>Ga0209611_10010692_pt1 | contig 13436 bp, 6 predicted proteins | sample S1TSphgellanicum_3_FD_187693 | JGI IMG/M metagenome (GOLD analysis project Ga0209611, IMG submission 187693) | Host-associated microbial communities from peat moss isolated from Minnesota, USA - S1T2_Fc - Sphagnum magellanicum MG (SPAdes) (version 2) | ecosystem: Host-associated > Plants > Peat... | reverse complement strand
AATCAACTTATATGGTGAATATGTACAAGTAATATGTGTTATTTTTGGTGCAAATTTTCATTTCAAATGATGAATGTGAAGATGTTTATAAAGGGTGTAACAAAATGGCAAAACGCCTACAAGAATTATATGAGGAAGTGAAAATGACTATAGATAATTGGGATGTAGAAAATGCGTATGACATTATTGAAGGTAATTGGGTGCAAACAGGTTAATAGGAGCCATTAACGCCCCTTTAGGTGACTACTTTGGGGGGGGGAATATTCTTGGAATATTTTTGAAAAAAGTCTTTAAATCTTTTTTAAAATATTTGTACTATTTTGTTAATGTTTGTGTTAAAAAAATTGCTAGAAATATGTCATTTTCAAAATTTTCCAAGTCCATTTACAAGTCCTTTTACTACTTAAAATCAATGGTTCCAAGTCTTTTTACATTACTTTTGAAGGTCCAAATGTTAATGAAATAATTTCATATTTTGTAGATTTATAGAATAAGATATTAGATTTGATAATGTGCAAAAAAATAAACTTATTGTCAAATTTAAATTCTCTTTAAAAAAAATTGGTGTAAAAAACAAAAAATTAAGCAATGGTTATGACTACTTTTGGCTCCTATTAACATAATAGCACCCAATTATATATGATGCCTTCCAAAAATAATTGGAGTTAGTTGTAAAAGACATTAAACATACAACCACACTTAATATTTTGGCCCAACTCCACATAACTTAGGTGATTTTGAAGAAGCAAAACATCTCCTTGAGGTTTCTTTTCTACTATAATTTATTTTGTATTGTGTTTCATGGGTTGCATAAATAGCATGGTATCATCATTCATTCATCATTTGTGTTATTTTATATGTCGGTTGCAATATGAAAGAAAACTTGTAAACAATTGGACATTGAAATGTTGCATTTAGGGTTTGTAGATTAAAAATGTGTTTGATAAATTTGTAACAAGGTCTTTTCAGCTATTGGTGGACAATATATTGAGACATATGGGAAGCATTACACAACCATAGGCAAGCATGTTAAATAAACATTTCCCCTTGAAATAAAAGAATCTCAAAATTCAAGATGATGCATTTAGTAATGGGCTTACAACATTGGTCAATGGTTACATTAACATAAGATTTTTTATCTTGAAGAAAAATTCTCAAATCACTTTCTTTCCTTGTTTATTATATATACTCTAAAAACTTTAATCTTGCATTACCTTTGAATGTGCCAAGTTGTATGAAAAAAAAAATGTCACCTATTACAATGTTTTAGGCCTAAACATAATAATTCCTACTATCAAGGAAAGATCGCTTAACAAAAAATGAACTTATGTGGGCAAACAATGAAGATAATCCTCTAGTAGTGGAGTTGTTATTAAAAGTAGCAAACACATATAATGAATGTTTAATGAATCTAAGATCATTTTTGTCTTAAGACATTTCATCCAATGTGATGGTGGGAGAGAATATTGCTTTAAGCTTGTTTTCCTTTACATAAAACCATATGAAATGGAAAATTTAGGTTTTTGTTTGGACAAGCTATCATTAAAACCTTTCTAGGGTCACATCCGAGTTCTATATTCTTGAAATCCAAAGATGGTGCATGTGGTAGATTTGTGAAGTTCATAAATGATCCCTTCTTCTATTATCTATTTCAAATTGTTTGGCTTGTTGAGTGGCTCATTGAATGGTGTTGCAATATAATGTTATGGAATAAAGACCACATCTTGGTCCTTTAAGGTGGATAAAAAATGGCCATACATTATTTAGTTTTTGGTATACAACTCATCCATGCTAGCCCAAACTTAACAAGTTTCATGCATCAACCTCCGATGAAATATCCAATGGCCATAATAATCATCAAACCAATAGAGAATTGGAGCCTCCAATATCAATAAAATCCTTTTCATACATGTTGAAAATAAAAAAATTGAACCATTTCATTTTGATCATGTTATTTATTTGTTGTATTTTTGGGAAGTTTTGATTTTAAAATCTATGTTTGTATTTTTTTCAAATTTAAATATTATTTAAATAGCAAGTAAAAATAATAATATCATAATAATATTTTACATCTTTTTCATATATCCAAAATTTCATATTTCTATATTAAGTTGTTAGAATTCACATAATTTAATATCAATTTATTTAGAAGTTTCATACTAAATTTGACCATGGACATGATGGACAATATTTTAAGATAACTCTAAAGGACCAATACACATTTAAGGAGGATACCTAGTAGATTTTGTTGTCAACACCATAGCTAAAAATGTAGCATGAAAATTACAATATTCAATATGCTCCCACCCACTCTATGCAATGCTCTTGAAACTTATAAATGACATTGCTACATTAATATTGTTGTCTTATATAATTGTGGACCTAACAACCTTGCAATAAACTTAGGTGAAGGTTGCTAAGTAAAACAATGGAAGCTCATAAATTTTTAAGTCTTGAGGGACTACCAATGGGGAGAGACAGACTTGCTTTCAAACAAATAATTAAGAAATGATTAAACAACTTGGAAAACAACTTGGAACTTCCAACTAATCACAATAAAGATGTGAAGGTAGTTGCTTTCTCTCCTAAACCCTAAACCCTTTATAACAAACTAATCATGAGGACTAATAACCTTCATGTTGTTTTGTCACTACCCTCCATGAATGTTACCCTCCTTGCAAAAATTGGTTTTGCAAAAACTATCGTCCAATAACCTTGATTCTTTAACTAAACAATAGGAAAAAAAACTAATGGAATGTTGAAAATGACAATATTTTACATCAAACAAAAAAAAAAAACTACTTACAAAAGGAAATGAATAAAATACCCATGAAATCCAAAAATCTAGTTAACTCACAACCATGCTTGTATTACACTAAAATCCTCACAAGATTACACACATAGAATATTAATGAATTTTTCATAGAAGATAATAGAATGAAATTACAATGATAAATGAGATGAAGAATGGGGAACCAACAAAACTCCCACACCCCATAAGCCCCAAAGGTCACCTCATCCTTTCCTATAATCTAGGCCTTTATTCAATTCTCTTCGACAAACCCCTAGTTATTGGCACATTAGTTTTCAACCATCCTATCATCAAGGACTAACTACCCAAGTAGTGTCATGGAGACACTGAGTATGAACCTATCACTAATAATTAGGAAATCATTAGGTTATTCACTAGGATATTTTATTTTATTTTTCCTTTTTAATATAACCTTTTTGTAGAGATCCACAAAGATGGAGATAGTGAAGAACAATTTTTGGCTTGTTGAAGCTACTTTTGTGAATATATTATTTTCTAAGTTTAAAATAGTAGGTATTAGTTAAAACATAGGTGCAAATTGTTTCCATTTTTGACAACTTGTCACTTTTGTCCTACTTGTATGTTACTAACTTGTTATATTAGTCATACATATATGCTAGTTGGTCCTTTTATCATGAATCTATTTTTGACACCTTGAATAACTTTGAACTTGTTTCATGTAATCCGGGATTAGGGTCCTTGTTTTTAGATTTTTGTTTCAAACTGAACACTTGGAACCTTTTCATTGTAAGTAGTGCTTTCAAGCACATAAAGGGAAGCGGCTTGTGCGCCCAATGCAAGGGAAATTGAACATGAGCAATTCAAAATTGGGCAAGTAGAAAAAACAACATTACATGTAAGGAAAGGCCATCTAAATCTATAATTTACAATCCATGTAGTTACATGAGTAGTTTGGATATTGGTAACACATTGTCTTCCTTTAGTATCATGTACAAATCACCTTCGATCATGGTAGCATAGTTGCAAGCTACAATACTTGATCATTTTTTATGTTTTAGGAATCCGTTTTGGGCAAAATTTAAAACTATAAACATGTCCCATAAACACCATCCCTTTCTAATCACAATTGAGTCACCTTTATAAAATTTATTTTTCAAAAAACTCATATAAAATTCTATACATTGAAAAAAAACACAATAGAATGACAAAGTCGGAAAAAATAATTAAAAAAATTCTCTTAAAGGACTTTTGAAAATTAGGTTACTCTAAGACCATTCAAAAGTCCATTTAAGTATCAAGTTTTTTGTCAATGACACTTTAAATCAAAATTCTAGCTAGCTAATCCCCTACATTTTAAACGAGTCTTTAAATTGGAGAACTAATTGACAACAATGAAATACAAAGTTGATTCTCATGTAATTAAAATATGTATCGTGACAAAATTGTACAAAATTTTGAAAGTTCATCATGTGGTGTGCAAAAAAATAAGGTCACAACTTATTATATAAAAATATTTTTTGGTAATTTACTTAAATGTAAATAAGATGCCTATTATTCATTGTGAGAATATAGTTAAAATATAACTAAAATATTTCATTATTTCATAACACACTAAAAAACACCTTTTTATCTCAAGTGCTTCTTCAAATATATCTCAAGTGCTCCCATGCCACTACTTGAAGTTATTGTGCATCCACTTGATGTTGCAATTCCACTTGTAGTAGAGTTAGGCTATAAAAAATCTTGATTATAGTAGAAATGGGTTATACTATATTTGCATCATTTTTTTCTACATCATTATTGTCATCGACTTTGAAGTGAATGTGAAAAGAAAGGGTCAAATGCATTAACATAGTTGCTACTTGAAAGTCTAATGTGAATGTTTTTGCTATTCCAATTTTTTCCCAACCCTACCTTTCTTTTTCATCTCTTCAATGCACTAAAAGAAAAATTGTCATTTGCAATAAGTTGTTTATGACTATAATAGTTATAAATGACTGTCATTTGCGCCTATTATAGTTGCAAACAACATGTTTTTCTTTTAGTGATGCCTTGCACTTGTGTCCAAGTTGAATGGAACCACCCACAAATTTGAAGTTTAATGTTGTTCATTTTGAAAATCAATGTGTGTATATTTTCAATCACAAATTTGTTGTTTTATGACATTTGTAGTCCACATGTTGAAATTGACCTTGAAAGCATGTTCAAAGGTCATTGTTTGATAACACTTACAAGTTGCAATTCATTCTAGTACAATTAACAATAGCAAAGACAACATTTGGATGCTTTTGTTTTACCCAATCAAAAAAACATTTTATTTTCATGAATTTTCCAACAATCAATCATGCATATAAGCTTTGATTTTCTTTCAATTAAATTGCTAGATTTGATTGTGCAAGTAGGGTAACAAGATATCATGGGCAAAGTCCTTCGTTCTTTAGAGCATTGACCAATGATTATCATTAAATGTAAAATCCCAAACTAAGTTTATGCACTTCATTTTTCCTTCGTTTGAAGGTGGTAAACATTAATGTGGGGCGAATATTTGATTTAAAAAATATTTGTTGGTTCTAGGTATTTGAAAAGTTTAGGATCAAAAAACTATTGGTTAAAGGTATTTGAAAATTTTCAGAATCAAAGAATGGTTGAATTCAAGTATTTGAAAAAATCAAATTCAAAGAATCGCTAATTTCGAGTATTTCAAAAAATTCAAATAATCATTGGGTTTCATGAAAGAACTAACAAAAACTTGACAATTTTTTAATAATCATTTGATTTTCTATGAAAAAAATGAAAACCATGGTTATATATCATAATCATTTTCTTTTTGGATAATTGTGGTTATATATCAAAACTAGGTATTTGATTCGTTTGATAACCACAATTATCAACTTTTGATATTTGGTGGGGGTTTGGTGCAATTTCTAATACGTGTTCCATTGTGGCACATAGGGGTTGTACCTATGAATATAACATGTTTAGAAAAGAGGTACCCATTTGCAACTAAAGATATACCATAGTAATTTGACTCTTGTCCTTCACTCTTGACACCTAAATGTGTCTTGTACTTTTATTTTTGCAAGTTCTTTTTTTCATTATTTGACCAAGATGCACCCCATTTTAGTCATTGTTGACCATAAGGTTTAGAAGAATGGAATGGGATTTCATTAGGTAAGCTAACACGTACACCATGCAATTTTGTTCATGCCAATCTACTAGCATTTTGCTAGTTGTTGTGATTGCCACATGAAAACATTCATGTAGTCTTTTAAAAACTAACTAGTCCATTTTTTTGTGATAATAAAACCTTGATGACCATTATGGAAAATCTTAAAAGCAATGGATTCTATCATAACAATCAAAATTGGTTGAACTAATTTGAAGCTGTATTGATAAAATCCAACACCTAATTGGTATACAAGGTTTGTCCAACACTTCTCATTTTCTACAACATTATGACAAGTTCATTTCAAAGTGTGGGGTACTCTTTTAGGATTGGTGAATGATGCTTCAAATGTCTTATTGGTGAACCTTGTTGGGTTGCTTGAATGTAGTTTGGTAAGAGTTATCCCTTTGATGTAATTAAAGTCCATAAACCTACTTTAGTTAATTTCTCATACGGACTTGCAACTTTTGGGCTTTAGTAAACAATTCACAAATAATGAACAACATCAAAATTTGCATATAGTTTTGAATTGCTATCACTATGGATGGCCATAAATGTTGTTAAAACTAATTTGTATATTGTGTTTTTGTCCTTTTGATTTTTGACAATTGGGCTCACTTCCATCTTGATATTGGTTGTATGCACCTTTATTTTCACTCTCATTTTGTTCAATCCATCTTTCAAATTTTAAAGTTGTTGAAAATATATTTCAATGCCCAACATGGCATTTCTTTACACTCTTTTCCCTCTTCATTCAAATATTCTATGCTTGTGTGTGTAAAATAACATTGGATTGAACGGGTGGTTTAAAATTTGTCATCTATTCCAAGGTGTAATGAGAGCTTACTAATTTATGTTGAACAAATGACATTAATAATTGCCAATATGGCCAAAATTATTCAAACTCATTGAGTGAGGAATTTAGGTTAGAACTAAGAAAAATTGCAATGTTCTTCATGGTGTTATGATTGTGTGTACATTTTACATTCATAAAAAGCTTTGTCTTAAGACATCACACAAATTTCACATGCACATTTGTGATGTTCTAAGTATGTTTGTATTTTTTATTTTGATTTTCTCCAATTGTAGGGGGTTGTTACAAATTGTGGTCTTAATTTTGTTTTGTACAATATGCCTAATATAACTCAATGTTCTTGTGACTTGTTGGACAAATATAGATTTTTTTTTCCAAACATGTTTTAAATTTTTAGATTGTTAAAGTCTTCCTATTAAATGGTTGTCTATTTTTGTTTTGCTTGCTTGTGGTTGTTTGTCAAAAACTTCATTTTCAAATATTGATTATTTAAATCTTGCTTTTCTTTGAAAGTTTTCATGTTGTGGTATTGCTTAAATGAATCTTGCTTGTGTTTGGTTGTTTGTGAAAGTCATAACATAGTGCAAAGTTTTTATTGATAGAATCATGATTGTTTGAGTGTTTCTTTTTAAAGATTGTTAGTTAGGGTGAAAGGTTAGGTGGACAATTTGGATTGTCATAGTTCTAGTTTTTCTAGATTGCAAATGAACTTGAAATGTAAAACCATATTGAATACTTACATTTTCAAGTTTTTAATTATCCACATTACAATATACTTTAGTCAAAATTGTATTAAAAATGATGGATGAGTTCTAAGAAAAGAATGGGCTCATAATGAACTTTTGAAATGATGATGTTTGTCATGTAAAAAATGTGTGAAAAATGTGAACTTGCAAAATATGGTTTGATAGTAGTATCAAAATAAAAATTAAAACATATGAATGTTTAACATGTGTATATCAATTGTGGGTGTTAACCTAAAGTTGGTTTTTACCTTAGCCTACATGCTAGTTTAATTAGAAGGGCAACCTAGTAAAAGATTTTATCCATAATAATTCTTATTACTATCTCCTTTGGGAGGTGATGCCCACTAGTTAGATAGGATTTAGGTTGGTAGGTAGAATTATGAATCCACACCTTGTAGAAGGTGAGGGTTGGTAAGTCATCTACTTACAAGGTAGGAGTAGTTTTAGGAGGTAACCACCCCTAGTTAAATTAGTGGGATACTTTTTTGGGTGATCTTTAGGGGACTACCAATTAGGGGTCAAATGATCCTTGGGAAAAGGGAATAGGGGGGGTTCAACCCCTATTCCTTTGGGGTGGTGTTCTTTTTTGTGGGTCTAGGAGGTTTTGGGGGCTCTTTTTTCTTTAGTTAATTTCCACTTTCTCTATGACTCTCTTTTGTCATTGTCTTTTTCCTTCTCCTCCTTCTTTTTCCCTTTTTTGCATTATTCATTCCTTAGTTGACCTCCCAAGGTGGTAGATATTCTAATTTGCCATTTTTTATTTTTTATTTCCTTTTCCCCTTCATATTGTTACAAGGCAAAATTAAAGTCCATGTACCTTAAATCTTGTTCTTTCATTTTGTTGCCTTATTGTTTCCATAGGTTGCTACCTTTGTTTACATGCTACTAGGATGGTAGTCATAATGGCAAAGTACCATATTGTTCAATGGACACATTTTATTTATTTCATATAACGTTTTGTCATTCTTATGTGAATAGTTGTAATAGAGTAACTAAGGAAGGTAAGTAGGTATTTAGGATGTAATGAACCTAACCTTCCCTAGTACTATCATCATTCAAGATAAAATTATCAAGGCCTAAGAAAAGGTCTATTTATAGTGGGGTTTGAGCCTTGAACTCCAAAGTTGAAAACCAAACCCTTTGCCAACAATACAACTTGTTTTTCTCTAATACAAGGTGAAGTGAATTGTATTTCAAACATATTCCATTTTTAATCATATACAAATATCAATTTTGATATTCAATGCTTATTGATATTTTGTCCAAATGAAAAATTTGAAAATTCATTTAATTTGTTTTTCAAAGATGCTTACATTTATATATATAAAAAAAATTAGTTGGAATTAATTTGAATATTTTACATAATAATATTTCAATGCCAATTCCTTAAAGAAGACATTCAAATACATACTTTACATATTTTGAAATGAACTTTCATAAAATTTTAAATACATAAATATAGATAAGTGTACACAATAATGAAAATTTAATTCAATTAATTCTATGAATTATTTTATTAATTTAATATTTTATGTACCCAATTTTAATTTTAGAACATATTAATTAACACTAAAAATTTCACAATATTTGATAATAAATCATAAATTATCCTAAATATATAATTCAAGTTTTTTGATCAATTATTATATTATTTTATGATGTACAATAATATAATTATTAAATTCTTATTTACAACATATCAGTCAATGCTAAATATTTAGATATTCTTATGAAATAAATTTATTAATTACATATATGTTTATATACATGTAATATATTCATTTTAAAGTATTTAATTTGAATAGTACCATAAAATGAATCATAAGTGACAAGTCAAGTCACATCACCTATCCTAGGTTAAGTAGGCTACGTAGCTTAGGCTAGGCCACCTAACCTACTTGATATAGGCCACATCGGTTAAAAATATGGGCTAAGGTTAGGTGGCCTAATCATGTAATCATATTTAAGAATAGAAATCCATGACTAATGGCATATACAATGACATGACTAAGTTTGGTCATTAGACAAATCTTGTTCTATTTGTATATGTCAAATTTTGGTGTAGTGATACATTATAGTCAAATGATGATTTTACTTTGAACCATCATCATAAATTGTGAATTACTTTTACTTTTTAAAGATGTTAAAAAATCAAAATCTAATAGGATGCATGTTAAAAAAAAAAACATATGGCCCTTCTTGGGAAACATATTAGAATTTTCAATAATTTTGAGAATATTTGGTGCACATTTGATAAGGAAAAGAGACTTTGAAAATTGAAAAACACCTATCCACTTCCTTGTTTTAACTATTTAAAATATTGCAAGGTTCTTTTGTATGTTTGATGTAGGATTTAACATACAAAAGAAGCCTTACAATATCATGAATTTGCATAAAATTTTTGTGCTTGCAACTTTTCAAGTTAGAAAACTCATTCCAAAAGAAACTCTAGTTGTCCAAATTATTGCATTCCATGATGATTTTTCAAAATTATAGGGGTACAATTCTAAATAGTGTCCACACCTTGTGTAGCTCCTTTTATTGTGTTTGAACCTTGGGATGATTTGTGGAAAAATGATTCCAATATTTGAAATCTTGAATGAGGTGGTAGGCGAATCATTGATTGCGAAGAATCATACTTGTTTGAGAAAAGTAGTTGGATTTGTGAGACATAGTTTCAAATAAGCAAGATTCTAATTGATCACCTTTAGAGAGAGTTTGTAACAAGAACAAAATAATTTAGAACATATTCTCTTGTTTCCTTATGACTATTCGTGCAAGTTCCCTCCCATTCTTGTTCTTCAACGATATATGCTAAGTGTTTAAAATTGATAGGCAACCTTTATAGGGAGGATTAATTGGGTTTTGTAACATTTCTTTAAGCATCATGAATTGGGAAGGGAAAAAAAAGGGTACAATATTGCAAAGCAAAGCATAACAACTTGAAGGCCACATGCATAAGGAGGATGAAAGATAATCTATGTTTGATTTCCCATCGTGTTCTCATCATAATTGATTGAACCATGTGTGGGCAGTCAAAACCAGCTACAAAAGCTGGACAATAGTCCTTCTCCATGGATGATGCAATTTTACTGAATTTGCAAACAAATCCCTGAAATGGGTGTTGCTAGATTGTTGGACTCTCTAAAGGGTAGGTACTTATTTCAGAGCTTCTGAATGCTCCCCCATGGGAAGAAGACTCATGTCCAACAACAATAACAACAAGCAGCTCAATGTTGTCTCTTCAGGTATGCAGAATTGTGTTTGTTTTTTTTGTGGCTGTTGATTTTTGTGTGGCAGCAGTAGCTTGGGATCCAGTGAGAATGAATGGATGAGTGAAACAGAGTTCAAAAGCAAATTTTCATTCAGACTAGAATCTCTGGTTTTCCATGGATCAGTTGAGATTTGTGGGGGGCGGGGGTGGGGGGGGGTAGTACTTTGAGCATCATCACTGAAATTGGAGGAGATGATGTTGATGATAATGGTTGTTGAAGTGCACTTAGCAGCAGCTAGCTAGGGCATGAAAGTTGCAAACACATGCTCTTTGGATTTTGGCAGCAACCTGGAGCTCTGGGGCAATGTGACTAAATGATCAAATGTGTACCCACCTCATTGTCAGGTTCTCCTGCCTTCCATTCCAGTCACAGATACATTTCTAAATTAGGGTTACCAAATTGACAGCTCTCCATACGGTCATTACTAGTGCTGCTACAATTTCAATAACTTCTTTTGAGAATTCCATTTGTAGGGAAGGAGTGTGTGTGGAAGGGCAAAGGTGTGTGCATGCATGTGTGCGCTTGTGTGGAGGTTTGAATGTTTGTTTGCTTGTAAGCTCCTCTCCAGATGAAGTACCTATTATGACTCTGGAGAGAACTGGTTGTGAATGGGTGAGCTCATGCATACACTGAAACTGATTACAAGTGTGGGGGTGCAATGCACATACATAATTTCCATACAAATGTGCAACAATCTCTTTGAAAGTCTTTTGAGGATGTTCATATATGGCAGCAGGGTTTAGGGTTTAGGGAGCAATATGAGAGGAACCACAAGTACTGTTCAGTGTGGCAGCATTGTCACTGACTAGGTGGGGGGCTTTATCAATCTCTGTGTAGCAAGCTCAGAGCTAATGATTTTCTCAAAACCGACTTTTCTGCTTGGAGAAAAGTTTTGAAAATCTATCTGTTTTTAGGAAAGCCAAAGAAAAAAGCACCGTACTTTCAAACAAGTTTGCAATACATTAATTTCCTTGCCAAAGTCTCTCCATAACCAGCAAAGTTTTGCAAATCTAGGCAAGAGATTTTTGCTCATATTCCACAAGAGAGAAAATTGAAAGTTAAGGCTATGAATGAAAAGTCTTCAAACTAGTATATGATTTGGTTAAAGAGTTTTCATCCCTAGCCGAGTTGTGACAGATGACATCTTTTTGGTTTATGGTCTTCTATTTTATTAGTGTATTAGTGGTGTCCCGATTGTTATGTTCTTTCATGACATGTGTTTTTGCACTTATATTTGCCTTGCACTTCTTGTGGATGGGTTCCCATACTTCCCTTTAAAATTTAAAAAAATAAATTATATACAGGATTTTTCTTCTTTTTTCAATGACTCTAAACTAATGTTGCAAATTAGGAGCTGCTCATTTGCAAAAAGAGTTTAATTACAAACATGCATGTTCTCCAAGATGATGCATTAGATGAGAATCATGCCTCTCAACTTCAAGAGTCCTGGATTGCAATAGTTTAGTACTTTACACTAGTGAGGGATGTGGATCGTGATGGTGGGTGGATTGACTATGACTTCCGGGACGATAAATAATTTCTACCAATGACTTGTCAACAATCTAGCAAGCACACCCATTACAAATGATGCTAAGTACTTAACCTCTCAACATTCAATTACCTACCTACTTACATCCCACTTTCATGAAGTAAAAAGGGTGTGAGGGAGGAGTGGGGAGGAAGAAGGGAAATGGAAGCATGCTTTTGTTTTGGGGGAGGGAAGTATATTTAGGCTTCTTTGTTGGGGAGAGAGTGTCTACATGTTCTAAAAATATTGATGGTGGGCCAATCAAATTGCTCTTTTTGGACCCAAAAAAGAGATTATGTGGGGTGCGCCCACTCACTAATGAATAGAAACATGAATTAAAGTACCATTTCAGTTTAGGGTTAAAAAATCACTTTCAATGCACCCACACAACTAATTAGTACAGATAACAATTAGAAGTATCCTTAGTAGGTAAATATAGTTGGCTATTGTGTGAAGGTCCCTGTCTATTTGTATTTGTGTTTGGTGCCCTATTTACTTACTACTACAGGATTTGGTACACATGACAAGTAAACATTTGTCTTGGTGGTACCAATCACTAAGGATTTGGACTTCCTCATATGCAAGCAAGCAAGCAAGCCAACCCATTCATTCCTTAAATAATGAAAGGTTGCCCTTGTTGCAAGCTAAATGGACTTTCCCATTGGTCGGTGTAGTAACCTAAGCGACCGACCGCTGGTATAGTACATAGTTTGGTACCCAAAGCTAGTTAAGATCACCTAAGTAGTAATAAGTAAGTACTTCCCCCTCCCACAAGAAAATAGCTACAAAATTGGACAACAAAAGTGCGGGGAAGAAAGCAACATTGGGTAGGTTCTTTGCTTTTAAGTGTGGCAAAAACCTTGAGGATGATGGTGATTATACATAAGTTAGGTGATTATATGTATGTGTCGATCATGCACCACCACCAAATGATACATAGCTAACTAGGTTAAAGTGTTGGGCACTATCTATCTCACACAATCAATAGACAAAAAGTTAAAAACATGAACACTCAAAAGATGGTTGAAAACACTCTTTGTAAAAATTTGGATGAGTTCTCATGATAACAAAGTGGGGACAACATATGATGATCACATAGTGATAAACCCCAAAGTTTTATGCACATTCCAAATC
>Ga0209611_10010690_pt1 | contig 13437 bp, 10 predicted proteins | sample S1TSphgellanicum_3_FD_187693 | JGI IMG/M metagenome (GOLD analysis project Ga0209611, IMG submission 187693) | Host-associated microbial communities from peat moss isolated from Minnesota, USA - S1T2_Fc - Sphagnum magellanicum MG (SPAdes) (version 2) | ecosystem: Host-associated > Plants > Peat... | reverse complement strand
TCCTTTGCTCCAATGTGAAGCTCCTAATTCTTCTTTTGTGTGATCCTACCTTTCACCTTGAACTCCTAGTAGAATGCTAATTCCCATAACTTGAGTCTCCACTTTTGAATATACTATAAGAGAGGCGGGACTTTCACAAATTGATTAATGGTGACATTGAGATCCCTTGTTATGGAATCAAACAACTTGATTGCCTCCACCTCTAGCTACAAAATTCTAGAAAAATGTCCATAAAATTAAACATGATTGGCATTCTAAAAACGATATCAAAATCTGTTGATGGAAAACAAGATAAAGAAGTTAGTTGAAAATCAAACTTGGTGCCAAAATGTGGCTATGTGAAGCCATTTATCAAACATGGCATTTGAAAATCCCTAATTTGGGAATTTTTGAGCTTCCCTTAGATTTGTAGATTGATTCCATTGCTTAAGCCAAAAAAGTTTATGGCCTATAGCACACAAGCCGAAACAAGTATTTGAAGTTTTCCGGTAAACATTTTCAATTATGGATTTTCATATCGTAATGAATCTGAACCTCATGCAAGAACTCTGGGCCCAATGAAAGATCGCATACAAGCAATCGCTTATGGAAAATGGTCATGTGTTCCTTGCGGATGACATCCATAACCTTGTTGCTCAAGGTCTCTAACTAGTTCGGGTCTTTTAGAGTTAGGTTCACAACATTCGCATAATATAGTTGATGGGCAATATCAACTTCCACAACTAGCCCCCTTTACAAAGTTGAGATAGGATTAGTGGTAGAAAATTAAACTCAATTTTTCAAAAATTGTATTTCATCTAGAATATCAAAAGGAAATTGATACACCTTGTACATGTAAAAAAAAAAAGACCTCATGTGTGAGGCTGTACCAAATCTTTCACGTCTTGGCCTTGCATTTCTTGAATTGTTATTTTGGAATGATTTAAAAAAATTGTTGTAAGGGATCATTCCTATACTTTAGATCCTAAAAAACTCATGGACTAGAGATGGCCTCACATGGTCCAATTCAATGGACATGCAATGCAACAGTGACATCAAAAGTCAATGCTATCCTTAAATCTTCAACTTGAGGAATAGATGGAAATGCAAGAACAAAACAAGCTTACTTATTAAGCTCCATCATTGTTGTGAGGAGTTTTACGAGGCCATTATTGCTATCAAACACAAAACTATCCATGCAAATGTGCCAATCTGCATCAAGTGGATGCACTTTCTCAATATACAGGAACCAAGCTTAAAGTCTATGGTTCCTATCCCATACATGGAACATTTTCCTTGATAGTGGCTTGAGATCTAGGTTTCCCTACAAGAACTCTTCAAACTTGTCATTCTTTTTCTTCTAGAAAGGCCCCCACAATGACTCAACATAAGAGACAACAACCTCTTCACCTTGCCAATTTATGAGGGAAACAAAGAAGACCTTCTCCCCTTGCTTGTAACCCATTTGAAAGGCCTATTCCATTTTAAGCACATAAATTTTAGGAGTAGGCCTAATAATGGGCATGTCAATAAACCTCCACAATGGAATGCTCATACATGATTTTTGCTTGGGATAGATCTTGAATTTCTCCAAGACCTTGTTGGTGTCGAACTTGTTCTTGCTCTGGTTCCCCTAGATTACATTTTCACACGATGTTGGGATTGGTTGCATAAACAATTCATGAAATGGAATAGTTAGAATTTCAATGATGGTTAATATCATGTAATTCTTCTATTGAAAACTAGATAATGATGTACCATTCACCAATTAATTGATGCCATATGCAATACATAAGAAACTAGACCAATTGTAATGCACTTTTGCAAAGGAAATTAGCCATATAAAGAGGGGTGTGTTTGTAGTGTTAGTTGGCACCGACTGAATGTTGTTGTGGCCTTATCCATGCACCTCATAAATAGGAAACACATCAACAAAAGTGATTCCTAGTTTGATGCGAATTGGCAATAGAAATTAGCTCATGGACAATGGTAGTGTTTCAATTTTCAATTGTCACCAATTGATTGCTTGTGAAACGATCTTACTACACTTCCATGACAAACAATAATGACTCTCATTTGGTTTTAAATTGTCACAAGAAGGAACCTTTGTAACAATAGAAGTGTTAGTTAGTGTTGACTAATGCTTCATGCGCATTTTAACAAAAGTTCCTAAAGAGGTTTAAAGATCAAATTCGGCTATGTCTATAACATTATAGAGAAATTGCCCTTGGTCGGCATTAACTAAGGTTGAATTGTCATACAAAAACTCATTTGCAAGAAAAATGAGGAAGAACAATTCAAGTTGAAGGTTCAAGACCCACCTCTTGTTGAGGCACAAATGTAGAAACCCCATGTATAACAAGTGTATCCATTGTAGAAAGTTGCTACAAATCAACCTAGAGATGGAAGCATTACAAACACATAATCTTTTCAAACAACCATAAAATAAACGTCGACAATGGAAACAAAGAATTGAATTCCGATATTTCAAAATTATCATTTATTATTTTAGTCGCCAATCATTATTGATTGACTTCTGACGAGACCTTCTTACCACACCTCTTTTGTAGACAACAAGGACATCATTTAACACTAAAATTGACACCATAATCAAGATTTGTAGCGATGGCGATGTCAATTGGCATGACTAATGCTTCATGCGCATTTTAACTACAACTCAATTTTCCCTAACGCTGAACCAATAAAACGAGATTTATCTTGGTTAGCATTAACCAAGGTCGAAACATCATACTAAAAAACATTTGTGAGCACAATGAAAAAATAAAACATGTGTTGAAGGTTTAAGACCCACTTCTTGATGAAATGCAAATGATGAAACCTTTGCCATAGGTGGTGTATCCATATTAAATAGGTGTTGCAAATTGACCTGGAGAAAAAAAACATTACAAATAACACAAATTATTATTAGACAACCCTAAAATAAACATTGACTTATGAGACAAAGAAGTGAAAACAAAAGATTAAGAAGTATCATGCATTATAAAGACTTACTTCTCCATAATCTAAAACTCGGGCTATCAAATCCAAATCCTTCTCCTTGTTTACTTCATGCTCATCAAATTGTCACATATGGTGATTTAATTTTTTGTGTCATAGCAAAAATGGAAATTTTAAGATCTATATTTTAAGCTATAAGTAGAAAAGCTTATTGGTTATACAAGAAGCATATCATAGGTTCGGTAAGAAACAAATCGCTAGTTGTACAAAAAAAAAATCGATATTTCTACAAAAGAAATTGCTCCTTGTGCAAGAAATAAAATGTTTTTTTTAACAAAAGTAATTTGCTAATTTCGTAGAGACAAATTGCTATCAAAATCAATCTGACTAAATTATTTCCCCACATAATGATCAATTAAGCTTAAAATGCTTACCTCTTCCAGCATCAAATTACATCCGACATTTCCATACCTTATACACCATTTTATATGCAAGTCATCAGAAGGTGTCAAAAGAAATCCAAAACCCTAACTGTTGGAACCCAAAAAGCTTAAATCCTAAATCATGTAACCCTAAATCCTTATGTCCAGGTGCCCTAAACCATACATTTTGGAACCTTAAATCATTTTGTCTAACTGTCCTAACATTTAAATTTTGGAACCTTAAATTCCTAAATCTTAGAATTATAAACCCCAAATAGAGGATTTTAAATCCTTTCATCAAAGTGCCTTATACCCTAAATTTCGGACCCTAAAAACCCTAAATCTTGGAATCAAAGGACCTAAATCATGGAACCCTAATACCAAACTTCCTGGAATCCTAAACCCTACATGCTAGAACCTAAAAACTCTAAATCCTAGAATCCTAAACCCTAAATTGTGGAACCCTACATCCCTACGTGCAATTGCCTTGAACATTAAATTTTGGAACCTTAAAATGCTAGATCATGGAATCCAAAACCCTAAATCATGGAACCCTAAAACCTTAAATCTTGATGCCAGAACTCAAAATCATGGATCGCAAAACCTTAAAATCTAAACCCAATCCTAAAACCTAAACAGTGGAACCTAAATCCATACATCCAAGTGCCTTGAACCCTAAATTCTAAATTCCTAAACCATAAATCTTAGAATTCAAAACCCCAAATCACAAAACCATAAAACCCTAACTATTAAAACCAGAACCTTAAATCTTGGATCCCTAGAACAATAAACCTTTGAATTTTAATCCTTAAATAGTCAAACCTAAATCCCTACATCGAAATGCCTTAAACCTTAAATTTTGGAACCTTAAAACCATAAATCCTGGAATACTTAACCCTAAATTGTTGAACCTTCAAATTGAAATTCTTATAATCCAAAATCCTTAATCTTGGAAACCTAAATCCCTTAATCCTGTTACTTTAAACCCTAAATCTTGTTAGCGTATAAACCTAAAGCTATCAACTTTAAACATTTCATCCTCATATTAACCCTAATTTTAAAATTTTGTAACCCGAACCTTAAATCATCCAAGAAAAGTCCTAGATTTCGATATCAATAGCTTTTGAGAGCTCAATGGATTTCCAAGAGTTCAATCCATGTTAAACTTGGACCTCACAATTGGTGTTAATTAAGCACCCATAGATTGATCAGTTGACATTTGTGCGTCTATTTAAGACACCCTCCCTTGTTGCAAGGAGATCCCTTGAGCTCTAAGGTGCACCATGTACAACCCAAAAGCTAGAATGACTGCATTTTTTTGCTGAGAGGACAAGCCACCGATTCAATTATGAATGTAATAGAATGGGCAATTCAAATCAAAACGCTTGGAAATAAATTAGTATCACAGACTGGACCAATCTGCAAGGTGAAAGGAACTCACAGAATTAGCAGCCATGATGATCAAGATCGTTTATCGTAGTTATACATAAATCCTTGATATGGTAACACTCATAGATACCATGTGTCTTAGTAGTGTCATTCATTGGTAAACTGCCATTCAGCTCTATTTTTAAGAGCTGAGAGCAAGCCAAAAATCCTCATTGCTTGGACAAGTGGCTCTTATAACATATAAGAGGAGGTGTGTTGCTCTCAATAACTAATGGATATACATTCTTCTCTGAATTGATAGGTGAAAAACAGCATGTTGGAAGCTGCCATACAAATGGTGGTTTCGCTCTCATGCATCCAATTTGCTTTCATTCACACAAGAAGGGGAGAGAATCCCTGACAAACTTGTGCTATTGCAAATAGCATACCCTGTCGCACGTTGTTGAACTCTTCTATGAACTCCCAATCAAGCAATAGAGAGTCAATTTGTATCACCTAGCCACAGATACATAGACAGTACCACTCTAAAAGTCAAACTCTGCAGGCAGGTTATTTGGAAAAAACGTGAAGGCCCGTGAGAAAACAATACATAGTATTCTATTCAGCTGGTTTTTAGCCCTTGAGTGATTGGATCTGCTGACATGATTAGTAGACAGTTATTGACTCTTGAACAAAGAATTACTCTCATGTGGTCAAAAAGTTCACAAACCACACCCATGTTCTGCCAGAAATACCTAAAGAAAGAGAGTCCAGCACCCGAAAATCTTGCATCATCAGAACCAACATTTGAAATTCCTCAGTCTGAAAGCACATAAGAAAGAATAGCCATTGACAGATGACGTGCTGAAAAGTTGCTATTGAATTTCAACACCACCCTAATCTTTTTTTTTAAAAATCATATGCTTAGTACCTCAAAAATTGGGCGGATAGAGGGAGGTTCAATCCAGCCCATACAGAGGCAATCTCCAGAAAAGCCTTCAAAATGGTTCGAGGTCCTGAGCAACAACAGGTAGGACTCCTTCGTTCTGGAATGTGATTTCAGGAACTCTCAAAACTAAAACTTCAACTGACATTGGAACGCAAGTTATTGAATTGATTCATCATCTGATTCCAAGTGTTCAGCAAACAATCAATGCACAACCAACAAGAAAGCATGATGGTAGGAGTCGATCTGGCACAATACCACCAATTATGGTTTTGTAGATGCTCTAGAAAATAAAGTTACTTGCAAGCTGGTAGCATACCAGGGAGATGGTCATCGACTACGAGAATGCAGACTCCAGAGTAGCCAGAGTCGAAAACTAACAGCAAACCTTCAAGACACCGAACGTTGGGAGCTATCGACGCTGGAGTACATCGTTCATTTCTCACGAGAGACAGGAAAACCATCGAACTTAGCAACATACCTACCGTGTGAATTTTCCATGGATGTTTCCCGTCCAGGAACGACACAACACCGAGACACACACGACTGATCTTCTGTACTCTCCACACCACATTGGACAGTACAGTTCAGTGAAGCTACATGAAGCTTGACCACTGGTTCTATTATAACCTCCCAGGCGAAACACTGGTCCAAAACAGCAAGACGCATAGGAGCTCTTGAAACTTCAACAAACCCCCAACTTATGTGAATTGTACACGGAGCTTTATAATATGCAACAGCAATCTTCACATGTCCAAAACAAGCTGCACGACATGTAGGGCAATCCGGCGCGAAAGAGGGAGTGACAGAGAGCGGCCGGAGCGCAAAAAAAGTCAGAAGAGGAAAGTGAAACCAAAAAAGTCTAAAATCTATAGCTACCACCGAGACAAGAAGCAATTTCTTTCTTGCTGCGCAAGGGAGAAAGTTGCATCTAACAGTACCTCCTGGGGAGGTGGAAAACGCTGTCAGGTCTTGAAATCTCTAAAGTATAAAATCTGGTGATAAAATTAGTCGAAATTGCTTGAGAAAAAAACAAATTTCCCAAATTTTTGTTAAAAAGGGGACAATTCGCCTGAAAAACGCTCGTGCTAACTGCGCAGGTAGTCTTCCTCGCTACAGCGCAGTCTTTCTCAACTGTGTATTTTTGTCAATTTTGTGATGTCAAAAATTTGGCAAACTTTTCCAAAACAATTAGCAAAATTAATCAAAATTACTAATGCTTTTTTGTTCAAATTTGTGAAGTAGGTTTGTTGGTAATCCATGCACAAAAGGCTTTAGCCAAATTGGGCTAGCAGTCTCGGGGGCTGGGGGTGGGGGGGAAACGTAGAATTCCTCCTCTAATTTGGAGGCTTATTGGATCATATTCTTTAAATATAGTGATTGTGGACTTTTTTTTCTTGCACAATGTGGCAACTTTCATTATAACAAACACATTTTCCCAATCTTTTTGTTAAATTTTTATTGATGCAATTGGTCCATGCAATTTTGTGTTCCAATTTTCATTAAAACCTAATGCAGGTGAGGATAGCTTTTTTCACATATTTCCAGATGCACCTTTCTTTTGAAAGTTTGGTAGTTATCGATGTTCAAGTTTTGTAAACATCCATCATGACACAACCTTTAAGTCTATCTTAGAAGATGACTTCATTTTCTCAACATTCGGAGCTCATATTTGTTTGTGTTCGAGCAAAGAGGTAACATTATAATTGATTGTTAGGTTATGTATTTGTTCATTCCACATCATACATTCTATTTTCATTTCAACATTGTGTTTTTATCTTAGTTTGATTCAACTCTCAACATGTAATCTTCTCATGTGTGAGTGTGAACACGGGTTAAACATATTTGGCATCCATCTAACATGTTGTTTGTTCGAAGGTTAGCATATAACACACATGACGCCATGAGAGACGTCATGTATGCTGTTGCTTGAGAGAGTGAACATGATGTACAGAAAGAATGGTGATACACCCTTACATCAAGAATTTCATTCGGAACTAATCTTTACATGACCCATGAGGACTAAGTTTTTATTGTTGATATGATAATTACAAACTCGACACGAAAGACAATGGCTACAGGTCTCATTAATCAACTAATAGGTGTAGTTGCAAAATTTAATGCCATTGTTAAAATCCGCAAATATAGAGGGATTCATGAGAGGCACCACTTTATTCCAATGGACATGCAGGTGCATGGCGCATTTAAGCGTGACATAGATAATTTCATTAGGGAGTTTGTTTGTCTTTTCCACAGTAGAATTTAAAAAGTCATTTACCCTTGTCTTTTCACATTCAATTTTTTAAGCAGCATTTTAATATTGCTTTTTAACATGGTTAGTCTCTGTTATAGAAAGGAATATTGGTTGGTAGGAGATGATTGTTTTAGGCCGTTATTACTATTAGATCTCACGATTTACATGTAAGTAACATGAAAAGAGTGGTGGGTGAAATAGTTTCTTACCACAAGAGGGACTAAAGTTCTCTCCCTTTTTTGATTTTTGCGAGTTGCACATCTTTTGGCCTTTCTTTCACCTTTCCTTTTATCTTTCGCATGATGGTTTCGACTATTGATTTTTATTGGATTTTTTTATCAAAAAGAATAAGAACCCAATGAACTTGGGAATAATCCAATTTTATATAATGTCAATTTAAATATTTTATAATTAAATCTAATTCATATTTTTTTCAAAATATTCAAATTTTATGATGCACATGTTCTTATTCATTACTAGTGGTAACCCGTGCCTGCAAGGCACAGACGGTGGGCCAGCACGGGTGGGCTGGGCACCTCTGGCCCACCATCACACTCAAGGTTTTTTTTTTTTTTTTTGCCCCTCAATAATAAATAATTAATGATATCGACGTGTAAATTTGCGAACTCTTGAAAAGACTATTGCAAAAGTTTTCTAGGGCTCATACTACCCCATGAGCTACTTAGGCTACTTTTTACCTTAAGTTTACTTCACTTTTATTTTTACTTGCTTTAACTTACTACCTTTTACTTACGTAATTACTTACTTGCCTTTGCTTACATAACAACTCATTTACTTTATTTACTTTCATTATATTATTACTGCTATAACCAAGGTCAAACAAAACTTTAAATGGCACAGTAAAAAATTCTTTTTTTTTTATTATTTACCACAATTAACTACCCTAGAAAGTAGTGGTAATAACTGTCATATTGTTGAGGAGATCAAGTTTTACAAATAGACAGACACCTTGACAAACGTAGTGAATTAATATACATGATTTATATTATTAATTTATAAGTTGGAAGAAAATTGTTGTCATTAATTGAAATAGGACAATTTTAGGTTTCATAAATTGTCCATTGGACAATTCCAAACTAGAATTTGTTTCACCCATTCTCAATTGTGTCTTTTAAATGCCTCATTCGGCTGGGGCAAGATTGAGAACTTGTCCACCATAAACCAAATAAAGATCGGAGGAAGCACAAGAAACATAATAAATTTTACAAAAAAAAGCAGAAGAAAAATTTTCTCAACTCCACGCATGCCCCGTCCTCCCACATAGGGATGAGCTGCATCACTTCTTGGTGAGGTCATGGGTGGTTCTGCAATATCCACAGAGGTCTCCACACTTCCCACCTTCAAATTCAACATACAACTATCAAAAGGTTAGCCCATTTGTCGTTCGTAGAAAAAATATTACTACATAATCACTCACTTAAGGTGAATACCCTATCCCAGGAAATTTGCATGGGGCAATCACTTTGCACGTTCGTAATTCAACAAAATCTCAAGCAAGCTTGCTTACCTCCTAATAGAAAAATTGAACTGTATTTTACAATATAGGTAATGCTTCACTATTAATGAAATTTGGAGCTAACTAGGTTATTGAAACTCACCTTTCCACAAGTAGTGATAAATTGTAGAAGCAAGTTGTAGCTAGGATGTTCTTTACTTGGAGGCTTGCACACCTCCATGTGATTGGCATCCTCAACCTTGTAAGAAATATCTCCTGCTGATCGTTGTGCCGAGCTAAAATCCACCAAAATTCCCTAGTCCATTCATGGAACACAAATTGCACATGTCAGCAACAAACAACATCAAAGCATCACAGGTGTTTGGTTGCAAAAAATCCATTTCATCCAACACATACGTACCACTTGCTCCATTGGCCTGCCCTCACAAAAAGCATATATAATGATTTCGTTTTCAGTGACAATACAATCAAAATCCACTGATAACTGTTCCATATCTCGTTGCCAGGGTTGAATGTTATCCATGATTCCACGATGATGTCTATTGTAGCATCTCAACAACTTCTTCACATATTTAGCAAAATTGCTTGATCCAGCATGTGGAACAGCATAGAAGGCCACCCCCTTCAAATTACTCAAAAACACTTTCGCACACTGCACTGTAGCTTTGGACCATGAATCAGTAGCATTTTCAATGGCTAATCTCATCTTCAATTGTACAACCAAGCTCTTCAACACCAACCCTCCAAAACTGTGCCCTATTAACACAATAGGATGATGCCATTCATACCTGCACAAAACGTATTCATTTGCTATACTGATTTTTCAGGGAGTATTTTATTGACTTGTACATTTCATATTAGTTAACTCTATATTTATGTGTGACTGAAATATATCTTGGGAGTGCACACCTCTGACATTATGCAAAAAAGCCATTCCACACTCCTGCACTGCAGCTCTCCTCATGGCATTTTCAGATTTTAGAAAGTCAAAGCCCTTTCCATTTTCAAAACCAAGCTTTTAAACACCAATCTCTCAAAACATAGCGTATTTTCACAAATAAGGATGATTCCATTCAACCTGCACAATACATTACTGTGCTATGTTCATTTTTTAGGAAGCATTGCAACACCATCTATAATTGCCTGATATAGTACCACTGATAAACATACAGATTTTCTATACAATTGAGAGATGACCAAATGGTTGGGTTACAAATCTTATATCTGAAAGTTTTAGTTGCTTGACATATTTGTGAGTGAAACCACTACATTTGCCCAAGCATGCCATTTTGACAATGAAAGAGAGGTGACTTTGTACCTAGGACTCATGAGAGTCTGGAATAGGTTATGTGCAATCTCTGATACATGATCATGAGGGGAGGTTACTACATGTGCATTGTATGATACAGAGAAAATGCGCACAGCTCCCCCCAAATCAAATGGCAGCCATTCTTGAGGCCAACATACATCATCATGACCTCGTTGTGTCCATGTGCTACTCCAGGCATCACTAGTGTCATTTGCAGTTAATTGGAGCCCATGGAACAACACCACATCCAATTCAGTCCTTTGCTTGCCTTCAGGAGGCGGCCACAGCTGATGCACTGGCCAATCACTCTGCCACCAAAATTCCACATTCAAAACATTGCACAGTAACCAAAGTCCAAATCACAGCACCAGTAAGTATCTGAAATTTGCAGAGAGGACAGGCCACCAATTGATTTATGAATGTAATAGAATGAGCAATTGGAACCCAAACGCTTGGAAATAAATTAGTATCACAGACTGGACCAATCTGCAAGGTGAAAGGAACTCACAGAACTAGCGGCCATGATGATCAAGATCACTTATTGGTTATACATAAATCCATGATATGGTAATACTCATAGATACCATGTGCCTTAGTAGTGTCATTGATTGGTAAACTGCCATTCAACTTTATTTTTAAGAGCTGAAAGCAATCTAAAAATCCTCAGTGCTTGTATAAGTGGCTGTCATAACATATAAGAGGAGGGGTGTTGCTCTCAAGAACTAATGGCTTTTCATTCTTCATTGAATTTATAGGTTAAAAACAGCATGTTGGGAGCTGCCATACAAATGGTGGTGTTGCTCTCAAGCATCTGTTTTCCTTTCATCCACACAAGAAGGGGAGAAAATCCCTGACAAACTTATGCAGTTACAAATATCATACCCTGTTGCACATTGTTGAACTCTTCTCTTAACTCCCTATCAAACAATAGACAGTCAATTTGTAGCCTCTATCACCTAGCCACAGATAAATATACAGTACCACTCTAAAAGTCAGACTCTACATATTATTTGGAAAAAACCTGAAGGGTTAGAAAACAATACATAATATTTTGTTCAGCTGGTTTTTAAACCCTTGGGTGATTGGATCTACTGACATGATTAGTTGAGATTTGTTGACTCTTAAACAAAGAATTACTCATATGTGATAAAAAGTTCAAAAATCATTAGACCCTAAGCGAGAGATGTTCAGCCAAAAATACTTAAAGAAACAGAGGCCAGCATCAGGAACAATATCTGAAATTCCTGAGTCTGGAAGCACCATAAGAAGGAATAGCCATTAACAGATGACACGCGGAAAACTTGCTATTGAATTTCAACAATACCCTAATCTCTTCAAAAAGAAACTCATATGCTTTGTACCTCAAAAATTGGGCGCATAGAGGGAGGTTGAATCCTGCTCATGCAAAGGCAATCTGTAGAAGACAAGCCTTGAAATAGTTCAAGGTCCTTGAGCAACAACAGGTAGGACTCCCTCGTTCTGGAATGAGATTTCAGGAACTCTCAAAACTAAAACTGCAACTGACATTGGAAAGCAACTCATTGAATTGATCCATCATCTGATTCCAAGTGTTCAGCAAACAATCAATGCACAACCAACAAGAAAGCATGACGGTAGGAGTCGATCTAGCACAATATCACCAATTATGGTTTTGTAGATGCTCTAGAAAATAAAGTTGCTTGCAAGCTGGTAGCATACCTGGGAGATGGTCATGGGCTACGAGAATGCAGACTCCAGAGTAGTCAGAGTCGAAAACTAATAGCAAACCTTCAAAACACCGAGAGTTGCGAGCTATCGACTCTGTACTGAAAACTGTCGAACTTAGCAAGATACCTACCGTGTGATTTTTCCGTGGATGTTCCACTTCCGGGAACGACACAACACCGAGACACACATGACTGATCTTTTGTTCTCTCCACACCACATTGGACAGTACAGTTCAGTGAGGCTGCGTGAAGCTCGACCACTGGTTCTATTATGACCTCCCAGGCGAAACACTGGTCCAAAACAGCAAGACACACGGGACCTCTTCAAACTTCAACAAACCCGCAAGCTATGTGAATTGTACACGGGTGTTTACAATATGCAACAGCAAAAGTCACATCTCCGAAACAAGCTGCACATCGTGTAGGGTAATCCAGCGCGAGAAAGGAATTGACGGACAGTGGCTGGAGCGAAGAAAAATGTCGGAAGAGAAAATAGAAACCAAAAAGTCTACAAGTTGCAGCTACGCTAGTACCCAGACAGAAAGCAATTGCTTGTTGCGCAAGGGAGAGGCTGCACCTAAAAGTCACCTCGTGGGGAGGTGGAAAACGCAGTCAGCTCTTCGAGACGCCAGATTTCTCCTTCCTTCCGTCTCTTGCCGCGTCCTGCGTAGCCGTGTTTTTTTTATAAAAAAACTAGTTGGTAAACCCATTTTGCAAGCAAAATGATCAGGGGAAAAGTTTTATCAGGAGGTAGAAAGAAAAGAAACGAAAGAAAAAAGGAAAATCTGCCGGAAAAAGGAAAACCCTAAACCCGGACACACCCAAGAGGATACCCATTACACTGAGTGATACCCTGACACTGAGGGATACCCATTACGGACACACCCAAGAGGATACCCATTACACTGAGTGATACCCATTACGGACACACCCAAGAGGATACCCATTACACTTAGTGACACCCTGACACTAAGTGATACCCATTACACTGAGTGATACCGATACCCTGAGTGACTTT
>Ga0209611_10010688_pt1 | contig 13437 bp, 11 predicted proteins | sample S1TSphgellanicum_3_FD_187693 | JGI IMG/M metagenome (GOLD analysis project Ga0209611, IMG submission 187693) | Host-associated microbial communities from peat moss isolated from Minnesota, USA - S1T2_Fc - Sphagnum magellanicum MG (SPAdes) (version 2) | ecosystem: Host-associated > Plants > Peat... | reverse complement strand
TACACGCGCACGCCCTTCGTGTCGCGTTCGAAGTCGCGCTGCTCCTCGAACGTTCGTCCGTCGGCGAGCGCATACGTCAGCGCGGTCGCGAAGCGCGCGCCGGCCCACGGGCGCCAGCGGTCTTTCTCGCCGCGTCCCAGTCCGTAGAGCGAACCGAGCAGGGCCGAGGTCATTGTGGATTTCCCCGCTTCGTTCGGTCCGTACACCACGTTGAAGTGGGGGTCGAAACGAAACGTCCGGTCGACGAGCCTGCCGAAGCCTTCGACGCGCAGTTCGACGAGCTTCACGGCGCGATCTCCGTGCCCTCGAAGGCGGCAAGCGCGTAGCGCAGCGCGGCGCGGCCGGCCGGGCCGCGGTCGAGGAGATCGCGCACGACGTGACCGCGCACGGTTGGTTCGCGCGCGATGCTCGCGTAATCGTGCGAAACCGTCAGGTCCTCGATCGTGAGCGATCCGAGCGTCGCGCCGAACTTCTCTTCCATCAGCGCGGTGTCCAGACGCGTGCCGGGAGCGACATCGCCATCGAGCTGCAAGCGCACGTAGTCGCCCGAGCCGTAGGGCTCGAGCGTCTTTTCGACGCAGGCGAACGCCGCGTTCTCGTGCGTCACGCCCTGCAAGTCGCAGATCGCATCGATGAGTTTCGTGCGTGCGGTCGGGATGGCGCTGACGAAGGTGCGGCCATTTTCGACGCTAACGAGGAGCGCGCCGTGCGCGCCGCTCTCGCCGAACTTGATCGGTTCGGGCGACCCCGGATAGGCGAGAATCGGCCGGTTCTTTTCGGTCACGACGTACCCGCCGTGGTAGTGGCCGGTCAGCAGTAACGTCGCTCCGGAGGCGGCGACGTCGGCGCGCGTGAACGGCGCCGTCGCGCGCTTACCCGGCGGGCAGCGCTCTTCATCGCTCCCGTGGACCAGCGCGATCTGCACGCCGCCCCGCTCGAAATGGGCGCCGTCGAAGGGCCGTCCCGGCTCGGCCGGCGTGTGGCCGAAGCCGAAGAGCGTCACCTCGCTAGCCAGAGGATACGCGCGCCACGCCGCCTCGTTGAAGACGCGAACGTTATCGGGCAGGTCGGCGCGGGCGAGCAACGATGACGGCGCGTGCGGATCGTGATTGCCCGGCGCGACGAACACGGGCTTGCCGAAGCGCGCGAATTGTTCGAAGAGAAAGCGGACCGTCTGCGGTCCGGCGCGCTCGCTCTCGTAGAGGTCGCCGCCGATCGTGAGCACGTCGGCGTTGCGTTCGAGCGCTTCATCGACGATGCGGACGAACGCGTCGGCCAGCGCTTTGCGCCGTCCCGCGCCACCGCGCGTTTCGGGAAAGGTCGTTTCCAAGTGCACGTCGGCGCAGTGCACGATCTTCAGTGCCATACTAGTTGAGATACCGTTCGAACCACGCGAGCGTCCGGGTCCACGCGTCGCTCGCGGCCGTGGCGACGTACGACGCGCGCGTGTCATCGAAGAACGCATGGCCGGCCTCGTCGTACACGTGGAAATCGTGCGGCCGTTTGCCACCGCTCAGCCGCGCGTCGAGCGCGCGCACGTCGTCGGCTCGGATGCTCGTGTCGCGGGCGCCCCAGCTCCCGGCGAGCGGAACGGCGACGTCGTCGGCATAGGCGAGCGCGATCGGCGTGATCGGGCCGTTGTCGCCGGTGGTTCCGTACCGAACCTTCCCGTAAAACACCGAGGCTGCGTCGAAGACGTGCGCGTTATCGACGGTTTGACGCAGCACGATCGCGCCACCCATGCAGAAGCCGGTCACGCCGACCTTCCGGTGCGCGGCGCCGGGACCCGCGCGCAGGTAGGCCGCCGCGGCCGCCAGGTCGGCGTCGACTACCGCGTCGGCAAGCTTCGCGGCGGCCTCGCGAAAGGGCGCGATGTCGCTCGAGCCGTCACCGCTGGGTGCGCCCAAGCCTGAATACAAGTCCGGCGCGAGCGCCGCGTAGCCGGCTTTCGCCAAGCGCCGCACCGTGTCGCGCAGTTGGGCGTCCACGCCCCAGATCGCTTGCACGACGACGACTGCCGGACGGGCCGGGTTCGCATCCTTGGGCGCGGCGTAATACGACCCAAGCGTACGACCGGCGTATTCGATGTCCGGGCGCGCGATCGCGAGAGCCGGGTCGTCCTCCGCGACCATGGGCGGATGAGGCTTGCCGAACGCGGCGTCCTGCGCCGGCGCTGCGGCGCTCGTCGCGGCGGCCGCCGTGCTTGCCGCCGCCAGACCGACGAAGACGCGCCGTTTGAGCGAGGCTGACGTGGCGCGCGTGGGGTCGATCGTTTCGGACATCCATTTCCTACAAGAAAGAAAGATCGTGGGCTTGGGGCGTGCAGTCGTTCTCGGCGAGCCATTCGGCATTCCACAAGCGTGACCGGTAGCGGTCGCCCCCGTCGCAGAGGATCGTGACGACCGTACTCTTGGGCGGCAGCGTCTTCGCGAAGCGCGCGGCGCCGGCGACGTTGAGCGCTGCCGAGCCGCCCACGTAGAGACCCTCTTCGCGAAGCAGCCAGTAGGCCATTTCCACCATCGTCCGATCGTCGACCCGCAGCGCGTCGTCGATCGGCGCATCTTTGAAATTGTCCGTGATCCGCTTGATGCCGATGCCTTCCGCGTTCGAGTCGCCCTCGACCTCGAGGGTGCCCGCCGTGACGAAGCTGAAGAGCGCGGACCCGTACGGGTCGCAGAGGGCGACGCGCACCTTGGGATTGCGTTCCTTGAGAAACGCCGCCGTGCCGGCCAAGGTGCCGCCGGTGCCGCAGGCGGCCACAAACGCCGTCGCGTCGGCGCCGAAGTCGTTCCAGATCTCCGGGCCCGTTGAGGCGTAGTGCGCGCGTTTGTTCGCCGTATTGTTGAATTGATCGGCCCAGATCGCTCCCGGAATCCCTTCGGCGATGCGCTTGGCGACGTGATAGTAGTTTTCGGGGTTCGTGAACGCGACGGCGGGCACGACGCGTACGTCCGCGCCCGTCGCGCGCAGCGAGCCGATCTTCTCGGGCGACTGGTCGTCGGGTACGACGATGATCGCGCGATAGCCGCGAGCATCCGCGATCAGCGCCAGGGCGATGCCCGTGTTGCCCGCCGTTCCTTCGACGATCGTGCCGCCGGGCCGCAGCCGTCCCGTCGCTTCGGCGTCCAGCACGATGCCCTTCGCGGCGCGGTCCTTAACCGACCCGCCAGGGTTGAGAAACTCCGCCTTCCCAACGATCGTGCGGCCTAGCGCGGCCGAGAGCTTCGGTAAAACGATGTGCGGCGTGTTACCGACCGTGTCGACGAAACCGTGCGTGATCGACATGCGCCCGGGCCTACCGGTACAACTCTCCGCACGAGACGTCGCGCGCCGCGCGTTCGCTCGCGGCGCGTACGGCGACGACGTAATTTCCGGAGAGCAGCTTACCTTCGGGCGCTTGCACCAAGGTGCGCGACAGACCGTTTATCGCGGGAGCCAGCTGGTAGGCGGGCTTGGGGTCGAGCGTCGCGCACGACTGCCCGCGGTGGATGAGCGCCGGTTGCTGGCGGTCGGGTGGCTCCGAGTCGAGCCGGAGCAGCACAAGCGTCGTCTGACGGCTGCGACCGTAGAGCGTGACCGTCCCGACTTCGCCTGAGTTGTTCATCTGCTGCATCCCGAGCTTCGTTCCCAGGCCCGTGTCGTCGGGATCGATCTGCGCTCGCGCGACCGTAACCGAGCCGAGCGTGGCCGCCCCGGCGGCAGCGAGTACGAGTGAGCGAAACGTCATGGACGAGCTTCTCCTTTAAACGGGGGGACACGTCCCCCCGATCCCCCCACGCGAAGGGCCGCGATTCTCCATTTTCTGACCACCTTCGCGTGGCGCCGTGCCACCGCGGGTGCCGGGTGGGGTGGCGGACGCTCGGCCGTTTTCGGTATTTGGACTTGGCCGCGGCGAACGGAAAGCCTCGCGACTTCGGCGCCCCTTGGGCAGGTGTTTCGCGAGGGGTTTGCATGCGTCGGCCAAGCTGTGGCGTCGCCGCGATCGCGCGACGCGCTCGCACCCTCCGTCTCGAGCGCCTGCGCGCGGAGACGTTCACGTGTGTTTTTGCTTTACCTATGTACGATTCGTAAATCAACGGCCCGTTCGCGCCGCGGGCGATGCGCTGGGCGTCACGGGCAGCGCCGGCGGCACTTCGAGCGTTGCGTAGGTGAAGTCGCAGTCGTCGACGCGCTGGAAACCAGAGCGAAGCGTGACCGCATAATACGGCACGCCGGGGTCGTGCGTTTTCGTCAGCCGAAACGTCAGAAAGAATCCGGTCGGCAGCGGCGAGGGCTGCGCTGCCGCGTTCGCCGCAGCCGGTTCGGCGACGACTCGCAACGGGACCCCGATCGGAAGGTTGTCGACGACGTAGGGCAGGTGCCCCGTGCCCGACGCGTCCCGGCGCTCGACGCCAAAGTGCAGGGTGCCGACTGCCGTTCCATCTGCGGTTCTGACGACGACGTGCGCGTCGTTTCGGATCGCGTCGAAATCGACGCCGGACGGCGGAGCGGCGGAGACGACGATTTCGCCAGCGACGGTGCCGAGCGAACCCGGCGGCGGGCGCGAGGCCTCGGACGGTGCGGCCGACGCCGTCACGAGCGCCGCAGCCGCAAGCAGGGACCGTACCTTCGGGCTCACACTCGTTGATGCGCGGTCGCGGCCCGCGGCGCCTTTCGCCTAAATCACCGGCGCTTCGTCTTTGACGACGAGGCTGTCGACCCGGTTTGGTCGCGGATCAGTGTCTAACAGTCGATATCGCAAATGCGCCAATGTTACGCCGATTCATGTAGGACTGGGGAGTACGTTAAAGATACCAGCAGAGTCATCATATGTGTTCTCGCATTGCCCTTCGCCAAAACGAAATGACACCACCAACACATAGGCATGAGCGACTTGTGAGCGGTTCGTGTCAACTAAGATCTTGGCTGAAATGCGCGTCCAGCCGTCTCTATTCTTGCCAACGGCCATTCCCGCACGTGCGATTGGTACCAATCGTAAGGGTCTGCTGCCTTGCGAATCATCGTCGGATGACTGGTCCTCATCGTAAGCTGGAACAAGCTCTAACGATGGTCCATGGATGCCCACTGCCGGCACGTCAATTACTACATCAATCGTAGTGCCGCTAATGATCTCCTGCGATCTTAGTGGGGACACGAGCCGAAGCCCCGGCGGCGGACCCAAATTACACTCCATGCCGGAACTCGCCGTCAAGGCTCCGGATAGCAATAGAGCAGATGTCATTTTGACAATGCCGAAATGACGCTCCACATCGGACACGTCCCTATCACGCCGTCGGCACGGCTGTGACCGTTTTCGCTGAAAGAAGAGTCCCCCGTCGGACGGATTCTCCTTAGTGTGCGTGTAGCGTGACGGAGCTCGCTGACTTGACCGTGAGCGGGTTGGTCCCGGCGGCGTAGCCGTTCTTGCTCAACAGGAAGGCCGTGACCGCGAGGTAGTTGGCCGAAGTCAGGCTGCCCGGCGAGTCCAGCGGCATTTGCTGGCTGATGAACTCGTAGAGTTTGCCCGCGTTCTTGTATTTCGCGGCCAACTCGCGAAAGTGAGGCCCGGTCAGGGCCGGTCCGGCACCGCCGGCCAGGTTGAGAATGTGGCAGGCCGAACACTTCGAACCGAAGACCGACGAGCCTTGCTTCGCCTGCGCCGTCGAGTAGCCGCCGGGCGCGGCACTGGATCCGGCCGCCGCTAGGGTCAAGCCGAGTGCCAGTGGTATGGCGGCGAGCGACCCGAGTCTGAGGATGCGGGCCGGTGCCCAAGCCGGTGATGCGAAACGGATCTCGTTCATCATGAAAATCTCCACGAACAAGCGTACAACCCGAGGCGTCGGGTAGGCATTCAAGCAAGTCCGAGGTTGCCCTCCGGCTCGGCTAATGAAAGTTGCGGGCGTGCACGCCCTCGATCGTGTCCTGCGTATCGAGCGGCCAGAAGCGTTTGGCCAGCAAATCGATACAGCCCTGATCCTTTTGCAGGGTCCCTTCGATCACGAGGCTGGCCGACGCGCGGATCACGCGGCGGTTGCGCTCATACACGGCGGGATTGACGATCACGTTAACGAGGCCGGTTTCGTCCTCGAGGGTCAGGAATACGAAGCCCTTGGCCGTGCCGGGGCGTTGGCGCGTGATCACGAGGCCGCCGACCTTGCACACCAGATGGTTAGGCATCCCGGCCAGCCGTTCGGCGGCGATCGCACCGCGCGCGTCGAGCTCGCGGCGGAAGTGCGCGATCGGCTGTGGGCCCGTGGTCAGGCCCGTGCCCCAGAAGTCGAAGGCGGTCTCCTCGCGCGGCGAGAGCGCGGCGAACGCGGCTCCCGGTTCCTCGACGTCCATGCCGCGCCCGAGTTCGCCGCGCGCTTCCCGTTCGTCCAGACCCCGTAGCGCCCACATCGCGTCGCGCCGCGTCGCGAACCACGGCGCGAACGCGCCAGCGACCGCGAGATTCTCCAGCGCGTCCTTGTTCAAGCCCGTGCGCAGCGCGAACTCGCCGAGATCACCGAACGGCCCGTTTTTCAGCGCCGCCTGTAAGGCCTCGCGCTGTCCTTCGCCCAGCCCCCGCACGACGTGAAAGCCCAACTGCGTCGCGCCGTCGTTATCGACGAAACTCCAGAACTCGCTCTGGTTGACGGTGACCGGCTTGACGGTGACGCCGTGACGTCGCGCGTCGTTGACCAGCACTTCGGTCGAGTAAAAACCCATCGGCTGGACGTTGAGGATCGCCGCTAAGAAGATCGCGGGCTCGTGGCACTTCACGTACGACGACGCGTACGAGAGCAGCGCGAAGCTGGCGGCGTGCGATTCGGGAAAGCCGTAATCGGCGAAGCCTTCGAGCATGTGGAAGAGCTGGTGCGCGGCCTCGCGGTCGATGCCGTTCTGCACCATGCCCTCGACGAGTTTGGGATAGATTTCGGCCATGCGTTCGCGCGAGCGCTTGTGACCCATCGCGCGCCGTAACTGATCGGCTTGGCCCGGCGAGAAGCCCGCGGCCTCGATGGCCATGCGCATGCCCTGCTCCTGAAAGAGCGGCACGCCGAGCGTGCGTTCCAGCACGGGCTTGAGTTTGGGATGCGGATAGGTCACCTCTTCGAGTCCATTGCGGCGGCGTAGGAACGGATGGATCATGTCGCCTTGAATCGGGCCGGGCCGGATGATCGCCACCTGCATGACCAGATCGTAAAAACAGGCGGGCTTCATCCGCGGCAACATCGATTGCTGCGCGCGCGACTCGACTTGGAAGGTTCCGATCGAATCGCCGCGCTGCAGCATCTCGTAGGTCGGCTTGTCGTCGGGCGGAATCGTCGCGAGCGCGAGCGGCGGGCGTTCGGGATAGCGCCGCGCGTGGAGCGCGAAGGCGTCGCGCATCAGCGAGAGCATGCCGAGGCCCAGCAGATCGATCTTGATCAAGCCGAGATCGGCTAAGTCGTCTTTGTCCCATTGCACGATCGTGCGGTCGCGCATCGTGGCCCACTCGACCGGCGCCACCTGCACGAGCGGATCGCGTGTGATCACCATCCCGCCCGAGTGGATGCCCATGTGGCGCGGAAAGCCGTCGAGCCGGCGGCACAGCGAAAACAATAATGCCCCGACGCGGCCGCCGATCGGCCCGCGCACGCCGGGCTCTGGATCGGGGCCGAAATCCTTGCCCTTGAAGCCCTCGATCAGCGCCGCCGGCGGGCGTTCGTCGGCCGCTTCGAAGCCCGGCGCGTAGGCGCGTCCCGGCGATTGCGCGGGCTGGTCGCCCGCCTCGGCGCGCGAGACGCGCTGATTGGAGCCGGCGTCGAGGTCGCGGCGTTTGCGCACGGATGCGGGTAACGCGCGCTGCCCGTCGTGCTCCGCACCGACTGCGCCCGCGAGCGATTCGCGCGCGTCGTACTCTTTGGAGATCGCGTCGACTTGCGCGAGCGAGAGGCCGAGCGCCTTGCCGACGTCGCGGATCGCCGAGCGCGTGCGATAGGTGATCACCTCGGACGTCATCGCGGCGTGCTCGCGGTCGTAGCACTCGTAGACGTACTGGATCACCTTCTCGCGGTCTTGGTGCGCGAAATCGATGTCGATGTCGGGAATCTCGTTGCGTTCTTCAGAAAGAAAACGTTCGAAGAGCAGCTTCATGCCGACCGGATCGACCGCGGTGATGCCGAGCGCGTAACAGACGGCGGAATTGGCGGCCGAACCGCGGCCTTGGCACAGCACGTCCATCTCGACCGCGGCGCGCGCGATGTCCCAGACGACCAGAAAATAACCGGCCAGATCCATGCGCGCGATGATGCCCAGTTCGTACTCGAGCTGGCGTTCCACGTCCGATGCGAGCGGGTGCCCGTAGCGCGTGCGCGCGCCCGCGAACACGAGCGTGCGCAAATACGAGTGCGTACTATTTTCGTTTGCCGGAACCGGAAAGCGCGGAAATTGGCCGGCCAGGCGCTCGAGCCGAAAGTGACAGCGTTCGGCGATCGCCAGCGTGTTGGCGATCGCTTTGGGGTAGGGCGCGAAGATGCGCGCCATCTGCGTCGCGCTCTTGAGGTAGAACTCGTGGTTGGCCAGCAGTAAGGTGCCGGCTTTTTGCAGGCTGGTGCGGTGTTTGACGCAGGTCAGCACGTCGCAGAGCAGGGCGTCCTCCGGCGTCGCGTATGCGGCGCAATTGGTCGCGACGTACGGCAGGCCCAGGGCCTCGGCCAGCTCGAGCTGCGCGAGGATCAGGCGCGCGTCCTCGGGCCGCAAATGGTGCTGCAACTCCAAGAAGAAGCGGCCGGGAAAGAGGTCGCGTAGCGTCGCCGCGCGTTCGCGGGCCGTCGCGAGGTCGCCGCGCCCCAGCGCCTCCTCGGCCCAGCCGCGGTGCGACCCCGAGAGCACGATCAGGCCCTCGGTCTTCCCGTCGAGATCCTCGAGCCGTAAGCGCGCGTCCCGCTTCTTCCCGCGCAGCTGGGCGGCCGAGATCGCGCTCGCGAGGTTGGCGTACCCGCGCTCGTCTTCGGCCAGCAGCACGAGCCGCGGCAGGCGGGCGGACTCGAGCGGCGTGAGGTCGCGCCGCCGCTTGGGACGCAGCTCCGGAACGTCGAGGGTCAGCTCGGCCCCGGTGATCGCGCCGAGCTTGGTGGGCTTGGCGGCCTTGGCGAAGCGGACGGCACCGTAGAGCCCGTCGCGATCGGTCAGGGCGACCGCGACCAGCCCCAGCGCCACCGCGCGCTCGACTAGCTCTTCGGGGTGCGACGAGCCTTCGAGGAACGTGAAGTTCGAGCGGCAGTGCAGCTCGGCGTAACGCGCGGCGGCCATGGGACCGAGAATGTAATCGAACGCATGTTCGATGTCAAGGTCGCCTGGGTTCCATCCGCGCCGTACGATCCCCAGGTCCCGGGAATGGGATCCGCACCGGAGTCGAGCCCACCGTATGCGCTTCAGGCTTGCCTGCATTATCCGCGCGATGCGAGCCCCGCGGTATACGATCAGGCTCCCTCGGTTAAGTCGCTACGAAGCTCCGACGACTGGCGCGACTTCGATACGGACGTCCGGATACTCGGCCGGTGCGACGACCGCATCGCTGCCGGCGCGCTCGTGCACCGAGTACTCCTCGCCGTTCGGGCGGCGAAAGACATGGACGAGGTCGTGTTCGAGATCGACGACCCAGTACTCCGCGACGCCGGCGCGCGCGTACCGGATGAGCTTGTCGCTCAGATCGCGATCGGCGGATGAGTCCGCGACCTCGACGATGAGCGAGATATCTTCGACGCTGGGATCGCGCCGGGACCAATCGCCGGGCCGCGCCAGCGCGATGTCGGGATCGGGCACGTCGTGCGGGCCCAGACGCAGGCTGAGGCTGTCGCAGCTGACCTCGTATCGGCCTCGACTCTGAAGGACGAACTGTTCGTTGAGCTTGTTGACCGCGTGCCGGTGCCGGGCTCCCTTCGGTATTATCCGGACCACGAGACCGTCGATGAGTTCGATTCCGCGCTCAGGCAGCAGACCGAGCTCAGTGGCGCGCCGATAGGTGTCGGCGGAAAGCCGGTGCAGCGCCTCAAGCTCGATCGCCATGCTACCCTCACACACTAACAAGTGCCCGTGTGCGAGCGAATGGCGTCGCCCGCGCGCGACGATGTTTCTACCCTGGACCTTCACGTCCCGCGTTTCTTCAGAAACGCCCGGCGTTAGGTTCCGATGCTCTGCGGAACCTCGGTCAGGGAACAGCTGGTGCCGCTGACGCGCTCAGCCGGGGAACCGGCGATGGTGGCTTCGTCGAAGACAGCGGTTTGGATCCTACCACGCGCTTCCTCGATCTTGCCGCGGACGAGGAGGCCGCTCGGAATAGAGCTCTCACCGTTGGAGATTTCACCGGTATTGCCGCCCTCGAAGGCGAGCGTGGAAGTCCCGTCGGCGTCTTGCGAGCTGACCGTTAGCGGAATCGCGACGACCTTGTCGAGAAAGCGAATATAGAGCGGTACGACGGCTTTGGGATCCTTGTCGTGCGCCGCGACGACGGCGGTGGCCATGTTGTAACAGATCAGACCGGCGTCGGCGTCGGCGTCGGCGGTCGCGATCTCGCCATCGGAGGCGACATCGGCGGCGAGCGAGGCGGTTGCGACGCCGTTGGAAATGCGCACGAACGACTTGCCGGATTGCGAGCCGATCGCCAATAACTCGCGCGTCGTGACCGTTTGGCCCGCCGTGTCGGTCTGCGATGTGACGGCGTACGCGTGCGAACCATCACCGTCCGCGAGCGCCGGCGCGGACGAGCGCGCGAGCAATATCGCGGCGAAGACGGCCGCGCAGTTCGTTGTCATTTTGCGTCGCGTCTTCATCTGCATAACGTACCCACCACTATGGCGCGCAAACCTTAAACAATCCTGAGATGGGCGTATCGGAAAAGGCGCTCGGTCGCTTCGGCTTGCGCCGAGCGGCGAAGGAATCAAGTGAGCCCGCGCGGATGTTGGGCTATGCGTTATCGAAATCTCGGGCTCGCCGGCGTCAAAGTCTCGACGGTCGGACTCGGCTCGTGGCTCACTTACGGCGGCAGCGTCGAGGCGGACACGGCGCGCGCGTGCATCGCTCGTGGGTACGAACGCGGGATCACGTTCTTCGATACCGCCAACGTCTATGCGCGCGGGCGCGCCGAGGAAGTCATGGGTTCGGCTATCGCGGATTTCCCGCGCGAGTCGATCGTGCTTGCGACCAAAGTCTATTTCCCGATGGGCGACGGACCCAACGATCGCGGACTCTCGCGCAAGCACGTGACCGAACAGTGCCATGCCTCACTGCGGCGGCTCGGCGTCGACTACATCGATCTCTATCAGTGCCACCGCTACGACACCCACACGCCGCTAGAAGAAACGTGCGCGGTGATGGACGATCTGATCAGGCGCGGGCATATCTTATATTGGGGCGTTTCGGAGTGGAACGCCGACCAGATCGCGGGCGCCGTCGCGCTCTGCCGGGCGCGCGGCTGGTCCGCGCCGGTCAGCAATCAGCCGCAGTACAGCGCGCTCTGGCGCCGCATCGAGAAGCGCGTGCTTCCGACGACCGCGGCCTACGGCTTGGGCAACGTCGTGTGGTCGCCGCTGGCGATGGGTATCTTAACCGGCAAATACACCGACGCGACGAAGCCGCCGGAAGGTTCGCGCGCTGCCGGCCAAGCCGCCGACATGATGAGCGACTATTTCACCCAACCCGTGCTCGACGCGGTGCAACGTTTGCAGCCGCTCGCACAGGAAGCCGGCACGTCGCTCGGGGCGCTGGCGCTCGCATGGTGCCTGCGCCGGCCCGAGATTTCGAGCGTCATCGTCGGCGCGACCAAGCCCGAGCACGTTGACGCCAATGTGGCTGCCGCCGACCTCGACGTCGACCCTGCGATCTTCGCCCAGATGGACGCGCTGCTTGTGCCGGTCGCGCCGTTCGAACCGTACGTTTCTTGAGCCCTCGCCCCCGGTCTACGGGTCCACTGGGCCTCGAATCGGCGAGGAGTTTGGCGAGGATGCGAGGATTGCGCCTCGCGTGAAAGATCGCGACACAATGAGAGGATGTTCATCCGGGGCATAGGCGATCGGGTAGTCGTAAACGCCGACGAAAAGTAGCGGGGCGTCGGACATCTGGCGTAAGCTCTCTACCGGCGACGCATCGCCCACTCAATTTTCGCGAGTTAGCGAGACATAGAAATCGCTTGACAATCATAGTTGTCATACCTTCACTTAAATTAGAGTTCCCACGGATTATCCAGTAGCCTACAGGGGAAGACGAGCGAAGCGCTTCCTACCTCAAAATCATACTAGAGATGGATGACCTCGAGAGTGCCATCACTGCAAGCCTGCAGATACTCCGAGGCAAGGCGTCGATGACACCGGTCTGGCTTCGGTTCTGAGCATAGCAAGCAAGATTCGTCGAGCCCAGCCCGTTCCAAACTTTTTTCGACGCCTCGGGCCCGAATCAGTCGAAGATATTCAGCGGCGTATTCGTCCCATGACATCTTTTTTTTCGGTACATTTGCAACGCTTCGGCCGAGGGCGCCAAGAGCGGCTCCGCGACGTATTTGACCGAGGCAAGCCGGTCCAAAAAAATGCAGGTCTTGAGCCTTCGCAAAGCCGGCTAGTTGACCATCCCGATTAAGGCGAGCGTCGATTATTTTCTTGACCCCTGCACGGCTCAAGCGAGAGAAAAAATTGTCCGCTGTCGTTTGGGTGAAGCCAATAGTAAACAGCTTCATCGACCGAGTCGCGTCCTGTATTCAGCCTCAATATCGTACGCTAGTTCATAGCCTCTACGACTGTATGCGTGTTCGATCGGGTCCGAATCACTAAGTGAACCAAACAGCGGAATTTGATCTAATCCAAGCTTACGCAGTAGGCGAGCTTCAAGTTCAATCTGGTTTTCCACTCGGCCTCCGGCGTCAATATGATTCACGACAATTCCGCTCGCAACGAGGACGGGCGATATGAGAATTGCTCGATGACAATCTAAGGGGTCCTTTTCGGCGCACAAAAGTGCCAGAGTATATTTTTCTGCACCAATCTCAACTCGCTCGATCCCTTGGCGGAACGCGGCAGAATTGGCCATCGCCTTATAACTGGCACGACCATCCTCGTACAGATCTGGATCTGATGGACGCGCGCCAAGCTCATTGCCGAGGGAAACGTACTTAACGTCTATCCCGCTCAGTGCTTGGGACAGCGGCTCGCGTGTGAAATGTGGGAACCGCGATGAATACGGAGATGAGCGAACGTCGCAAACGGTTTCAATCCCGTATTGCCGCACCAGGCCGAGAAAGTCCTCGATCGGTCGGTTTCCGGACCCGATTGTGTATACCGCTTTCGAAGCCATTTCGGTGGCTGGAGTTCAATGAAATCACTATGTTTCCTCGAAATCCAACCGATACTGTCCGCGTGCCACGGTTTCCAAGAGACGAGCTTCTTGACGACTCCCCTAAATGCAGAGCTCAAAGTCATGGCTGGAGACTAATAGAAAGACTGTGTG
>Ga0209611_10010686_pt1 | contig 13438 bp, 10 predicted proteins | sample S1TSphgellanicum_3_FD_187693 | JGI IMG/M metagenome (GOLD analysis project Ga0209611, IMG submission 187693) | Host-associated microbial communities from peat moss isolated from Minnesota, USA - S1T2_Fc - Sphagnum magellanicum MG (SPAdes) (version 2) | ecosystem: Host-associated > Plants > Peat... | reverse complement strand
GTGGTCAGTCTTGTGTGTCCGTGTTGCCCGTGGCTCGTCCTAGCACCAAGGGTGTTCCAACTATGCACTAACCACTTTGTGTGGGTTGTGTGCAGGCCCATGTGAGTGAGTGAAGCTTGTCAACTCTTCCTAGTCCCATCCCGGAGCTCCAACACGCCCCTCTACCCCTCAAAGTGTTGTGAGCTAGGGAGCGTGTTCCGACTCTTCCTTCTTCCGTTGTTTTCTACTTGGGCTCACATTTGAATCCTTTAAGGAGTTGGGAGTGTGTCACCCCTCTACCCCTTTTAGTGCTGAGAGCTGGGAGCGTGCCCCGAGTCTCTCACAATTCTGCAACTTGAGTAACTTAGGCCCAACTTGGGGCTAACTAGGGACTTGGGAGCGCGTCATAGAGTGTTAGGAAACCCGATGTGTGTCATTTGAGATTTTTTGGTTGTACAGCCTTTGCACATGTCCTAGATGAGAAGAAGACCAAATTAGAGTCCAAGTCCATGCCTTGTGTGTTTTTAGGATATTATGAAGGCACCAAAGCGTATCACTTGATGTGTGTAGAAACCAAAAGAATCATCAAAAGTAAAGATGTTGTGTTCATTGAAGAGTCAAAGGAACTAAGTGGTGTGCTGCATCCCAAGAAAAAAGAAAATGTAGTTGTGCATGAAGAAGTTGAAAGAGAAGAACCATTGACCTTTAGTCGACGAGATACACCTTTGAATGAAACAAGAATGGAAGGTGTGCAAAGTGAATCCACACTAAGTTCTTCATCGGAAGAAGAATTTGTTGTTTCAAGTGATAACCCATCTAATGAACCTTCACAAGATGTGCCGAGGGAAAGACCTCAAAAACAATGAAAGGAATGGCCTTGGGATTGGTGGATTGCTATTAAGGACATGGAGCGTGCCACTGTTGCATTTTTGGAGGAGCCTCAAAATATTGAAGAAACATTGACATGTGAAAATTCCAAGGAGTGGGAGTGTGCGATGCAAGAAGAATATGATTTCCTCATGACAAACAACACATGGACTTTGGTACCATTTCCTACTCATAGGAAACCCGTTTCTTGTAAATGGGTGTTCAAAATCAAACAACGCGCAAATGGAGAAGTGGAACGCTAGAAGGCTAGATTAGTGGCAAGAAGGTTTACCCAAACCTACGAAGTGGATTATAACGAAACTTTTGTGCTGGTTGCAGAGTTTACATTTATTTGTTGTATTCTTGCATTGGTGGCCTTGGAAGACATGGAGATCCATCAAATGGACATGAAAACTACATTTTTCAATGGAATTTTGAGGAGGAGATTTACATGGAACAACCTCAAAGGTTTGTGCACCAAGGAGGTGAACATCTTGTGTGTAAGGTTCACAAGTCCTTGTATGGTTTGAAACAATCTCCAAGGGCATGAAATCAAAAGTTAGATGCGTTTCTCAAAAACATTGAATTTATGAAAAGTGAGGCCGATCTTAGTGTGTATGTTGCACAAGTGGGAGATGTGAAATTTTTCATTGTGGTCTATGTGGATGACCTCATTTTGGTGTGCAACGATCAAAACAAACTTTTGCAAATAAAAAAGGAACTAAGTCAAAAGTTTGAAATGAAGGACTTAGGGGAATTGCATTTCTTTTTGGAGATGGAGGTGGAAAGGAATCGTGATGAATGACTCCTTCGCATTAACCAAATCAAATACCTCAAGAAAATATTGAAGCGTTTTGGAATGGAGGAATGTAAACCCATTAGAATTCCATTTGATCCCATAGTGAAGTTACAAAGGAATGCGAATGGAAATGATGAATCAAAGGGATTTCCATATCAACAAGTGGTTGGGTCCTTGATGTATGCCATGTTGTGCACATAACCCGACTTGCCATACCCAATAAGCGTGTTGAGTCAACACATGGTTAACCCTAGCACAAAGCATTGGATGGCCGTCAAACGAATCTTTTGATATTTGCAAAGTACATTGCAAATGAAATATAATTTGGTGCAACACCATCCAAGGAAGTGCTTGGATATTGTGATGCAAATTGGGGTGGTGATCTTGAAGATAGGAGGTCCACCACAAGGTTTGTTTTCATGATCGGAGGTGGAACCATTTATCGGAGTAGCGAACGACAACCTACAATAGCATGATCCACCATTGAGGTGGAATACATGGCAAACACGAAAGCCACAAAAAAAACCATATGGATAACAAAATTGATGATGGATTTAGGATACATGGAGGAGAAGAAAATGATGGTGATTTGATGCAACAATCAAGGTGCAATATCATTGACCAAGAATCCCACTCACCATGCATGAACAAAACACATTAATGTACAACATCATTTTGTTCAAGAACGAGATTAAAATGGAGAAGTTCGATTTGAATATTGTCTAATGAATGACATGGTGGCAGATGTCCTTATCAAGGCATTATCCAAAGAACAACATCATAAGTTGATAAACATGTTCGGATTAGAAACTTCATAAAGTGGGAGTGTTAAAATTACTATTCGTTTCTAATTCCCAATGTTGATGAATGTGTTAAACATTCATCAAAAGGATGAATAATATTCACTTCCTTGTATTAATTAAATTAGGGTTTAGAGGTGGAAACTACTTAGGGCTTAGTGGACTAGGGTTAGGGTTTGGTGGTGGCTAGGTTAAGGTGAAGTGGTGGCTAAGGTTAGGCGACGGCTAGGGTTAGGGTTTGGTGATGACTAAGTTAGGGTTAATTGGCGACTACTTTAGGGTTAGGAGATAATATATAATGGAGTGGTTTTGAGTTGTCTTTCATTCTCTCCTTTCATGATTTTGAGTGCATTTAGAACCTTCAAGCCTTGTTAGTAGTTGCAAATCATAGTTTTGTGATTGTAACATTTGAAGCATACAACCTTTGTGATTTCTTGTTAGTTAATACGATTGTTCCATTTCATGAACCTTGAATGTTTCATTTCTTGCTTGTTTTCAAGTTATTTCCAATACAAAATGTGCAAAAGGGAAGGCGTATAATGATATAGTTTGCACAAATAATAATTCAAGACATAGATACAATTAGAACATTTGTAATTAAGTTTTTGCACAAAAGCAAATGACATTGGTGTGCAAGAGAGTAGATAGGCTAGGAGTTACATCAATAGATTTGGTGTGCATTAAAGAATCGGAGGAAGATGAAGTTGAGGAGCATCATTTTGTAGAGGCATAGACAGTGTAAAAGGGCGCAATGGAAGAGAATGTTGTTGCAAAAAAAGAACAACTATCCACATAAATGCAATTGAAAGTACAACAAGACATAGAGGTGCAGATAATGACAAAAGCACAATGAAGGGCAATGGAAATGGAATAGTGTGAAGCAAAAATAATAGTGAAAAGATGATGCACAATCCTGGATAGAGCTACACTTTTGAAGGTATTAAAATTCCAAACCATGAGCAATTCATGTGGACATAAACAAAACAAAACTATGACAAACATGTAGAGCAGATGGAGAATTGAAAGGATATTGCTACGAAAAAAGACTTGGCTTCTAAAATAGGGCTTGTTCCTTTGTTTCTAATGGGGTGGGAAGCATCGATGCCCGATGTAATGTTGGAATTTTTGAACACATTCTTGATCAAAGGTGCAAATATCTACTTTGGACATAAGGATAAGGTGTATATAATAAATAAATAGCTAATTACAAATGTTTTTGGAATGTGTGCAAAAGGGTATGTCGAAGCATTAAAAGGATAGGTTAGTAAGTCATTAGCATTTCAGGCATTATAGAGTTGTAGACTTGAACCTATAATTTATTTACATATTAATAGAATGCAAAGAGTATGGGTCTACCATATTTTGTCAAATATCCTACCATTATATTTATCATTTATCAAAAGGAGAAGGTACAATATTTTAGTAACAAAAATGCTATTACATTGGTGAAAGAGCAAAGAAGAGGCAGAAAGTAGATTGGGGCACAAATTATATTCAATAGTCTATGTAGTGAGCTAGATAGGTGGTATAAGTATGTTAAGAAGAATAAGGGGGATAAGAAAGATACCTATCAATCTACCTTGGTATTAGCAAAAAAATTTAAGATTTGTTTATGCATGAAAAGGACACTCCACAGAAACCATCGACCAAGGTTAAAAGAACTAGTTAGGAGATGCAAAAAAAACTAAATAATAGAAAGAAAGCTCCAAAAAATCTTTTTAAAAGGGAAAAAAAAAAGTTGAGGAAGGAGGAGCCTAAGGCTTAGGAATGAAGAGTGAACAAGAAAACATAAATTTGAGGGCACAAAAAATGATGAGGGGTAGAATGGAACCATTTAAAGTGCCAATAGTGGTACATATAATTAAATAGATTACAATGGTACCATAAATGACATCTCCACATGAGAGACAGTTGAGGGAACAGAGACAAGAGATACCATAGATAACATCACCACAAGAAAGACAACTGAGGGAGCAAAACCAAGGAGTTAAAAGGGAACATGACATAAGGTTTCCAAAGGGTGAAGAACATTTGTACTTTTAAGGGGATGTATGTGAAAATTGGATGGAAACCATTGCAAATCTAAAACATTTATAACATTTATAACATTTGTAGCAACAACAACAACAAACACAAGAAGGTTTATAGGTTATTGAACTGCAAATGGAGAGAGTGGCAATGCAACTTAATTTTGAAAAGTTTATATTAGTACAAATACATGTACCACCTAGTAGTCTAAATCTGCAAAGGGATTCCTAGTTGAATTTGAACTAGGAGCTGGGATCATTTTCAGAAAGATCTACAAATCCTACAACAAAGACAAATACACCAAAGTTTGTGGAGGAGGTAGGTGAAAAAATAATGAAAGGAGATAAGGCAGTTGAGTTATTTCAGACCATGATGATTGTGAGTCTAAATATGGAGAATTTAACTCTAGAGGTAAACACTGTGAAAGACAAATTGGTTATGGGGGAGAAGGAGAAGGTAGTGTTATAGGAGGAATTGGGTTAGGAGAGAACTTTCTAAAAGGGGTATAAGCAAATTGTGAAAATTTGGAGGAAGAACAGGGTGAAGGTTGAGTAGAAAAATAATGTATTCATTAAAAAATTACAAGATGAAAATGAGGAGTTCAAGGGTAACATAGCACAGCTAAAGTTGCAAGATGAACTGTAAAATTTTGAAGTAGAAGGCTAAAATCTAGGAAACCACAAAAAGGAAATGGACAAAAACATTGTTTCTTCATAAGAACAACAAGAAGCTTTGGAATCTAGGAAACCACAAAAAGGAAATGGACAAAAACATTGTTTCTTCATAAGAACAACAGGAAGCTTTGGATAGTAAGGTGAAAGCATTGATTAAAGAAAAGAAGGAGAAGGAAAATGTTATAACAGATTTGGAATTGATAAATCTGAAGAATGTATCTTTGTTGTAATCTGAGGAGCTTAGAAGAAAGGTAACAAAGGTAGAAAGTGAGTAATTTATGGAGGACAAAAAAGAGTATTAGAGAACTTTATAACACTTGCAAGCACAATTGGAGAGGGCACAAGAATAGAAAAAGAGTTTGGATTTAACTAGTATCAAGAAAAGATTAGAGGATTATGAACAAATGTTATAGAATTATACCCTAATGAGGACGAAGAACAAGATGAAGGATTCTAAGGCAAAATCTAAAGAATGGCGAGAAGTTGCAAAGGAATATTTTACAAAGGAGTTGGAGAAGAATCCGATTCAACATAGAATTGATGAAAGAATTCTAAGATACAAGTTGAAAGCCTATTAAAAGAATTTTCCAATTTTCATTTGTGGTAGTCCAACAAGTGTAGAGGTATTGAGCCAAGATGAAGAGACAATAACAGGGCCCAGTGGGACAATTTAGGAGGAGGAAGCACAAACTAAGGAATCACAAGACCTCAAAAGTGGAACAACTCAAGAGTAGGGGATATAACTAGAAATACCATAAGACCTTAAAAGAAGGGGTCAAGAAGAAAAAAACCAGAAGGAATTCAAGAATAGGAAAAGGTGGAGGCTATTCCAACACTAGAAGAAAAAATATCCAAGATATAGCATCTGGACATAGAACCACAAACTTAATTAATGGGGGAGGAGATCAAAATTGTAGAGCAAAACATACATATAGAACCATTGGTTTCTGTGTAGATTGGGATTACAACATTATAATAAGGGTAATAGATGTTTAAAAGGATATATAATACTTTCATTTCATTTTTTTCATTTTTTAAGGATATTGGGGACGAAATCCAAAGTACAGAAGGCGTAATGTTAAAGGGGTAGGATGAGTATGTGATTTTGGATGAACAAGGCAGTTAGGATAGGGATTAATCAGGGAATTTTGTTAGTTTGAATTTTGAATTCTTGTTGTTTGGATCATGATGATGTGACTTGGGATGGTTCAAAAGGGGGAAAGTTCTAGAGAACAAGAAGGAAAGAGGAGAAGATGAGACAAGGAGTTTTAGAAAAAAACAAGAGGAGTTAGAGATACTTGCAGTAGAAAACCACATATTTTGTTTTGAAATAACACATATTTTAAGTGTTGTTTTGGGATTTTTTTCAACAAAACATGGGATTATGCTGTAATTTGGATTGATGTTTTCAATAATATAAAAAAACACAAACTTCTACAATGAATTCTATGTTCAATTTTTGTGTGAATCTACTGTAGTGTTAAATTATGATGAAATGAATTGTAATCTTGTTTCTAGAGTTTTTTTACAATGTATTTTGAAGTGTAGCTTCTAATTATATACAATAACTATGAATCTAATGTTGGAATGAATTGTAGTGTTAAGTTTGTTGAAATTTAAAACGGAAATAGTGAACATATGCGTGTGAAATGTAAATATGTTGTTATAGTAGTGTGAAATATTTTGCAAGAATTTAAATTTCACTTCTACCACACATCTTAACCAGCTCCACTTATAAAACATCTGCAGCTGAAAGCCAATGCACCATGCATGGTATGGACAACCACAAAAAGCCAACACCACATCAAAATTATGAAAATAATGATTACAAATAGGGCATGGGATTATTGTAAGCATTATAGGTTCAAATGTGCAGGTTAAGTATTGTGGCATGGGTTTTGGGGTAGAAAAACTTAGTTTTGCCTAAATGTCATAGGCTACATAAGCTTGTAAGGTTTTTTTTGTTTTATAACATTCTCCAAGGCCTTCTGGGACATTGAAATCTCTAATTCCAATGCATGTTTCTTGGACAAAAGTCCAAAGCAAACCTTCTCTTCAACAGAAACTACCTTTGCTTTCATTAGAAGGCCCTGGGCATGTTCAAAAGCAGCCTCCACCTTCATATACTCAACCTCAGTAACATTTCAATCTTGTCCAACATGTTTTTGCTCACCTTGGGTAAGCTCCAAAATGCCACCTCCCTAACCCACCATTTGTATATCTTTACCAAGATGTTCTACAATATTGAATGTACTTGTAACAATAAAAAGTGCATATTCCACTTTCTTGATTTCCTTTTTCATTGTACCTCAACCGCCTATTGCATCTTCTAGGCTATCTTTCAATTGTTCAACCTTTCCATGTTATGCTTTAATGTTGTTTTGCAAGATGTCTCTATTTGCCTTGAGAAAATTGGGTTCACTTTGAGTAGAGGAAACCACTTTAACTTGAGCATCCAAGATCTCTTGAAGATACCACTTCCTTTGTGGTAGGTCTGGAATTTCCAGAACAGTAAGAGTTTCCAAATGAGTAGGATGTTGTTGTTTGGGAGAAAGCTCCTCTTCCACAATAGCTAGCTCGACCATAACATGGTCTTCCAAAGGTAACATCCCCTCTTTGGAACCATCCCCTATAATAACCACATTTGAAAGCACCTTCTTCTTGCCCTCACTGTGTAAAGGTTTAACCTTATGAACTCTTGTTCCCATACCTCCCATTTGTTTTGCAAAATGTGCCCAATTCTCTTTGATTTTCTTCTTATCAATAAGTAGGGCCTTAGCAAAACACAAAGCAATGTTATTGTTAGTGATTTTTTGTTTCTGATAAACAAGAGGGTACAACTCCAAAACTTTAATAATTATCTCTAGGTTTGTGCAAATTTCATACTTGAAGCCATTATGGTTCTTTCTCTTTTCCCACACTACTTCACATTCAACAAGGGTTGCATACGTATCATCAAGCCCTTTGCGGATATCTATCCCTTCATTACAAAAACCCAGTTTAATTACAAACCACTCAACAGTCCCTTCCGCATTTTCCTTGCCCATGTTTCTTAGTAGAAAAATCACACTCCTAGTTCATAACACCTCCTAATTCAATAGATTTGTAAACTGTCACTTTTCACTTTTCACCTTCCTAAACAACTACTTCAGTTTGTTACAAACATGAAGAACTATTCTACAAAAAACAAACATTTTTTTAAAACAAAAACCAAGCTACTATGTAAGTTCAACTCATAAGTTCTACATGCAAAAAACAATATGTTTAATCAACATAAACAACTACTTAGGTTTGTAGAGATATTTGCCCGGTGTATATATTTAGTTATGCAAGGTGCAATGGTTAGTTGGTATCCCTATTAGTTTAACTACCTAGTAAGTTTAAAACATTAATTACTGAATTACTTCAATACTAGAATTACTTGAATGAAAACATGTTACCCATGGACCCAACTATTAATAATTGGGCCTTTAACTTTTTTTTATGTGCATGAAAAGTAATGAATAGAGTGTCCACACATTTGTTCATAAATATTCACTTACAAAGGGTATTAACATGTACACAATGTCAATATTAATACACCCCAAATAATTCAATTGGCATGATTACCTTGTAACAAAAATATTAATATTATTGAACTAAGCACGGTTAGGGTTGGAAAATACCACCTCACCCTTTGGCATTATTGAGCTCCCCATTTGATCCACCCAACTGCTAAGTTGTTTGAACATCCTATTGTGAACAAAAAAAATTCCCAAACACACTACACGCAAAAATAAATGACTATTAAATCCAATTGCATGCATGCATTTATTTTTATCCAACATACATGGATGAAACACCAATATATCATTAATGAGCTTTACATGTTTACTAGCAAACACATTATGCTATATATGAAGACCCAAACAATTTGGTCTTGTAGGACGTTTATGTAGGGAATATTTGTAAAACATAATGGACACATAAAATAGATGAGCTACATATTAATACAACCATAGTTATGTGAATAAAGCATTGCAAATTAGATAGAATGACAAATGGGACCCTGAACCCATTAGGAAAAAAAGATATCAATTGATACCAATCCATAAATTCCAACCAAGCTAGTAGCTTGTGTTAGCTTTCAAAATGGGGATAAACTACTAATTTATAGTTCAACAACTAACTCATAGATCTACTTGGCCTCTTGGTTCTTTTGGGTCACACATTGGTACAATTGAAAAAGAATTAACCTATGAATATTTAGGTTCTCTAGATTATTGGCTTTTAGGAATCTACAAATTGCTTATCCTAACAAGTGCCCCTAAGTGAACCCTAAACAAATAATGTTTAGTATAGCCAATCACAAAATCCATGGACTATGTTCCTAAGGAAAACACACATTACTTAATTCTCTAAAAGAAAAAGTATTATAATCCAAGGTAGGCTTGTAGATGTAAACAATGCAATAGCTATAAGATGTAAGAGGGTGGTGAATTTTTTTTACATGTATGTTGCATGCCCAAACACTACTACCAATAGGGTTAGGAAACCCATGACACAAAACATTTTATAATCCTAATAGACCTTACAAAACAAATGTAAAAATGAAAAGGAGCAAAGTGTTCACCTATTTAATCGTAATTCCCATATTTTGAAACCAAGCTTGACAAATCTTGAATCCTTATGCTCATGGAAATTTCTTGCCAAATACCAATCAAATAAAAAAAGGCTTAAATATTTCATGAAAATAGGATTTCAACATTGAAATTGTAAAATTCAGAAACAATTGCACTACTACCTTACTATTGATTATAAGACTAATGGCATTGATTATTGGTGCCCCCATCCCACCAACAAATTGGATCATTCTTTCAACTTGATATAATATTGATTATTAATTTGTACAAAAGATCCCTCTTACAATATAATGTCAAAACAATTTAAAGTCCATAAAACAAGGCTCACATACATACATTTGTTCACAATAGAATACCCATTATTCTCTAGTATATTTCTAAAAAACAATGCAAATATTTAAATTCAAATCATGGAAGTCCAAAGTATTAGAACATGGGAATAATGCTATAGTAAAATTGTTCAAGTCAAAAAGGGCTCCAACTTCTTAGTAGTCCAAAAAATTAAGATGCTTCACAAGAGTCAATTTTGGCCATAGTTTTGTCTTTCTTCTATTGTAGCTATTAAACTATCCCTGACTTCTAAAGGCATTGTAAACCATGGGTTTCCTTTCCTAGTGGCATTTGGTAGCATTCGAAAGTTTGATTTGAGGACCAAGTGTGAGAACGTAAATGCTAGAGAAGCGTCATTTAACAATCTATATGTTGTATGTTGACCTCTTTGACCATGCACACAATGATACCAAAAGCTTCGCAAGATCATGTTGCCCTCATACCATTGGTTCCCCCAATTGTCTTAAAATGTGGCTTCGCATCAATGCAATGGCTTATCACATAGTATGACATAAAATGTAACACCATTTTCCAACTCATATGATATTACAACAAAGTTGTCCCCCTCTTCAACCTTTGTTGCTTCACCATCAATATCCTCATCCATGTTAGATCTTTTTTATTCAAGATTAGATTCTTCCATGTCTTGCATAATGTTTCGAACTTGCATGACAACCAAAATCAAAATTCAAAAAAGGTGGATATTAAAAATAAAAAAAAACTTTATAAGTATTATTTGTAAGGTAAGGGATTTATCAAATAGAAAGAGGTGTACATTGTGCCTTACCTCCTCCAAATGCTTTCAGGTTTCACTCAAATTGGTCTCTAGAACGACCGAAGTAGGTTGCATTCCTTCATGATACCAAAAAGTTGGATTTTTGGTAGGTTCCCACATGGGTTCCCAAGAGATTCCTTGTTGTAATGTAGCAAGCATTAACCTTAAGAGAGGCTCCCCCATCAATTCAGGTAATTGAGCTGTTCTAGTGTCTAGTTTTATTTTTTGATTATTGTTTCCAACACATCATTACAATGAAATGTAATGACAATTTCATTATCCACTCTAAATAAATTCGGTTCGGAAATTGATTTGCCATTTCTTACACTTTCTTGTAAGACCTCATCCAATTTCTTCCACATACCTTTCTAGTCATAACGGTTGACATAACACACCCAAACAAAAATGGTAGATAATTTTTTATATTTCTTTTTTTACTATTGTGCTAAAACAAAAACATTTAATGGAAAACAAACAACAAAACCATTTAGTGATATCAAGCCAAAAAGGCTAATGCTGAATAAAGTCAAATAGTTTTATCCCTATGCCAAACTTATAGTTACGAAACCAAGTATTTTGGTTTTGTTTCCATGGTTTGGTCACCAAATGTTGAGGCCACCCAAAAAATAATTGGGTTTGTAAGTGAAATAGAAATTTAACAAATTCATGTCCAAGGGAGGTCATCTTTGAAACCACCAAAATTCAACGACCAATAAATCAATTAGATTTCTAGAGTATTGCACGACCAATAAATCAATTAGATTTCTAGAGTATTGCAATTTTCGATAGGGGAATCACACTACCAGATTTGAAGTGGGGGGAACATTTGCAACCACCTTAAATATCAAAACACAAACCTAAAACTCATATGATAACAATAAGATAACCATGGAAAAACACACACATTGAATGAACATACTTGAAAACATAAAACGTTGTGGAGAAATACCAATTTGGTAAAAAAAAACATTGATTGCTTCAAAAAGAAGGTAAAAAGCTCAAAAGGTTTGAACTTTTTCCATAAATAGTGCTGAAAAAACTTTGTACAATCTTTTTCTTCTCCTCCAAGAGAAAAACTAAAAATCCCCTTAGATATATGCTTTCCAAACCTTATAAAAAAATCTTAACTACCAATCCGACTGATTATTTTTAGATTTTTGGTGTTTAAAATAACCATCTCTAAATCCAGTTTCAATTAAAACAAATCCAATTTTGGTTCCATAAATAAAGTTTCAACTACCCAAATTTGCTTTTAGTTACATAAAACCGGTTTTGGTTACATTGCTTTAGTTAAAATTCTATTGAATTCAATCATAAAATCAGTTTTGGTTACAAAAATCTTTTTCACTTCAACAATAATTTTAAACAAACATTAAGATATCATGTGTATAAAAATGAATAAACATTAGAATTGCACATTATTATTAATTATGTATCATTACTGAATATGTTGTAATGATCTACATAAAGATAATAAATTACATGTGTATTGAGTATAAACATTATTACCAACATATGTTTTAGATAAAATTTATTTTGAAATCAAAGTTTAATATTTATATGCATAGAAAAAACCATTCATTTGTACAAACAAAATTTACATGTAAGTTATGTTATGATAATTTTAAATACATATTAAAATTAAAGTTGCATATTAGTTGTTTAACCTAGTTGAAAGAAATAGTTGCAATGAAGTAATAAACAAGATTGCATTTCATCCATCCTCTAGTACATTTTATCATCCATATATGTGTGTTGATGGTGTCACCAAAATAGTTGAACACTAGTCAATGTCTCAAGACTATGTGCCAACTTTAGAACCTTAGATGCTAAGAATATTTTGAAAATGGCCCTTAGTTAAAACATGTTTCACATTGTTTACCAACATAGTTGAGCATTCAACTTGGAGACATTGTTGATGCTGGGGATATTCAACAAATGACCACCCTATTCAAAAATGTTTTCAACTATATACCAATATAGTAGATAGGTTGATTTAATTGGTAATTTCCATAATTATATTTTAAAATAAAAAAATCCTAGTTGAAACATAGTTGCAAGTGTTGTGTAGTTGAAAAACTTTTGGTTAGAAAAAGGGAGTTTTCTACTAGTGCACCATGGGAAGTTATAAATTATCGACTCCAAATGGAAATGTATTTCACAATAATTAAGTGTTTAAGTGATAAGGGTTTGAATCCAAAAATAAGGCTTACCAAAGTTCATGTCTATGAGGAAGATTTGTTGGAGGTTTTTGGACCAAAATGTAACTTCAAGCTGACAATCCCACTTCTTCATGTTGGAAAAAAATAAGATTTGAAGAGGCTTCATTGACAGATCTATGGTGTACCTACTCTGACCAACAATGACTTTATGTTATGGTTAGTGAAGGGGTACATCTAGTGCAAGAAAAGGGATATGAAATTAACTGGGTGAAAGCAATAGCATCGACAACAAAAGAGAAGGTTTGAAGGAAAAAAGTGGGGAGACTAAAGAATGGAAGCTTGGAGGTTTTAGATTTCAATGTAAGAGGAGAAGGATCTATGTGATTTGAAAATAAGTCAACA
>Ga0209611_10010685_pt1 | contig 13440 bp, 10 predicted proteins | sample S1TSphgellanicum_3_FD_187693 | JGI IMG/M metagenome (GOLD analysis project Ga0209611, IMG submission 187693) | Host-associated microbial communities from peat moss isolated from Minnesota, USA - S1T2_Fc - Sphagnum magellanicum MG (SPAdes) (version 2) | ecosystem: Host-associated > Plants > Peat... | reverse complement strand
ATGATTTCCTTCCTGGTAGCCGTCGCACTGCGTGCGACAGTGCAGTTCGGGTGGCCCGGACAACTTGTTGTCCGGGTTCGCGTGGAGACATTTCATCACCGCTGCTTCCGGCGAGGTCCTCGGCGCCCAGGGAGCAGCCGCGCCGTTCCGTTCGCGGGAGGCGTCCGATAAGATCAAAGCCGAGGGAAGTTCGTGTGGCCATATCGAGCGTTTGCAACGCCAGAACGGAGTCGACGTTGGCGAGATCGATCCAGCGGATGAGGCCGCGCTGGCCGATGCCGACCTCGCATCCGGTGGCGGGATCAACGACCAGCACGCGCGCCCACGGCGGCAGGTGGTGAGCGCCACGCACGCCGTGGGTGTAGGCCTGGCTGGAGAGTTCGCTCATGCCGTATTCGTTATAGATATCGACCTCGCGCAGCGAAAAAGCGCGGGCGAGCTGCGCATAGAGTTCGGCCTTGGAAACTTCGCGGCTGCGGCCCTTGAAGCCGCCCGTTTCGAGCAGCCAGCTTCCGCGCGGCAGTCGCAGCGGTGGGAGGTCAGCCCAGGCGTCGATCAGGTGGACGAAGCTGAAGGCCGTTCCGGCGATGCCGATGGGCTGGCCTGCCTTGATTTGCGCGATGAGTGTTTCGCGCAGCCGGTTGAAGTCGATGCGCTGATCTTTTACCCAGAAGCGGCCACGTTTTGAGCCGTGGTGCTTTTGCCAAAATCCGAACATCGCGCTGAGAGAGGAGTGGGGCGCGTCCTGTGGTGAGGGAGTGAGAAAGTGGAGATAGTCGATGTGGGCAAATAATCCGATGCGGTTGGCGCCTTCGACCGAAACCGCGCGGTAGATGTCCGTGCTCAAAAGATATTGGCGACCGGGCTGGCCCGTGGTCGTGCCGCTGGTTTCGTAGATCGCGGAAGGCTTGGAGAAACCATGAGCAAAAAGTTTCTCCCGCTTGAAGAGTTGTTGCGGGACGGCGGGGATGTCGCGCCATGAAGCGAAGTTTTTCGGAGTGAATTCGTGCGCGGGACAAAGCCGGCGATAAGCGGGAACGGTTGCAAATTGCCAGGCAAAAAGTTCCCGAACGAGTTCGTTCCACTTCGCTTCGTCGATTGGGCCGAGTAATTTTTTGATCCATGCGCGACGGACGGCGGCGGCGGAAAAATCAAGGGAAGCGGGCATGGTGAAAGATTGACGATAGCGGTTTTCGCGAGAATTCCAACGACGGGAGTTGGGTTGTCGTGATGTCGGGCTATTTGTCATGCCCTTTTATCGCAGGGAAATAACGAAAGGCGGTAATGCTAGAAAGCTTATACGGCTTAAAACGGTTAAAAAAATAAGCGTTTTAAGCTTTATAAGAAAATGGGGTTCGCCAGATGTCGAAAAAAAGTGCGACGGTCCCAGACTGCGGCTAGAGTCTGAGCATGAACGCCTACGAATCTCTCTTGAAACGGTCCCGGGAAATTGCCGGTTACAACAGCGCGGCGAGTCTGCTCTCCTGGGACCAGGAAACCTACATGCCGCCGAAGGCCGGGGCTTATCGCGCGGAGCAACTGAGCCAGCTCGCGGGCCTGACGCATCAGTTGGGCACGGCGACCGAGGTGGGCGACTGGATCAAGTCGTGCGAGGACCATTTGCCGCCTTGCGCGGATGAAGCGGAGACGGCGTTGCGGGCGGCGAATGTGCGGGAATGGCACCGCGATTACGACCGCGCGACGAAGCTGCCGGCGCGTCTGCTGGAGGACATCGCGCGGACGACATCGCTGGCGCGGGAAACGTGGGCGCAGGCACGCCGCGAATCGAATTTCGCCGCGTTCGCGCCGTGGCTGGAAAAGATTCTGGTCCTCACGCGCGAGCAGGCCGAGTGCTGGGGTTACACGACCTGCGCGTATGACGCGCTGCTGGAAGGTTACGAGCCGGGGGCTCGTGCCGCGGAACTCGCGCCGGTCTTCGCCGATCTGCAAAGACAACTGACGCCGCTGCTGCCCGCGCTGCAGAAAATAACGGGCTCGGTCGATCCGGCGCGGCTGGAAGGAAAATATCCGGTGGCGCTGCAGCAGGCGCTCAACCGGCAGGTGGCCGAGGCGATGGGTTTTGATTTTGAGGCAGGGCGGATCGACACGACCACGCATCCCTTCTGCACGGAGATGGGGCCGAAGGATTGCCGGCTGACCACGCGCTACAACGAAAAGGATTTCAGCGGCTCGCTCGCCGGTACGATGCACGAGGCAGGACACGGGCTCTACACGCAGGGGCTGGACGCGGCCTGGTTCGGCACGCCGATGGGGACTTACGTTTCGCTGGGCATTCACGAATCGCAATCGCGTCTGTGGGAGAACCAGATCGGGCGCAGTCGCGAGTTCTGGGCGAAGTGGTATCCGCAGGTGTGCGAGATTTTTCCCGATCTGGCCGCGCTGCCGCTGGACGAGTTCTGGCTGCTAATCAATCGCGTGAAGCCGTCGCATATCCGGGTGGAAGCGGATGAGGCGACTTATAATTTGCACATTATTCTGCGGTTCGAGATTGAGCAGAAGCTGGTGTCGGGTGAACTGCCGGTCAGCGATTTGCCCCAGGTTTGGAACAAGCGGTTCGAGGAGCTGTTTCAGATTCCCGTGCCGGACGACGCGCGCGGATGCCTGCAGGACACGCACTGGGCGCTCGGCCTGATCGGTTATTTCCCGACTTACACGTTGGGCACGATGAACGCGGCACAGCTTTTTGCCGCGGCGATCAAGCAGATTCCGGGGCTGGAAGCCGATTTGCAGGAGGCGAAGTATGGGCGGTTGCTGGGATGGTTGCGGGAGAATATTCACCGGCATGGAAGGAGATATTCGCCTTCGGAGCTGATGGAAAAGGCCACGGGTGAGCGGCCGACGGCAAGGTATTTTATGGAATATTTGCGGGGGAAGTATGGATTATGAAAACTGACGGAATAACGGAAAGACGGAATGGGGCGGGGGAAATTTAAACAGGAAAACATGAAATACATGAAGAAGGCGGATTCACGGAAGAAAGCGGAAAATTAGTGATCTTGGGACTTGGTTCGACAGCAGGCTCGGGATGACAATCTTTCAAAAATTGCTTTCGCGACCCGTCGCAGGAGGGATCGGCAATGAAATTGCCTCAGCAAGTGCGTTCACCAGTGAAACTTGGGAACGAGGTGAAGATAAAATAGTAAGAGGTCCTTCAACTGCGTCCCTCCAAGGCGGGACTTGCTCAGGATGACGATCTTTTAATAAGGTCGCTGACGCGACTCCGCCGTCTCACGACGGCGGCTACCAGATGCAGCTTCTTTTAACGGGTTGCGATTGCCAGCGGATTGGGTTGGGGTATGGTGAGCGCTTATGGATTCTGAATTTGATCAATACAAACTTCGGGCCCAGCGGCTCGAGGATGAAGACGAGGACGAGGGACGGGACAAAAAATCGAAGAAGGAAAAGGAGCCGAAGTCGAAGCTGGAGGAGAAATTTCTCGAGACGCGGACGATTTTGCTCTTTGGCGAGATCAGCCAGAAGTCGGCGCGCGATGTGTGCGAAAAGCTGATCCTGCTTTCGGCGCTCAACGACGACCCGATCAAGCTCATCATCAATTCGCAGGGCGGGCACGTCGAGGCGGGCGACACGATTTTCGACATGCTGACTTTCGTGAAGCCGAAGGTGAAGATTCTCGGCACAGGCTGGGTGGCCAGCGCAGGCGCGTTGATTTATGTCTCCGTGCCGGTTGAGGACCGCTATTCGCTGACGAACACGCGGTACATGCTGCATCAACCGAGCGGCGGCGTGGGCGGACAGGCGAGCGATATCAGCATCGAGGCGCAGGAAATCCTGAAAATGCGCGACCGGCTCAATAAGATCTTTTCCGTGCAGACCGGTCAGCCGGTGGAACGGATCGAGAAGGACACGGACCGCAATTTCTGGATGAGCGCCGCGGAGGCAAAAGATTACGGCCTGGTGGGCAAAGTTATCACCTCGCAAGCCGACTTTTAACTTGCGCTAACGCAGCTTGCGTTGCGATGCATCGACTCCTTTTTATTCTGGTCTGTCTACTGCTGCTTCCACTCGTGGTTCCCGGAATGATTTTGGAGGCCCTGGTGGACGACCTCACCCCCACCGTGACCGACCTGACTCAATTGCAACAGCCCGGCCAGCACCGCGTTTCCATTCGCATCGATGACCGCGAGCGCAAGTTCATTTTCGTTACGCCCAAGGGTTTCCGACCCGGCCATCCGCCTGCCATCGTCTTCTTTTTTCACGGCGCAGGCGGAAGGGCGGAGCAGGCGGTTCGAACCTATGGCTGGGCCGAGAAAGCCGAGGCCGAGAATTTCTTTGCCGTCTTTCCACAAGGCTTGCCGGTGCGACCGGACAGCCCGGGCAGTTTTCTTCTCAATCCGGACATCTGGCGGGATCAGCGGGAGGGGATGCCGACTCGTGGGGTCGATGACGTCCATTTTTTCGAGGAGCTGCTCAACCATCTGCAGGCTGCGCTGCCGATTGATCCGCACCGCATCTACGTGACCGGTTTTTCCAATGGCGCCGGAATGACCTTCACGCTTGGCGCCCATTTCTCCGACCGCATCGCCGCCATCGCGCCGGTGTCGGCGCAAAGCTGGGTGAAGATCGATGCGGTGGCGCGACCGGTGCCGGTCTATTATCTCACCGGGACCGCCGATCCGCTCATTCCCTACAACGGCGGCTCGGTCACCCTGCCCTGGGGCAATACCCGCATGATGCCTGCGGTGCAGGAATCGGTTGATACATGGGCGCGGCTGGATGGCTGTCCGGCCGAGCCGCAGGTCGTTAGCGCTGAAGGCGGCGTGCGTGTTTTGCGGTATGGACCGGGCCGGGCCGAGTCGGAGGTTCTCTTCACCACGATCGGGGGCAACGGGCATCACTGGCCCGACACGATAGAGCCGCTGCCCCATTTCATTTGCGGGCCGACGCTCGATCCCTTCAACGCCACAGATCGCATCTGGGATTTTTTCAAGGCGCATCCTTTGCCGTGAGGATTGTGCGCTTGTGTTTCTGCCAATCCAGATGCGGTTTATTTTTGAGGCGAGGTCGCGGGACTCGGTCCACTCAACACGGCCTTCGAGATTGTCCCCATAGCCGGCGCGCCGCCCGCGACTTCATCGGCGACGGCCTGTAATTTCGCGGCTTCGTCGGCGGGAATGACCAGCACACCATGATAAAATTGGTGGGGCGCACCTATCACGCTGTCGTGATAGAGTGTTTCGTAGATGACCAGGGCAGCGAGGTAATAGCCTTCCGCATCGGCATGATGCTGATCGGACGCAATAAGGTTGATCTCGGGATATTCGACATTGGCGCGGGCGAACGCCGTGCCGACAAGTGCGACCCGCACCTCGCGATTCGGATTTTTCGCGGCCAGGTCGTCCCGCAGACGGGCGTATGACTGATGCAATTCGCTCATCATTTGCGCCGGGCCGGAAAAGGTATTGCCAGGGGCGGTGCGATAGAATGCTCCGGGCGGCCGCGTCCAGGTTTCGTAGAGCAGAATTCCGGCGTGGGGAGAATTTTGAGCAATTCGATCGGAGAAGGTTTCGCCATCCCGCAAGAACTCCGGGATATTGCCCGCATGGGTGGGGCGCCAGCTATAATCCTGCAGGACAACCCAGGTCCATACCTTCGATTTCAAGGCCTGGGCCGTGACCGGTTGCGCGAGATGGTAGGACCAGTCCTTCCCGCCAGCCGTCACGGCCGAGGTGTCAACCTGCTTTCCTTTGGCCCGCGCGATTTCTTCGAAGAGTTTGGGAACTCCACCGTTGAGCCTGACCAGCGGGGCGCTTGCACCGAAGGTAAAACTATTACCGATAAAAAGAATGTCGTCCGCGCGCGTTGATAAAGACGAGACTGCAATGAGCCATATAAAAAGCGCGCTTCGCGGTAACACCATACGGTTTATTAACCTGTAGAAGCGGAACGGACAAGCATGTTAACGACTCATTCTACAATGCCAGGGTTGTGGTGATAGGACTTATGGGACAAATGGGACGGATAGGACAACTGACGCCGGTCATAGACCGCGCTACAACTACACCACCATTGCTCGACAAGCTGCGCGCCGCGTGCGGTAATGCGTGGAGATGAACAGACCGCGGCGCAGCCGCCCCCGTAAGAATCAGGCCCCACGGGCCGACACCAATCCCCGACGTCGACAAGGGGAACAACCGTCACCAGCGCCAAAATCGGGCGCCCGTCCGCCTCGGCAACAGACCCAAGGCGATTGGCGGCCCGGCTCGTCGCAGAAGGAGTCCCAACCGCAACGTCCTCCGCCTCTGCCCAAGAAAGCGCCCTCGCGTCCGCCTCCGCTGCCGCGACGGGAGCCTGCCCGTGAGTCGAAACCGGCTTTGCCCCTCCATTGGCGCGAGGGCCTCGTCCCGTTGCTCTCCGATTCCACCTACCAGCCGCTGGACGAAAAGGCGCTGGGCCGCAAGCTACGCGTGCCGCCGGAAGATGCGACCGCGTTTACCGCTTTCCTCGCCGAGGAGGAAAAAGCCGGACGGATCATGCAGGTCCGCCACAGCCTCTATGTCCTGCCGAGACGCCTCGGCTTTTGTGTCGGGCGCCTGCAAATGAATGAACGGGGGTTCGGCTTCCTCGTTCCGATTGATCCCAACGAGCCCGATTTTTACATCGGCGGGGAAGATACCAGCACGGCTTTTCATGGAGACCTGGTGCTGGCGCGATTGAAGGAACAGTACGGGCGGCAGCGCGACAGCCGCTTGCGCGGTGAAGTGGTGAAGGTGCTGCAACGCAAACGCCGGCAGCTCGTCGGCACGTTGCGCAAGACGCCGATGTTCTATTACGTCCTGCCTGACGAGACGCGGATTCCGCACGATATCTCCGTTCCACCGCCCACGGACCCGGCGCAGGTCGGGCAAAAAGTGGTTGTGGAACTCAAGGAATGGCCTGATCGCCACAAGCCGCCGGAGGGAATCATCACCGAGGTGCTCGGAGCTCCCGATGCGCCCGGCGTCGACCTCATCTCGATCATCCGCAAGCACGATCTACCCACCTCGTTCCCCGAAAAGGTCGAGCAGGAAGCCGCCGGGATCCCGGCGCTCATTCCCGAGTCCGAAATCGCCCGGCGCGAGGATTTCCGCACGATCTTTACGCTGACCATCGACCCCGACGACGCGAAGGATTTCGATGACGCGCTTTCCTGCCGCATCCTGCCCAACGGCGACTTCGAGATTTTCATCCACATCGCCGATGTGTCGCATTACGTGCCGACCGGGTCCGCGCTGGATGTCGAAGCTCGCGTGCGCGGCAACAGCATCTACCTCGTCGACCGGGTCATCCCGATGCTGCCGGAAAAGCTGAGCAACGGCATTTGCTCGCTCCAGCCCAACGTGGACCGTCTGGTCAAAACGGCCATCGTCACGCTTGATCGCCGGGGCGAAACCAAGTCGTTCCGGTTTGCGGCGGGAATCATCCACAGCGCCAAGCGGTTCACTTACAAGGAGGCGTTTGCGCAGCTCCGCAAGCCGGCCACGACACCCCTGGCAAATCATCTTCATGCGCTCAACGGCATGGCGCAGGTGCTGCGCCGGCGGCGTTTTGCCAAGGGCGCGCTCGATCTCGATTTCCCCGAAGTCAAAGTCCGCGTCAATGAACTCGGCATTCCGACGCATCTCGAAAAGACGGAGAATGACATCTCGCACCAACTGATCGAGGAATTCATGCTGCTGGCCAATGAAGTCGTCGCGCTGGAACTCAAGCGCCGCAACCGGCCCGGCATTTACCGTATCCATGAGAATCCCGATCCGGACCGGCTGCAGGAATTCCGAGCCCAGGCCAAGTCGATGGGCTTTCCCTGCGGCGATCTCACCCAGCGCGGTGAAATCCAGAAGCTGCTCAACCGCGTCCGGGGCCAGCCGGGGGAAAGCGTGGTCAAAATCGGCCTGCTCAAGTCGCTCAAGCGGGCCATGTACAGCCCCAAGCCGCTCGGCCATTACGGGCTGGCCAAGCTTAATTATACGCACTTTACCTCGCCGATCCGGCGCTACTCGGACCTCGTCGTGCATCGTGTTTTGTTCAGCCAGGGGCGTGATCATGCCGACTTGAATTACGATGGGCTTTCCCGGCTGGCGCTGCATCTCTCCAACACGGAGCGCGCCGCCGCCGAAGCGGAGCAGGAATCGGTGAAGCTCAAGAAGCTCGAGTACTTTGACCGGCAGGCCCACGCCACCAAACGCACCTCCTTCCAGGCCTTGATCCAGGAAGTCCGCTCCTCCGGGCTGCTCGTCCAGCTCCCCGAATTTGTCATCCAAGGCATGGTCCCACTGTCGGGCTTAGAGGGCGATCTGTTCGTCTTTAACCCCCAGCGGCTGGAGCTTCAGGGCCAACGGACCAAGGTTACGCTGCGTGCGGGGCTGACTTTGCAGGTCGAGGTGGCCAAGGTTGACCTGGCCCGACATCAAGTCGACTTTCAAGCGACAAAACAAAGTTTGTTAAAGCTTTTATCTCAGCCTCGTTTTTAATAGCAATGTGTGTGGTAATCTGCTAGAAAACATCTAAATGAGCGCGGAAGAGACACTCCATGACGTATCGATCCGGGTCCAACAGCTCGAGAATTTCATTCTCCGCTCCCCCGAATATCTCCAGCGCGCCGACCAGGAACTCAAGCGCCAGGTGGCGATGCTTTATCTCGCGATTGCCCTCCTGCTCGTTTTTCAGGGTCTTTTTACCTTCCGTGAAGCGGGACAGATTCCAACGGGAGGGATGATCCTCATGAGCGTCACCTCCTTCCTGGCGATCGTGAATTGCCTTCTCCTCATCCACACCAAGACCTGGCTGCACCGGCTGAATGAAGCCTGGCTTGGGCCGCAGGAGAAAAACGCGCTGACCTCCCTCCGCTTCCAAGCCAAGGAGCTGCAAACGCGGGTCAACTCGCCGGCTGAGTTCGACAACGCCGAGTTGAATTAGGGCCGGTGGCTCTCCCGCGTTTGCATCGAAGTGCAATACCGCGTCACTTTTAGAGCATATCTACTGTGTTTTGCACGCTAGACGGCGTGAATAGAAAAGTCACCAAACTGTAACATTTGCGCCTCAGAATCGTAACCAGAAGCTGTCTGACTACGGCCCGATTCGCAGCAATCTTTTCGAACTGTTCGCGGGGAAGCTGGCGCATCTTATCAACTTCTGAGGAGAAAATATGGTCGAACTTTTCGGGGAATCGCTCTCTATTGCCGCCGCGTTTTTTTTACTTCTGGCCCTCGCCCTCGCCTTGGCCTTCGAGTTCGTCAATGGTTTTCACGATACCGCCAACGCCGTCGCGACGGTCATTTACACGAACACCCTGAAGCCGGTCTTCGCGGTGGTGTGGTCGGGAATCTGGAATCTTCTCGGCGCGGTTGGCATCGTCGGCGCGTTCTACATGCTTCTGGGTTTTGGAGGAATCAACAGCGCCGTGGCCTATAAGATCGTGGCGCTGCTGCCGCAGGATTTGGTAATTCATTCCGGTTCCGGCGCGGGCTTCGCGATGATCTTCGCGCTGCTGGTATCGGCCATCGTTTGGAACGTCGGAACCTGGTATCTGGGCTTGCCGGCCTCGAGCACGCATACGCTGACGGGCTCGATCATGGGCGTCGGCGTGGCCTACGCGCTGATGGCGGGTCATAGCTGGACGACCGGGATTAATTGGGACTCCGCGACGCAAATCTTCATGGCCTTGCTGCTTTCGCCCGTCGTCGGTTTTGTGGGCGCAGGGCTGCTGCTGCTGCTCCTTAAGTTCACCGTCCGGCGCGAGGACCTCTACCAAGCCCCGAAAGGCAAGGAACCGCCACCATTCTGGATTCGTTGCGTCCTGGTTACGACCTGCACACTGGTGAGCGTATTCCACGGCTCGAATGATGCGCAGAAGGGGATGGGCTTGATCATGCTCATCCTGGTCGGGATCGTGCCGGGAGCCTTCGCGCTCAATACGGATGTCGATTCCAAGTTGCTCCAGACCATCTCGTCGGACATGGCGCAGGTCTCGACCATTTTCACCCCGCTGGGCAACGGCCAGGCGCTCTCGAAGGACGATGCCGACACGGAACTGACCAACTACCTCAAGCAGGGCGCACCTCCGGCCACGGATAAGACTTGGGCCTCGGTTAGCGTCGTGGCGCAAAGTGTGTCGACGGAAATGGCTAATATAACAGACTTGACGAAGATCAGCGGTAATGAGCGCCAGTCGCTTCGCACCGATATTTACCTCCTCGGCGAGAGCATCGGCAAGGCGCTCAAAGCCAAAACCCCGGTCATCACGGACAAGGCCCAGGTCAAGACGCTAAAGACGACCAAGAGCGATGTGGAAAAGGTTACGAAGTACATTCCGATTTGGGTGAAGATCATGGTCGCGTGCGCGCTCGGCTTCGGCACGATGGTAGGTTGGAAGCGCATCGTGGTGACCGTCGGCGAGAAGATTGGCAAGGCACACCTGACCTACGCGCAGGGCGCCTCGGCTGAGTTGATGGCGGCGGCGACGATCGGCCTGGCCGATGGCCTGGGCCTGCCGGTCAGCACGACCCACGTGCTCTCCTCGGGCATTGCGGGTACCATGGTCGCCAATGGCTCCGGCGTGCAAAAGGACACGCTGATCAGCATCCTGATGGCGTGGGTGCTGACTCTGCCGGTTTGCATTTTCCTGGGCGCCACCCTTTTCTCGGCGAGCCTTTACGTGACCTTCCACGTTTTTGGGATTCAGTAGGGAGCTGGCGTGGGCTGCTTCTTGTGCGCTGCGCGCACCGGGACAACTAGTTGTCCCGGCTACTTTACTTGTCCCGCGGCGGGACGAGCTTGGTGTCAGCTTTTTTGAAGTGTAACAGGACAAACACGCAGATCGCATTGACGACGATCCCCACCACAATGATGCCCAGGCCGTTGAGGAATTCCGGCATGCTGTCCATCTCACGGCCTTTTTCCATCACGAACAAGCCGACCGCGCCGAGCATGGCCACGAGAATGGAACCGACGACAAGCGTCGCGCAGAACAGAAAGATGCGTCCCGCCTTTTGCGCAAGGGTCATCGAACTCAACGGCGGCGGATCGAACAGGTTGAGCAGCCAGGTCAGGACGGCAAGGGCTTGATTGCGCATGGATTGATTTTGGACTTAGCAGTTTTGACTTTATTTATCAGGCTGGCAAGCCGTGGATGGAGCACACGGGTTGTGGCTGGGTTTGCCTCCCGAAGATTCCGTCGCTCCTGCAGGGCCAGGAGGAGATCAGGCTTCGGGGATTGCATGGCCGGAAAATCTTGCCACGATTTCTCCCACGCCATGCACCTGACCCCACGCGAACAAGAAAAGCTGCTGATTGTGACCGCGGCAGACCTCGCCCGGCGGCGGCAGGCGCGCGGGCTCAAACTCAATTATCCCGAGGCCGTGGCGATCATCACCTATGAGATCATCGAAGGCGCGCGCGATGGCCGGTCCGCCGCCGATCTGATGAGCTTTGGCACGACGCTGCTCAAGCGCGACGACGTCATGGAAGGCGTGCCGGAAATGATCCACGATGTGCAGGTCGAGGCGACTTTTCCCGACGGCACCAAACTCGTCACCGTTCACCACCCCATCCGATGATTCCCGGAGAAATTCGTCATCCCGCCGGCGCGGCGCCCCTCCGAGCCAACGTGGGGCTGGCGGAAATTCGTCTCGTGGTCGCCAATACCGGGGATCGCCCGATTCAGGTCGGAAGCCATTTCCATTTTTTCGAAGTCAATAGCGCCCTTTCGTTTGACCGCGAAAAGGCGCGCGGGTTTCGGCTCAACATCCCCGCGGGCAATGCCGTCCGGTTCGAGCCGGGCGATACCAAGGAAGTGCCGCTGGTGGCGCTGGCCGGCAAGCGCGAGGTCTATGGCCTGAATAATGGAGTGGATGGTGCACTATAACCGTATGATAATACCCGACGACATGCGGCTCGAACCGCCAAAGCGGCGCGAAAAGATGCGATCAAAAAAACTCGCTTCCTGCGCGCTTCGCGCGGCCGGGCAACAAGTAGCCCGGACCCCCCATCCCGCGCGCTAAACCTTCTTTCATATGCCCCTCGAAATTTCACGCCGCGCCTATGCCGAGATGTTTGGTCCGACCGTTGGTGACCAGATACGTCTCGCCGACACCGAACTTTGGATCGAAGTCGAGCGGGACTTGATCGCGGAAAACGGCGGTTATGGCAACGAGGTCAAATTTGGCGGGGGGAAAGTCATCCGCGACGGCATGGGGCAATCTCCCCTCGCCCTCGCCGCCGGCTCGCTTGACTTGGTCATCACCAATGCGCTGATCGTCGACGCGGTCGCGGGGATCATCAAGGCCGACGTGGGAATCAAGAACGGACGAATCGCCGGGATCGGGCATGCCGGAAATCCGCTGATTCAAAACGGCATCACGATGGTCATCGGCGCGGCGACGGAAGTGATCGCCGGTGAAGGCTGCATCCTGACGGCGGGCGGCATCGACAGCCACATCCATTTCATCTGCCCGCAGCAAATCACCGAGGCGATTTCCAGCGGCATCACGACCATGATCGGCGGCGGCACAGGCCCGGCGACCGGGACGAACGCGACGACCTGCACGCCGGGTCCGTGGAACATGCATCGCCTGCTCGAAGCGGCGGAGGAATATCCGATGAATCTCGGTTTTCTCGGCAAGGGCAACGCTTCCAGCGCGGAACCGCTGCGCGAACAGGTGCGCGCCGGGGCGATCGGGCTGAAGCTGCACGAGGATTGGGGCACGACGCCCGCGGCCATCGACACGTGCCTCGGGGTCGCGGACGAGCTTGACGTGCAGGTGGCGATTCACACCGATACGCTGAACGAGTCGGGCTTTGTCGAGGATTCGCTGCGCGCGATGAAGGGGCGCACGATTCACACGTACCACTCCGAGGGTGCGGGCGGCGGACATGCACCCGACATTATCAAGGTGTGCGGCGAGGCCAACGTCCTGCCGTCTTCCACCAATCCGACGCGGCCGTTCACGGTGAATACCATCGACGAGCATCTCGACATGCTGATGGTGTGTCACCATCTCGACTCGAAGATTCCGGAGGACGTTGCGTTTGCCGAGTCGCGCATCCGGCCCGAGACGATTGCGGCGGAGGATTTGCTGCACGACCTCGGCGCATTCTCGATGCTTTCCAGCGACAGCCAGGCCATGGGGCGCGTCGGCGAGGTGATCATTCGCACGTGGCAGACGGCGCATAAGATGAAGGTGCAGTTTGGCAAGCTGGAGCCGGATTCGGCACCGGGTGCGACGGCCCATGGCGCGGCGGATAATTTTCGGGCGTTACGGTACATTGCGAAATACACAATCAACCCGGCGATCACACACGGCATCGCGCACGAAGTGGGCTCGATCGAGAAAGGAAAATTCGCCGATCTCGTTCTCTGGAAACCGGCTTTCTTTGGCGTCAAACCGGAGCTGATCCTCAAGGGCGGACTTATCGCCTACGCGA
>Ga0209611_10010684_pt1 | contig 13441 bp, 9 predicted proteins | sample S1TSphgellanicum_3_FD_187693 | JGI IMG/M metagenome (GOLD analysis project Ga0209611, IMG submission 187693) | Host-associated microbial communities from peat moss isolated from Minnesota, USA - S1T2_Fc - Sphagnum magellanicum MG (SPAdes) (version 2) | ecosystem: Host-associated > Plants > Peat... | reverse complement strand
TTTTGAACATCAAAGAAAATTGGTTGGTTGTTTAATTCTCTTTTTCCTAAAGGAACATGAGAATCAAACATCATGCCAAATTATTTTTTACCAAAAAAAATTCAAGTTTTTTTCTTGGCCCAAGCAATCAAGAAAATCGAATGTTCAATTATCCTCTTCTTAAAAGAACATGATAATCAGGTGGTTACGCAATTTTCTTCTATAAACAAAAATTCAAGTTTTTTTTGGGTAGTTAAGAAAATATGATGGTTGCTCGATTTTCCTTTTCCTAAAAGAACATAAAATCCAAGTTACCATCTAATTCTCCTTTTCCTAAAAGAACATGAAAATTGGATGGCCGCCTGATTCTCCTATTTGTTAAAGAACATGAAAATTAAATGACACCTAATTTTCCTTTATGTAAAAATATTTCAATTTATTTTTTGGGGACTAAGAACTAAAGAGAATCGAATGGCCACCCAATTGTCCTTTTCTCATGGAAAAAATTTTTCTTTTTCAAAAAAGGACAATTGAGTGGCCGCATGATTTTAATGTAAAGAAAAAGCAAAAGGAACCATTTGATTATTCTTTCCTTGAGGAGGGGAGAATCGAGTGGTGACATATGTTTTTTTACTAGAATGGCCTATAGAAAATAAAACTACACTACTTGATGATTTTTACTAGAATTGTTTAAAGAACAAAAATTCATGTTCCATTACATACTAGACATAGAATATGATGTTGTTACTAAGATTGAGAAATATTTCTTTATATAATTTTTTGGAATTCCTCTTTGGGTAAAGAATATGGGATAAAATGTTTGGAATGTGTTTATTTATAAATAAAGTTAAATAATTTTTTTCAAATTGGTCCATGGCCTTTGAACATTGACAACATTTTTTAGCTCCTTTCTTAACGCATTTAATGTCACAAAAATCATTAGAATTGGTTTTTAAATGAGCAAGATATGATTTATGGAATGTAAAATTAAGCACAAAAAAATAGTTTTTGTTTTATAGCTTAAAATGTATGTACATTGGTCTAATGTTTTTGCACTTCAGGGACCATTTTTATAGGTTTAAATTGCACACCCATAGTTTTTTAAATCACTCAAAATGAATAAGAAATGAAAGAGATATATGGTTTGAAAAAAGGGGGTACACTGTTTTATTTTTAGTGCCAAGAATGACCTTTTCTTTTTGTTTTGTTTTATGTTATTATTAGTTTTTAATCTTATTCTTTGTCTTTTTTAAAACATTAATTCTTTAAATTATTACATTTTTCATAACATCTTTTATTATGCATTTTCTATGCATTTCATTCTTTTTGTTCACATATTATGTGTATGTGTGTGCATGGTTTTATTTCTTTCTTGGTTAATGTACCTTTTTTTCCACATTTTCTATTTGGTTATGTTCATTTTCATTTATCTTTTTATTTTAACATATTGTCCATTTTTTTAAGTGACCATGGTGTTGTCCATAGTTAACCTTGTTGTGCCTCCATTTTGAAAACTATGTGGAAATTTTCATGTAGTGGATGCCATCATTTCTCCAATGGGTGATGTTCATTGTAATGCTTATCATTCAAAATCAACAATTCAAAAATTAAGATTTCTTCATGGTTCCATTGTAATCAATGATGAACCTATGTTATTACCTATTGAAAGCAAATGGCTTGAAGCAATTGTGCATATGACAAAATCTGAATTCTTGGATTTGCCTCATCCATAACAAGTTCAATTCTTCATTTCAATTTGCATTCATGGTAAATTTTGATTATCACCCACATCTACCCTTGTTGGTTTTCAAGAAAACATCTAATAATTTATTCCAAAAGTGGAAACCAATTTGAAGGGCGATGGTTTAATTACTCCTTTAACAATTATTCTTAATGATAATGTCCAACATAGTGTGAAAAACAAGTTTGATTTTGATGAATCAAAGTCAATTTCTAAACAAAACTCTTCTTAGACATTAAAGTTCTTAATAGTTTTTATATGACATTTCTATAGTTACCTTTAGTATATGAGTATTTTATATATGTAAAAACTCCCTATATCAAAATTTTGGTTTAAATAGCTTTTATTATACAATCATTTTCATTTTCTAGAGAAAAAGAAAAGTTCTCAAACATCAATTTGCATCAAATTTTCAAAATGATTTTAAATATACATTTTTGTATGTGAAGCAAATTTTCAATGTAAACATTTTTTTAATGAAAGCAATTTTTTAATGCAAGTAGTTTTTCAATGCAAATAATTTTTCAATATAAATAATTATTTAATGCAAATTATTTTCAATATATGCAATGTTTTCAATGCAAGTAATTTTTCAATGTAAGCAATTTTTCAATGAAAGAAGTTTTTTAATGCAAGCAATTTTTTGATGCAATTTTTTTTTAATTAAAATTTTCAATGGTAGTGATTTTTCAATTTAAATTTTTTTTCCATCTAAGCAATTTTCCAATATAAATATTTTTTCAATGTAAATAATTTTCCAAAATTAAATTAAAATGTAATCTTGCATGAATAATTGATTTTATCTTTTTTGAATGTGTTTATGTGGGAACCATCTTTTTGTTTATATAGATATCCATTAAATGGAAACTCATAATAATGGAAACATATTTATTAAATCTTGCTGATTCATCATTTGAACATGTATTGCATTCATATGACCTTCATCTAATTTCACTTATAAATATGAAATAAGTAATTGTCTTTTTGATTCTATATCTTATTTATTGAATAATCATTTATCATATCTTTAATTGAAGCAAAATAACATAGCACATTTAAATTAATGTTTATTATTGAACATAAAAAAATCCTAACAATGTCGTCTTCAAGAACTAAATCCAAGTTTTTTGTTTGATTTGCATTAATGCATGGTCACATATGAACATCAATATGTGACAAAAATGGGATTAAATGTTAATATGGGAGGTTTGTGGGAAGATTTCACTACAATATTTTGGATAGTTAATTTTTACAAAAGCCAATTTATGTTTGGAATATAATGTCAAAACACATTATGTTTCATTGTGGAATGGACTTCAATCTATCCCCTTACATATAATGTATAATTTTCAACATTTTGAACCAATTTAATATGTTAATGGTCTATTTAGGTTTTTACCTATTTTGAAAATTAATGATCCCATAGATTTAAATGATTTATCATCTCTTTTGAAATCAATGGTGCAACAATCTCCTATACAATTTTTGTAATTAGCTACACATTTCTATTAAAATGAAAATTTTGATTGTACATTAATGGACATTTTGAAAGATAATTGGGATTCACCATTGGAGATATGTTGTTTTATTGTTCAACATTTCTTGTAATATAAATATTATATTTAAAAAACTAAAAATCATATTCAATAGTTTTAGTTTTTAAAAAAACAACACAAGTATTCCTATCAAGAAGATTTTATTTAATACATTCACCTCAACTTCCCTTACTAGAATTTTAAAAACTCCTAAAATTCAAATGAAACATTCCCATCTAATTGTTGAACCTAATGTAACACTATATATATATATAATTAAGCTTTTTATGACAACAATATTTTTGAATTATTAAAGGTTTGTCCAAATCTAACTTATTATGCAAAAACATCTAAATTCATTAACATGCTTTCAAATATTAAAAGAATTAAATCATTAATTATGAATCACATGAAATATATATACAAAAAAATCACAAGAATCTTTCATAAATAACAAAGTTCAATCACCATATGTTCAGTGCATTCTAGAAGAAATTAAATAATCAATTCCCACAACTTTTTGTGCAACATGATGTTCAATTGAATAAAATAAAACATAATGTTAATATAAAGGAAAATACACATAATTCAATATACATTGAGATTTATAATAAAAAATTAAGATGTTTCCATAATTCCATGTTTTTGTTATGAAAGGTTTTTTTTATAATAATTTTTTAAAAATTCAGATAAATTGTTAAGGCAATTTTTTATATATTTTGAAATTCAAATAAAACCTAGTTCAACATCATACATATACACAAGTTGTTTACATAATATTAGTGAAAATAACCCACCTTTATATCAAATATCGAATGAAATTTCTAGAAATAAATTTAGTTCATCAATCCAAAAATTAACACAATTAGAAAAATGTCCTATTTCACCACATTTTGCTTTTGCTCAAATTCATAAACTGCAAGGGTACATGCAATATAATATGCATGGTAATGTTATGAATGTCCTTGCAAATGTGGATTAAACTAAATCAATACTACCACATTTATCAAATGATGGTGTAACAATAGGTGTGTTAGGTGACATCTTGAATACAAATCACCTTATATGTAAGGAAATGTTTGTCGAAATATAGTGACGGTCACTTTACAAAATTTAATTGAAACACCATTATACAAAAAATTGAATGTCACCATTCATCACTTATTGGAAAGTTTGTTTGTTTTGCATATAAATTCAAATTTTCAAATTCCTACTTATAATAATGCAAGATTTGATAACTTTGATTTCGATAATGAAAAAATGCATTATACACCAACAAACTTAATGATACATAATTTTTTAAATGTTCCAAAAATAATGGATTATGAATATACAACTACATATTTTGTTGCCCCAATTCAAAACTTTCACCCTTTAAGATTATTTAAAGTTAAACATTTAGAGGAGTTAAATTTTTCAACATTGTTCTATGGGCAACCTCAATAATTTTTTGAAGGTTTTTCACAACAACAAATGGTTCAATGGGAATTAATTCATAAATATAGGGATTTTTCAACAAATATTTCTAACTGTTTTTTTTTAAACTATTAAAGTTTCCATCCAAAAAGTCATAGGTTTTGGTCGGGTGCGAATATGAAAAAGAAAACTATGTGATAGAACTATAAAAGCTTATCATTTGTTCGAGATAAACCAAATTTAGATAATATTTTCAAGTCATACCTAGGTTATTATGTCTTGCAATACACCAAAAATGTCATTTTATGACTAGTGCTTATTAATTATACTAGTCATTTATGCCATTTTAGTCACTTATGCACTTGTGGTCATATAGGACTAGTCATAAAATGACATTTTTTTGTAATGTTGGAAGGTTTAAAATTCACTTGATTATTTTGAAAGGTTACAAAAAAAATTATTTGCAATGATTCAACAATTTGGTCCTCCAATGTTCTTTATCACTTTTACATCTACTAAAAGATTATGGGATGCTTTCATTAAAGTTTTACATACATTACATGCTTCAAAATTAAATCTTCCCAAATAAAATAAAAGACTTCCAATGTGTTCATATAGTAGAATTGATATGAATCAACCCTATCACATGTGCAAGATATTATGATCATAGAACATCTTGTTTCCACAAACTTATCACAAAATATCATTCCTTTATTTTGGTATATTTCTGAATTTTTTTCATCATTGAATTTGAAATTGTGGGAATGAACATGACCATGACTTTTATGGAATGCACACAAATGAAAAAATTGAATAGTTTGTAAACATGTATATGTTTTTGTGACGTATCATTTTTACTAAACCCATTGCAAAATATATAACAACATTAACACACATGTACATATAAGAAAATAAAACCATGTTGTTTGTAAATTTCATTACCCATTGCTTCCTCTATGTGAAACAAAAACTTTAAAACCTCTTCAAATAATTGGGAATTATCCATTTTCACAATAATACCTCCATACACAAGTAAACAAAATATTTCAATCTTTGAATTGTTTTATAGAAAATAAAGATATATCATTTTTTAATTATATAATTTTTTAAAACCTTGATGATATATATATACATATAAATAATTTGAAAAGTAAATTAACAAAGTTACACATTTTAAAAAAATAAACTCTTAAAAACATAAAAACTAATGCATTTAATAATGTGCTATTCATTTTTGATCTGTAAATAAAAATATTCAATGTATTCAAAAACTCTCCAAGGAAGAAGAGCGAGACACATATGTAACTACAACATATTGCACATCAAATATGGCAATAATAAATAAATCAATAACATCATAACTATATTCTATCATTTAAAAAATGCATTGTAAATAATATAAATCCAAATATAAAAATTCAAAAGTTAGGTAATTCTTTTTTTAATGCCCAACAAATGGTTGTTCAACTTGCTACTTACTTTATGTTTTCTTTACCATTATATATATCATTCATCCCAAACATTTCAATTCACAAACACTTTTCCTTTTGAAGAATGTGCTTTTATGTTAAAATCACAAGTTGCATTAAATGAATTGGAACCAAATTCAACTAATATAATGTGTTTATCGATCATAAACAAATATATTAATAATCTTAATCAATATGAATCGTTATCATTAACAAAGTTTAGTTATTTTTATAACATCAAAAAAAAAGATTTCAAATGTTGCAAACCCAATATTATTAGGTTTGTAAATTATAATAAATATAAAATATTGAAAATTGGTCAAAAAAATAAGTTTTATTATATTCACCATTTCAAAATTCAAAAAACTCACAATTTGGAATTATGGGAACCTAGCATGATGATAATTTTAAGATTAAATTTATTTTCAACTCCCAAACACCATATCCAAATATAGAAAAAGAATGGATGATTCAATAGATTCAAGATAAAAACCCAATATTACATTCAAATAACATTTGGATTGATAATATAAATAATGAAATATATGATCCACATCCTACAATTCTTATAACAAACACAATAAATATTGAACATTATAATTTATGATTTGACTTTGTTATTCAATCACGTAATGGATCAAACCAAAAGTTATAATTTTTAGAAAATGAAAATTTCACAAAATCAACATATTCCATGATGATGGAAAAATTTGAATATCGTAGTTTGCTTAAACAATCAAATGAAGAAAAAATATTAATATTTGATGATGTTATGCATAGAAAAAAATTATACTTGATACACCAATATGTTTATTTTTGATAAGGGGTGTTGGAATTAATAAAAAATTTACATTAAAATTCATAATTCAAGGATTATTACAATTATACAATAAAAACCTATCTTTTGATTTAACAAAAACCAAGGCTTTACTTATGGCATCAATGGGTAAAATTGCCTTTAATATTGACAGTTTAATAATACATTCAACATTGAACATACCTATCCAACAATCCTTATCTAATTTACTAAATTTATCATTAACTTCAATAAATAGGCTTACATGTTGATATAAACAATTATAACTTGTTTTGATAGATGAAATATCACTTATTAGTGTTAAAATGTCTAATGTTTTAAATAATAGGTTAAGGTCCATAAAACACATTTCAAAACAAATTCGTTGGTGGTGTTGATGTTATCATAATAGGTGATTTCTATCAAACACACCTTGTGAAAGATAATTGGATCTTTCAAAATATTAAAGATAATGTTAATGCACATGCACCAAAGCACATGCACCAAAGTTTTTACAAACATATGTCCAATGATATAAATTAAATAAAATTATGTGACAGTTTGATATGGTTTCTATACAAACTTTGAACAAAATTTATACTACAATAGAAAATATAAAGGATATTCAATTTAACAAATTCAATTTATAATCAACAACTACCTCATAATTTCATTTTTAAATTTGTTTTATAAAAATAAACTTATGCAAAAACACAATGAAAATGTGTTCACCAACACATTAAGTCCCACATTTATTTTCAAAGCAATGGACATCAACCATCAATCATGGCTGCCATTTTACAAACTCTCAAATAATTTGAGTAAAACTACAAGTTTACATTTTATAATTCATATAAAAAAAATATGTTGGTAACTATGCAACATCTAATGGTTTTATCAATGGAATTAATGGCATTTTTAAACCAGCAACAATTCATATTGTGAAAAAACTATTTATATGGATAATTTTTCAAAATTTTAAAATTGGAACACTAACAAAAAACAGAAAAATCATTATTATGATAACAACATCGAATAAAAATGGACATCAATTGAATCTATCATCAAAGATGTAAAAGTTTATAAATATATTGTGCCCATATTACAAGTTTATCCAAAACATTTTATTATACTTCTTTAAATGATTAAAACTAACATTATTATTATTATTTTTAATTACATGTGATAAAGAACTAAATTTCAATATTATCTTTTATTAATTTTTTTAAATAGTAATAAATTATTACATAGTGATGATGATGATGATGATGATAATATTAGAAGGATAGGATAAATAATTAAATAATTATTGGAGTAATTATTTAAATTTTAATATATTATTATGTTATTATTTAATTATTTTCAAATGGCTAATGTATTTATTAAGAATTAATTTTTATATATTAAAACTGAAAAAATAATTCTAATAAATCATTATAGCTCTAACAAATGACATCATAATATATAATAATAATAATAAATAGCTAACCTAGGCTAGTTACAAATTACATTATTATTATTATTATTATAATTAGTAATCAATTATGAAGTATTATTAGATCAATATAATAATTGCTATGAAATATTAATATACAGTTTTAATTTTTTATATTTCAAATTTATAATCAATATTTATTAATTATTCAATGATTATAATCAATTACTTATATATCATTTTTATTTTCAGTTTTATTATTTTATTATTTTATAATAATTACTGTATTAGTTAGAATGAAATTTTAATAAATTATTATACAAATGCAGAAATTATTTTTGAAGGAAAAATATACTTATTAAAAATATAAGATATTTATTGTAATAGTTCATAAATAGTTTTAATGAGTGAAGTAATAATATGAATAATAATAATAATAAAATATTTAACCTTGGCTACCAACTACCTACAATAATAATTGAATTAATTTTATTTTTACTATTAAATATTAACATGTATATATATAATAATGGGAATAATTATAATAAAATAGTTAGCCTAGGCTAGGTTTTAATTATATTATTAGATATAAAAAACTAATATTCAATATTTATAATTGATAGTTAATAATTATTAAATATTGAATAGTTCAGTTATTATATTAATTTATTTGGTTACGAAATAATAATTTATTGGTGATTAATAATTAGGTAATTATTTCAATATTAGCCAATTACTCGTTAATTAAATTGGTTGATAGATTATCATAGTTAATATATTTTTTAAATTAAATATTATTACTGTTTATTTAGCTAATAAATTAAGTAATATTTAATAATAACTAATAATATAATTAATTCACAATAATAAGATATTGATTATTATTACTATAAATAATTAGTTAGTTGGATAATTTATAAAGTGAATTAATTAGTTTTAGTTTAGTTGTTGATTAATTATTTAGAAAGTTTATTAATTTATTTGTTTATATTATATTCATTAAATAATTAGTAATTCTATTAGTTAATTAGTTAGTTAATTGTCATTTACCTACTTAATTATATATTTTTCAAGATAAGAATGAAAGCCAAAACATATGGGATAAAATTTTTTAGTTGCAAGTGGTTTGCAAATAAAAATGTTTAATCGCAAACGATTTACAATTAAAATTTTTATCCCATATGTTTTGGCTTTCATTCTCATCTCGAAAAATATATAAAGAAGGTGTGTTGTCTTACATTTTCATATTTAGAAAGATGGGCATATGAGATGAATCAATAAAGATGATTTAACCCAAAATAAAATAAAAATATTCATGAAATTACCCTAACTTACGTACCTACTTTTCTACCTACCTATTGAAATAGGTATTTGGCCCAGGTAGATAAATAGGTCCTATCTAGATAAGTGTTTATCTTAGATGGGTAGGTAGGTATATAGGTAGGTCGGTACTTAGTTCAACCTACATACCTAAATATTGATTTAATTTTAATTTGGAAAAATTCAATTAATATGCCATGTGGCAAATTTGTATTGCACCACATGTCACAATATAAACCATCCAAACATAAAAATTAAACATCTTAGATTATTTCAAAATAATAATAAACTTTTTTAATTATTAAGAATTGGGACACATAGCAACACATAACTTGTTCCCATTGTTCACCAAAAAAGTCGCATCTTAGTTGTAAGCAACAATACATATATGACCAGTCAAAGGATGAAGGCATATTTCATTGATTTTCCTTTCATCCAAAATTTGTCGTCGTTTACAACTAATGTCAATGCGACTTGTCTAATGCGATTATTAAAATTTTAGTTGCAAATGTCATTTGCAACTAAAAATTAATCGCATGGACAAGTTGCAAAATGGCCATTTCTATTAGTGAATTTCCAATTCAACTTGCAATAGAAAAACCATCCATTATTTTCAAGGATTATCACTGGATGAATTGGTTTTCAATCCCACTAACATTTAAAAACATGGGTTAACATATATAACATTATTCTACATACGAACAAAAACTATTTTTGTTGACTCTTCTCCAACATGAATGTTTTATGTGTATCCAAAAGTACATATAGAAAAAGAATAGATTGAAAACAATTGCAAATTGAATACCATTAATTCATCAATTTAAAAACTTACATGATTATCATGTAATTATACAAGTTTTGAATACAACTTCTTTACACCAACATTACAAAGACATCATGATTGATCATAACTTTCAAATGTCTTATATCTTATGTTGTATAGAAACAAGAATACACCATGCATCAAAAGATGTGCACAAATTTATAAATTCATCAAAGTATTCATATATTTTCAATCCATGATGGTCATGGGTTAATGATGATGTATGAAATACACATGCACTTAAATTCTTTCAATACAATAACTAGTGATGGTTTAGAATATATAACAACTTTTAATATTAATACACGAAAAATAAATAAATTATATGTGTGTATAGAATTCATTCATGTTCAATTTTTACATTCCTAATCAATTTTCAAACTATAATTCAACATTCTCCCGAACATTGTCCAATCATCATTATGGAAAATTTTAATGTTGACATTCTAAAAAACAATAATCGAGCAATAAACAAATAAAAAACTATTAAATTTCATGGATAAATTCCAATTACAATCACAATTTAATGAAAGCACCATAAAAGCCGGATTCTCAATTAGATCATATATGGGAAAATGTCCCTAGAAATGAATGCAAATTTGGTGTAACATAAGCATATTGGTCAAATTTTCACAAATTGATTTATATTGCATTCAAATTACTAAACACATTTCCAATGTATAACAAAAAAACCTTTAATGTCTTCATTTATTTAAAGTGTAACATTTGTGATTATATGCATGTAAATGTTGCATTTTTCACCTACTTAATTACTCCCAAAATGTTGGCATTTTATGGTTTCAATTTTTATTTTTATATTTTTTTCATGGACATGGGAAAAAAATAATAATAAATATCAATAACAAGATGTGAAAACTATTTTGTTATTGTGTTTGATGGGTGTATGTGTGAATAATAAATATAACATGTTTGTAGATTGTTGTGCTTTGATTTCTAGTTTAGGTTAGTTTTGTTTTTGAAAATGTGTTTTTGGAAACTATTTCCACTGTAATCAAACAACTAGATTCAGACATAATATGTACATTCCACCCACATTATGAGGGATTACTGTTTGAAAATGATGTCAATTTAAAGTAGTTTCAGCTTGGGGATGTGCATAAAGTAATAAAAAGTGAATTTGCATCAAGGTTTCGGTTGTCAACAATGATTTTTTTGGGTGAAAAATAGCCAAAAGGCTACACAAAAAATTGCCCTAGGCAAAGTTATGAAGTTTTTTCTTGTATGAGATGCATTTCAAAATTTGGATGTTATACTCATGGCCCCACACTACACAGATTGTAGTATGGATGTTTTTTTGTAGGCAAGGTAACTATTCAATACTTGTTATTATTACAATGTTGTTTGAATGATTGTGAATCATGATATGTGAAAATTTCGCAACTAAGCAAACCCTTGATCACTAAGTGTAAGGATTTGGGATAATTGTGCATCAATTGAAAAATTGCTAGAAATTATGAACTTTTAGTCCTACAACATGAAATAGTAGATGTAGAAATTCAACTTTAGTAATTTGTTGTCAACTAGTTAAGGATTTTAGCTCAAAGTTCACCATATTTCAATGGTGCCCAATGTTTGACATCCATGTGCATAAAGTAGTTACTCTAGTGTTAAGTGGAGCCTAGGCCTTGAAAGGTTGGACACTACATTTGTGTTGCTTGTATGGTAGAATCACCACCTTACATAATATATTGTATATATAATCTTTGCCAATTTTCATCAACTGCATCTAATTAAGGTTATGATTGATTGCCAATTTTTGTACACGAAATTTTCTTGATTTTGAATGCCCATTTCCCACATATTTAATATTAGGGTTGCAGTCCAAGTCCATTTGTGAATTTAATATGTTGATCAAATTTATGAAAACTTTCTAGTTTGATCAACTTTCAACTTGTAGCATTGCTTTGTGGTTCCTAATCCTTTTTTGCTTGCAAGGTTATTACATCATAACCTTTCTACAAATCCCCTTGAATTTCAAATTCAAACCTTTATTCCGTATTTCATCACCACTTGAAGATGAGGGCAATCCATCTTCCACCCAACCTACTATTGTTTCATCTACAAATATATCACCAAGTCAAGTTGCCTTTAATTCAGCCTATGAAAATTTGTCCAATCAAATTCCATTAAATAAACAAAAGTTGTACAAGAGCTCGAAGAAGTTTTAGGATGCTTGGACATCCCGTTTGCCTTGGGTAGAATCTATCATTGATGAAGGTCAAATGTGCAATAAGTCACACAATTTACACAGCTCTTGGAGGGAAGGAAAAATTATTAGCCCCAAAGTTCGATAACTTGTTTAAACATGCCGGGTGTCGGAAAGCTAAGTTTTCCATGCTAGGTGTGAATGTTGGTTCACATTACTTTAACAAAAATTCAGTGCATGTTAAGAATGAATGTGAATTTTCTACTACTAGTCAACCTTTTATCTTGGATCAACTCCATGTTAATGTCCCCTCTTAGCATAAAAGGAAATATGTGTAATTTCTTTCCATTTATCATTTGTTGACCCATGGTTGTCCCATGACTAAGTATGAAGACATGCCAAGCTCATTTCACATGTTGAAGGTCAAATATGTTTCCCAGAAGCATTGGTCAAATTCTTTAGGTTGGGGCATGGTTGAAGTGATGCATGATGTGCTGCTAGAGGCCACAAAGGCGGCATTTGCTTGTGCCAACTTCATTGATGTTAGTGTAAATGAAGTTACAACCATTGACAACACACAATGGTTGTCAATTCATTTATACATGGTGCAAGGTTGGAAGAAGATTCCAATCCTCCTATGTGTTGAATCTATTAGGGCTTATACCACATTGAATACTATTTTTGGACTAATGATTAAAGGCTTGCTTGAATTTTGTGGGTTAGGGTTGGAGGAATTGGCAAGGAAGCTAGTTAACATGGG
>Ga0209611_10010681_pt1 | contig 13444 bp, 11 predicted proteins | sample S1TSphgellanicum_3_FD_187693 | JGI IMG/M metagenome (GOLD analysis project Ga0209611, IMG submission 187693) | Host-associated microbial communities from peat moss isolated from Minnesota, USA - S1T2_Fc - Sphagnum magellanicum MG (SPAdes) (version 2) | ecosystem: Host-associated > Plants > Peat... | reverse complement strand
AGGGGTAGAGGGGCGTGCTGGAGCTCCGGGATGGGACTAAGAAGAGGGACAAGTTATTCACTCACTCGAACCTACAACAAACCAACCAACAAGTTGGTTAATTCGCATTCTGGAGCACTTTTGGTGCTAGGACAAGCCATGGGCAACCCTAAACTCACTTGACTCACCACGGCCTGGACTCGGGGAAGCCATCACCTTCCCCCATATAGTATTCTCTGTGCCTCTCCGCTGCACTTGCATCCGAATGGCACTTTTTCTCAAGACTCCCAAAGTGGAGTCCCGAAACTGTCTTGGTTTGGACTCTCGAGACTTTGAGCATTCATAACTTTTTGCTCCAACCTCCGATTGGGACAAGGTCTAAAGCAAACTTGTAGCTCTACTTGAGAGTTTTTCAATGGTATGTTGCACTCCACCTGCACACACCGGGATCGGGTCGATTCCTGACTTTTAGTGGTCGGGAGTCAAATTGCCAATTTGACTCCCGACCCTTCTTTTGACCATAACTTGTGCTACATATGTCCAAATGGCTCATGCGAGGCCATTTTGGACATTTACACTTCAAGACCTTTCCAACGGTATAAAAAACGCTTCAATGCAAGGTGTTTTGACCCCTAAAATTGCATTATGAATTTTTAAGAATCCCGGAGGACTCCCAAGTCCTATTTTTCGGGAGTGTGAGTGGCGACTTCACACTTCCCTCAAAGTGGGGTTACGACATATACACAGAAGATGATTGGGATAATAATGTTTTGAGATAAAATATCAACTACTGGTTTCATGTTTTCTTTTGGAAGTGGTGTTGTTAGTTAAAGTATTATGAAACAATCAACAATTGCACTATCAAACATGGAAGAAGAGTATAAAGGCATAGCAATTGTTGCATGTGAAGTAGTTTGGTTACAAAAACAACTCTTAGATTTAGGACAATTAGTGGATGTTCTTGTTGTCATTTATTGTGATAACATTAGTAGGATATTACTTGTTAACAACTTGATTTATCATGCTAGGACAAAACACATTGAAATGCATTATCACTTTACTAGAAAAAAATTCTAGCAAGAGAAATTAACCTTATTCGTGTCAATACTGAGGATCACATTATTGACATTTTCACAAAATTTTTAAGTATAAATAAACTAAGGAAGTTTTTAAGAAAATTTGTTGTACTAGAAATGGATTTGAAGTTGAAAGTGCAACCCGGGAGTTACATTTACACTCTTGGGAGTGTAAAAGAGTGTGAAGGAATGAGCCCACACACTTTTAAATGGATTCGCATTTTGGGAATTAGAGTCCTTATGGAGTTTCAAATCTTCAAAGTGTGATTTTAGGGGTCAAAATTCATTAAATTGAAAACTTGCTTATACCATTGGAAAGCTTTTAGGACATAAATGTCTTAAATGTGTTCACATGATCCATTTGAGTATTTACAACATAAGTTATGGTTGAAAGAAGGGCTAGGTGTCAAAATGTCAATTTGACTCCCAATCACTAAAAATCAGAAATCGCCTTAAATTACGTACATACAAGTGGCATGTCAGATATTATTGGAAAGTTCTCGATGAAGGTTACAATTTTGTTTTGATTTAATTTCGATCAAAAGTTTGCACAAGAACTTATGGGCCTTCAAAATGGCAAGAGGCCCCATGTCAATAATTTTAGTATTCTTGACTTGGAAGTTTCTAGAAAATTCACTTTTGGGTGTAACCCCTATGGCTCGTCATAGAGAATACCATAAAGGGGAATGTCGCAACTTTAACATTGGGTTTGTGACTACATGTGGAATTTAAGGGTTTACAAGGCCAAAAAAATGTGTTTAAGTGTGAAACACACTCTCACAAATGAAGGAGAGTGCAAGGAATGGAACCCAAGGATTCATGAGTGGACTCCCAAATGCACTCCCAATTTGGGAGTTGCATTCGTGTGGGAGTCATGAATGTTCATAGCCTTGGTTGGAAAGGGAAAAAAACACCAAGTTGGGCCCCCATGACACCTTTCATAAAGTGCTTAGAGTGCCCTTGCATTGTTCATTTAGACCTAATTTGCATGAGTTATGATAAAAAAAAAAGGTGGGAGTCAAATTGGGAATTGGATTCTTGACCATAAACCCTTAAATGCAGTGGTCAAATGAGCTCCAATTAGGGCATGTTATACATCGTTGGAAAGATCTTTTTGAGGGTTATAAGATATTTCCCTTGCATTTTCAAAAGAAAACTTGATTTAAGAAAGATATGAATGTGCAAAATTTTGGGACATCAAAAGACTAAGTTTTGGGACTCCCATTTAGGAGTCCCAGGGAAAAGTGACATTTGGATGTAGTCCCTGCAGAGAGGCACAAAACATATTATAGGGAGGGGAGTGGTGTTTTTTCCCAAAGGTTGTGGGCCATGTAAAGCTTATGCTTGAAATTGTCCTTATTAAGTTCGTCGCACCACTTCCTTTCAACTTGCATTAACTGCTTTCTTTTTTTGGTTGTGCAAGCTGATCTCAATTTGAACTCTTGTTTGTGAGTTCATCTTAATCCCATCCCGTAGTTCCAACACACCCTCTCACCCTTGAAATGTTACAAGGTAGGGAGCATGCCCCAATTTTTATTTTTTTTCCATTATTTCATCATGGGACACACATTTGTGTCCTTTAAAAAGTTTGGGGGCATGTCAAGGAAGGTGGTGTCTTCCCCCAAGTCTAGGCCATGGTGAGTTTTGTGAGTTAATGTGTGCTCGTGGTTTGTTTGTGCACCAAAGTGCTCCAACTATACACTAACCAACTTGTTTGGTTTGTGTAGGTCCATATGAATAATTGTCTTGTTTGTCACTCATCCTAGTCCCCCTCCCAGAGCTTTAACACGCCCTTCTTACCTTCAAAGTGTTGTGAGCTAAGGAGTGTACGCCAATTCCTTCTTTTGTTTTTACTTTCAAATTCACATTTGAATCTTTCAAAGAATTTGGGGGTGTGTCAATAAAGACTAATGGACTATGACCTATTTGGCATTCATTCATTCAATGGTCATGAATAAAAGTTTGATAGACACTACTAAAAAGGTTTAGAATGGGAGAAAGCAGAGTTTATTGTGAAAAGAAGAAAATAGTTACATGGTTTAAGGGAGAGTTAATAACGAAAAGAAAAAATAATTGCAAAGCTAGGTGCATACGTAATAATAATTAAAGCATCATAGAATTCTATATGTTGGTAGAAGTTGTTAAATGATGAACATGTTAATGAAGTTCTTATAATGGGTTATCTCAAAGAAAATGCATAATAATATATAGAAGCTTGTAAAAGACAAGTTTCAAATTTGCAATAATTCTATAAGTATATATACTACACAATGAACAGAACAAATTCTTTGAAAGATGTAGAAGAATATTGATTCCAAAGAGGGAGGTCCAGGGAAGAGAAAGCATTGCCATAGACACAACTAGACACCAATTAGGCACAAAACCAAAATGGCACCAAAGAATATGTAAGGACTTCTTAGGATTCAAAAGCAATTAGTAGGTGTGGGACCCCCACAATTTCAAATTTGATCACAAGAAGAAACAAATGTGTAATATTATATGTTCTAACATTTTCAAACCATTTTTTTTTTGGAAGGAAATTGAAGAATTTGAAGGAAGATGATGAATAGATTTATCTCAAGAAATAGAATAGGATGTGTGCATACTAAGCTAGTTTGTGCTTGAAAGAACTAAATATTTGGTAGAAAATATTCTAATTTTGTAAATGGACTTAAGATTTTGACGAGGCTTAATGTTTCATTCTACAAGGAATCAAAGCAAAAAGCTCTAGAAAAAGTCAAGGACAAAGCACAAAGCTCTTGACTATTGATGGCTCTATAAAAAGGGAGGATTTTAGGGTTTCCATTTTAAGAATACTTGTAATGAAATATTGTATATAAGGAGAGACACATAGAGAGTGACTTCCTTTTGCATTGTTTTGTGAAGGGGGAGGAGATCGAGGGAAGCTCAAGAGTGTTGGAGTCAATTGAAGAAACATCCAACTTCAAAGTACGTCTTTTTTTCTTCAACTTGTTTTTCTTTGTTTCATTTTGTTTTAAATTTCTTTCCTTTCATTTCCAAGATAATCTAAACATGAGCTTGGATTCTTGGGAGGAAAGATAAGTTGAGCTTGAGCTTAATCATGCAACAATGCGTGGTCAAACTTAAGCTCGACCATCTTATTTTCTTCATTTTTTTTGTTTTATAATTTTTTGTTTTTTGTTTTGTAAGTCTACAAGAGAAGGAGCATGCAAGCTTGAGCTCAACTATGCAAGAATGTGTGATCAAGCAATAGCTTGGCCCGTTTGTTCTTTTTGGTTCCTATAAGTGTTTTAGTGAGAATCCAAGTTGTAGTTCAAATTTTTGTAGAAAAACAAATTGAGCTTGAGTTCAATTGTGCAAGAATGCACAATTGAAGTTAAGCTCAACCTTGTTGACTGTGAAGAACTTGGGTTCTTCACAGCCATCAGTGCCAACTTTCAATGTTGAAAGTTGGCACCCAACATTGTGAAGAACCTAGGTTCTTCATGCTCATGTTTTTTTTTTTTGGGGTCAATTATAGGAAAAGTTGCCGAATGTGAGCTTGGCCACATAACAACCTGCAATTGAGCTCAAACTTTGCCTTTATTTTCATGTGTTGTTGTGAAAAACTAAGCTACAACTTAGATTTTTGTTGCATAAAAGGCCAATCATGAGCTTGGTTGCGCAAGAATGCACAACCAAGCTCACATTCAATTATGTAAAAATGTGCAACCCAATTCACGTTTGGTTGTTCTAACTATGAAAAACATGGGTTCTCCATGACCATTGGCACCAACTCTTGGTGCCAAGAGTTGGTGCCCATGTCCATGGAAAACCCATGTTTTTCTAGGTTATTTTTTTAATTTTTTGGTCTTTTAAGTTTGCTACAGGACAAATGGTCAAGCTTGAACTCAACCTTTCATGTTTCTGTGACCAAGCTTAAGCTTGACCACTTTTTGATTAAAATTTTTTTTTTGCAAGTTGTGTTTCCCTAAAGAGTTTAAGTTCTTCACTGCTGTTGACGCCAACTCTTAGCATTGAAAGATGGTGCCTATGGCCATGAAGAACCCAACTTTCACCTTTGTGTTGTTTTATTCATTTTGCATGTACTTTTGTTGGGATCTAAAGAAGCACAACTTGAAATTATGGATGTTAGATAGGTATGCTTTGACTTTCAAGAAAGTCTTCTTATTGATTTCTTTTTTTTCTTCTCAACACATTAATGTGAAAAATCCATGATTTCTAGGCTTCTAGAGTTGTGGAGATGTTGGACAACTTGTCTTTTGATAGGATAATTGAAGCTATCCAGGGTACAATATTAACATCACATCGATTTTGAAGAAGTATAAAATGCTTCCCAAGGGTAAGGCTAGGATAAACATCCTTCTTTGTAAGATGATATTGATGCATGTAATTTGCCCTACCTTGAAATTGATGTTTTCAAAATGGAGCAAGCCTTCCACCTTAGATACTGCAAGGGCGACAAGGTCTTTTATGTGTTTCCATTGAACTAGAAGGGAAATGACAAGTTCATTAATGATCATGAAGTCGGTTGGAATCGCCATTGGAGGTTCAAAAAATTAGAGGTTTGAAGACTTCCTATTGGCTAATCCTGATTTGAAATCTTTCTCTAGACATATTTTTTCGTGTGGGATGGCAACCACAGGTTACAAACCTAGATGCCATATATTCTTTGTGTCCATGGTGATGATGTTTTATGGCATATCTCCATGGACTCCATTTTGATGGACACCTCTCATGGGTTGTTTGAACTTTTGACAACCATGATAGACTTGAACAAGTAATTCATTAACTTTTATCATTGATTTGAAAACTTGCATTTTAATATGTTGTAATTAAATGTTCCATGTTCTCAGCTTTGGTTGTTTGAAAATTATTTTATGTGGGAAGGTTTGTGGAGCTAGATCATGTTCAACATAGCTTCATTAATGAATTGTTTTGAATTAAGTCCATTAGTATCGTAACTCTGGAACAATTCTAACAAGTTCTGCCTGCATATGTGTATAAGAGATGCCAAAACAAGTTTCAAAAGACTTGGCATTTTCTTATTTTTGAAACATTCTTCAACTACATGTATAAGGTGAGCCAAATTATGTTCCTTCCTATTCTATTTCTATATTTTGCCTCCTTGCTATTACTTGGTCACATTTTTCACATGCTTCAACCTTTTGAATTTTTTTCGTGGCACGAAATTTCAATTATTAGAAATGTCGCTGTGAAGATGTACTATGAGGAGTTCCCCTTGGAGGCTAATCACTCCCACACAAGCTAAAAGAGCGAATGGAGAAAGTAATGGAGCAAGTTAGGAAGGACCACTACTTTGTTTTTTGTAAGCACTTTCATGTGTGTGATCTTGCCCTTGGCATGGATTTTTTCAAGGAAATCCCAAGCTCACTATGACATGAACTTTGAATTGGAGATGCTCACAGAAAAGCTATAGATGCTAGCTTATGCATGCGTATCTCTTGAGCAGAAGATTTCTTGGCTCAAGTAATCAAATGAATTAGGTGTTTTTTGAAAAACTAATAAATTTCTTACGTTTGGTTTTTCTGATGCTTAGGGTGATAAGTGGTTCCACAAGGCCACATTCTAGCATCAAGCGGACATCTTAATTCAATTTAGTCTCTGGATATTCCCTATTTTTCTTAATTATTTTGATTCTAATATTTATTCCTTGTTTCATGTAGTTGGAGGTGGAAGCCCTCAAGTTCTATGATTCTACAGTCTTTGACTTGGAATTAACTCAGAGATGTTTTTGGAGTTGTCTCTCTTGCCCGCTATATCTAGGGGTGGAAGCAATCCATTTGGGAGTTTGGGTTTTTTCAAATTTTGAAACCCAGAATGGAATTTGGAGAAGCAAAAGCTAGGAGCAACAAATTGGGGCAAAGGAGGTTTTAAAGAGAATGTTCTACATGTAAACATCATACACTTCCTCCTTGTGTAGTTTTGGGCCTCATTTTGTAAAACATGGATATTGATCCAACTCATTGTGTAGAACATGGATATTGGTCCAACTTTCGGTGTCGAGAGTTTGACAATTAGTAGTTTGATTTCTATATTCATGGTATAATCTTCAGTCTTCATCCTCCTACCTTTTTCTCTCTTATATAATCCATTTTTAAGGCAAGTATTTATACTGCATTCTTCTCCAAGTTGGGATGATTAATTGATTGCCACACCTCTTTAAGATTTGGTGTGATCCCAAGGCAAACAACTCTATGTTCCGCAAAGACCTTCTCAAGGATTTGAAGCACCTTCAAATTCCTTAAAAGACTCAAATGCGAACCCAAAAATGAAAACCACGGAAGAAAAAATTGTTGGGATACGCTCCCTAGCTTGCAGCACTTTGGGGGTAAAAGGGGCATGCAAGAGCTTTGGGATGGGACTAGGACGAATGACAAGTGGGTCAACTATTCATACAGACCTACACAAATCAAACAACAAGTTGGTTAGTGCGTAATTGGAGCACTTTTAATGCACGGACGAACCATGAACATACACAGATTCATAAAATTCACCATGGCCCAAACTTGGGAGAAACCACCACCTTCTCCCTTATAGTATTTTATGTGGTTAACCACAAGGGCTGCACCCAAATGTCATCTAGTCCTGAGATTCCCGAAATTGGGAGTCCTGAAATTTTTGAGATTCTCAAAATTGGGATTCTTGCAACTTTGGAAGCCCATAACTTTTTTTTAGACCTTTAATTGAAATGAGGTTTAAAGAAAAGTTGTAACCCTCATCAAGAGCTTTCCAAAGATATGTGGCACACCACCTACATGCATGTAATTCAAGGCAATTTTTGACTTTTAATGGTTGGGAGTCAAAGTGACACTTTTACTCCTAGCCTCTTCTTTCGACCATAACTTGCGTTATAAGTATTCAAATGGGTCTTAAAAGCCCATTTTAGACATCTAGGTTTCAAAATCTTTCCAATGGTATAAGGAACTTTTCAATCCAATGATATTTGACCCCTAAAATTGCTCTCTAAAGATTTGAAAGTCCATTGAGACTTTAACTCCCAAAGTGGGAGCCCACTTGGGAGTGCGTGGGTTCATTCCTTCACACTCTTGATCATACACTCCTGAAAGTGTGAATGTGATTCCTGGGTTGTATTCTTGGCTTGCACCTTTCTAAGCTCTCGCTTTCGTTGCAAGCCCAAGGTTAGGGTCGCAACAGAATTGGTCATTTTCACACCTCTTGACTATGGTTGGTACCTTGATTGACCAAAGGACAACACTCCATCATCAAAAATCACCCTTCACGAAAGAATTGAGCTTGGGTTCCAATTTGCACTTCAGGTGCCCTTGATTACTCCAATTGAAACATCTAAAAATAAAGGTAGGAGGAAGGGAAAGGAGTAGTTAAAGAAATTAAAAACACTCTAGACACGATAGGGGATATATGTCAAGGTTCCTCTGCATGGGAGTATTCCATTTATGCAAATTGTGCCTCCTCGAGGTTCTCTAAAGGTGGTGGTTCCTTTTCCTCCACATTACAACCCCACCCCATTTAATTTCTAATGTAGTTTCGTCTAGTAGGCCAACTAGATGGCATTGCACTACCCTTCCATTTTCTTGGTCGACCATTGCCTCACAAAGGTAAAAGACCGGGAAGTGGCTTAAAGAATTCGTTAGAATTTCAAAATTCATTCACCAAGTTGTTCCCTTCTTAATGCATTTTTGATCCTTCCTTCATGTAATCGATTACTAGTTTTTAAATTTCATCCTCTCCACATTTGTAGGCAACTATTGAAGGCAAGGTGAGCCTTTTCCTTGTTGATGTTCTAAAGGAACTTCCCATACCATTTGTTTAAGCTTCCCTGATAGAGATTTTTGTTTGGAACATGCTAGTTGAAGACTATGTGGTCTTTGTCTTTGACTTTGGAAACAAGTTGCTAGTGATTAATGGGGTAGTCTTACTTTTCCACCTTGATAATCTTTGTGTTCTGAGGGAGATCAAATCATATTTGGAATGCTATAGCTTCCAAATTTGGATGAAGTGGGCAATTGCTAATTCTTTACCACTTACTAGCTCGGAGGACTTTTCCATGAAGGTATTGATAAAAGAATTTCCCCTTTTCTAGTTTCCAATTTTTTGCTTCTCCCCCTTTTCATTGTTCTTTCTTTTGGAGTGACACAAACCTTATTGAGCTGGGTTACTCTACTGGTGAGGGATTCGTATGAGTTGAGTCCATGATTGAACTCATTTGTGTTTTCCCCTACATCTAAGGACCTATTACAAAAAGGAGTCAATGTTTGGAATGAAGATGTCTTTTACAACTATATTGATGCGTCTTCCATGAGTAAGTCCAAGAATGGAAGGGCCTTTTGGGTGGGCAAGGAGGTTCATCATGTGACTCTTCAAGACTTGATAAAAGTCTACTATCAATCGAGATCCTTGGTTGTGGACTTGTTTACTTCTACAAAAAGTTTCAGATTCCTTTCATTTAGTTTTTTATTTGCCTTCATTCCCATTTTTTAAAAAACTTACATGCTCCAAGCAGGCAATAACATCAGAGTTCGCCAAATCTTTTGACATAATATTTTAGTTTTTGAGCCAAACATGGAAGTGTTTGAGGAGGTGCTACAATTGCTTGTTGAGGTCCCAACCTTTAGGGAAAATGCTGTGTTATACAATTAGATGATGAAAACTCCTCACCACCAAAGTGGTTTAAACAGAACTTGGATTGTGAGTAAATCTACCTTTTCATTTTTTTCTCGGATTTTTTGTTGTGGATTCCTTTCTATTTTTCCTAATTGTCACCTCTTGTACTCTTGCATAGGGCTTTTGTTGCATGTTCCCATGGGTCCTGTTTTTTTTCAACAAAGGATTTACAACTTAGTCCATCATGGAACTTCCTATTGCCTTCGTATGTTGAAGCCATAGCCCATGTCATGCTTCCATGATTTCACCACCTAGCATTAAAAAACATGTTAGGTACAATCCCAATATTAAATCTTTAGTTGATGATGAAGTCATCGAGTGAGGTAAATCCTGTTTGTTAAGCTTTAGGGTGGATCACTAAGTCCTTGAATCCTTTGTGTGATCCTATGATTGGGTGGAGAACTCAATTTCAATGCTTTTATTTCTCTTTTGGGAACTATTGTAATTAGTATTCTGCTTCAAATTTTTTCTCCATCCAAAGACCTCTTGACCTCTTGTATCATATTTATTTGTACCATATTTATTTGATTTACTTCATTCTAGAATCTCTTCTCTTTTCCTCTTCTGATTGTGCATGATATATTATTTAGCATTCTTCGTTCATATTTCTCCATTTTTGGAACACAATTATTTTTCTCCAAAAATTGAGGTTCAATGCACAAAATCCATAATCCATTGTGACACTTTTGATTCATGCCAAAATGATGGTTTTTGTTATTTATTTCCTTCATTGATCTTTGTTGACTATTCAAAGTGAAAACACATTATGGTTGAGCCACTTTTCATCACTTTTCACCCAAAAAATGATGCATAGTAAGTATAATAGGTGTGTAGTAAATTGAAATCTTGATGGCAATTTTTGGAAACCCTAAACGTAAAAAAAATAACTTTAGAATGTGCACGAGAACATTTTGGAACTCAAAGCTCATTTTGAGTCAAAGTTAAACTCAATCCAATGGTTAAAAGAAGAGATTTGGATAAAATCAATGTGCATAAAGTATGTAACATACATCTTTTCAATGGCCATAGGGTTTCATGTTTGTGGTTTATGACACATTACCAAACCAAAGAAAAATGAAAAAATAATACAATGCCAACTTATAAAATCTTCCCCTTTTTCTTAAAGTAATAATTTTTTTCCCCAAAAAAAGAGTTTATTATGCTTTTATTGCTCAAAAAGTGCAAAAAAACACATTTTTTGAATGGATTTTTAGCCAAAAATTGTAAACTTCTCAATGGTTTTAAATTTAGTTGATGTATATCAATATACTCACCACCAAAAAAATCATCACAAAACTCCCACCCATAACCTTAGTTTTAAAGTATATTTGCAATTTTTCATACTTTGTGACATGTATTTTTTGACACAAATATACTTCATATGTTCAAGTTTATAGATTTTTGTTGGAGTTTCTTTTTAAATAAACTAGTTTAAGTCTAAAATTAATGCAATATACTTGAAATGAACAAAAATAATCCAAGACGTGATGTCAACATGTACCCAAAAAAACCAAATGCAAAATTTCTATTTTTTGATTATAATTTTGGGGGGGGGGGGCGTAATGTGCTTTCACCTTTTAATGGATTTTAAGTGCTTGTAATTTTTCTACTCTACTTTACATGTTGAATTTGTTTCCAAGAGTGATATACTTCTATAGTCTAGACTTTTATTGATCCATTCTAATTTTGGGTGGTAACATATTGAAGGTCATTCACATGTATGCAATGTTTTATTATTCTTTGTATATGACTCTCAATTATTTTAAATCCTTTTTTATTATAGTGGAAATGAAATGCAAAATTTGGGATATCACTTTTGTCAAATATTTCAAAATGTGGCCTCTCATTTTTAAACCAATATTATCGTCTACTTGAATTAACCTATGCATTTTTTATTGTCATTTTCTCCCCTTATGTTCTTTTCAAACATACTAAACATACTACTTTGTTACTTCAAAAACACATATTAGTTCAAAAAACATTTTTTTTACACAAAATATATCTCTTTGTGCACCATAGCCTTAAAGGACCTTGTCTACAAAGACTTGTTAACTTTTCCTACTAGGGTTTGCAATTGTTTTTCCAATTTCAAAGGTGTCTATAGACTTTGCTTCAGATATATTGAATCGGGTTCTATTGGTAAGTATTGAATGGTTGGAGAGTATTTTTCATTTCCTATTCTAAATCCATCATTGCATTTTCAATGTGCGGTGGTGGGCTCTCCTCTTCCTCTAGGCTTCTAATAATGTAACTAGCTGATATTAGGGAATCCAACTCTCTACCATAAGCAACTACTAGTGTTTTGTATTCATTTTCTTCAACATTAAAAGCGTTCCTAGGCCAATTTTGTAGCAAGAATGATTCACTTATTCTCCTTTTAGCTTGATATCTGAAGTGGTAATCACATTGCTTGTGAAATTACATTTTATAGTTTTGATTAGTTAGGTGTGTTGGCCATGCATTGTTTCCAAGAGGTTGTTGCAAGCTATTCAGAAACTCCGGGCAAAACATTTTTATCATTGCCCCATATATCTTGTAATCTTGCAAGTGGTTATAAGATGTTTAATACCTAACCTCTACTTGGAACTCTACATCTATACTCTTTAGTTCTCTTCTATCTATTGAAAGGTAATTGTCCAAATCCTTCGGTGTTCAACAAGAGTGTTTAGGATATGGATATCATGACATTGTGGAAATGAACAATTTTATTTAGAATTCGTTTTCTTTGATTGCTAGTTGGAAGCTCACTTAAAGATTTAAAACTCTACTTGTGCAATGTTACAAAATTGTAAACATTTCCCAAAGTCTAGAATTTTAAAAGGTTGCTTGAGATTATTGCATTCAATGGCCTATTGGAAACCTTTTACACTAGAAGAAAAACATGTATTTTCAACTAGCCTTTGCGACTAAATTTTAGTCATAAGAGACATTCTACAACTAAAATCCTTTTAGTCGCCTAAGACAAGTCGCATGTGATAAACTAGTCGCAAATGACAAAGGGTATTGTATGAAAGAAAAAGTCAATAAATACATTTCATCCATTGTATACATATTGTCACATGCGACTAAGATGCAACTATTTTGGTCACAATTGAGGGCAAATGATGTGTTGCCACGTGTCTTAATATTTGATTATTTATATTATTATTATTATTATTTTGAAATAATCTAGGATGTTCAATTCAAATACTTGGATGATTTTATATTATGACACGTGGTCCAATGTAAGTATGCCACATGGCATTTAATTAAAAAAATAAAAATAAAACTATTAGGTTAGTAGGTACTTAGGTAGGTACATAAATAAGTGCCTACAAACCTAAGCTACATACCAACTTACCTACTTAGGTAAAAAAATAGGTAGGTAGGTTCTACTTTCCTAGGTTCTATTCATATAGGTAAGTATTTTGGTAGGTAGGTACATAAGTTGACTTAGGTGGGTAGGTCAAATTAGGTACCTACCTAGCTAGGTAGATAAGTAGGTTGGGAAGGTGAGTACTTTAGAAATGTGCATAATTCCTTTTTTAATTTTGGGTTAAGCCTTTTGATTAGCTTGTGGTGTGAAAAGAGGTAGTATAAAATTTGATCGAATCCCGGGTTTTGCATCAAGTGACTTAGTGTGGTGGCGCTCCATAATGGACTGCATAGAATTGCATGGCTTTTCCTTTGAGCTATGCATTGGATTGGGTATGGCGGCTTGTATTGATGAAGGGAGATGGCAAGTTGGCGAAAGGAGGATC
>Ga0209611_10010680_pt1 | contig 13445 bp, 14 predicted proteins | sample S1TSphgellanicum_3_FD_187693 | JGI IMG/M metagenome (GOLD analysis project Ga0209611, IMG submission 187693) | Host-associated microbial communities from peat moss isolated from Minnesota, USA - S1T2_Fc - Sphagnum magellanicum MG (SPAdes) (version 2) | ecosystem: Host-associated > Plants > Peat... | reverse complement strand
ACTTTTTACTTTTTACTTTTTACTTTTTACTTTTTACTTTTTACTTTTTACTTTTTACTTTTTACTTTTTACTTTTTACTTTTTACTTTTTACTTTTTACTTTTTACTTTTTACTTTTTACTTTTTACTTTTTACTTTTTACTTTTTACTTTTTACTTTTTAATCCTCACTGTTTAAAACTATGTCGATAGCTCAAATTTTTAATGTTGCCAATATTTTTGTTCTCCCCTTTTGGGCATTAATGATTTTTCTACCGAAATGGAAAGTGACACAGCGTGTCATGGAATCATATCTTCCCTTTGTGCCCTTAGTAGGAGCATATTTATACTTATTTTTTATCAGTATCACACCAGAAAACGCTCAAGCTTTATCAAATCCTCAATTAGCAGACATTGCCCGATTTTTTGCCGATGAAAAAGCCGCTGCAACTGGTTGGATTCATTTTCTGGTAATGGATTTGTTTGTCGGGCGCTACATTTATTTACAAGGACAGAAAACAGGAATTTGGACCATTCACTCGCTGGCACTTTGTTTATTCGCTGGTCCTCTAGGCTTGCTTTCTCACATCTTTACTTACTGGATTGACAAGATATTTTTCCGCCGTACTGAGAGAGAAGTGGTGGGGCTTGCCGAAGAAACTGCTTTAAAAAAGGTAGAGTATTAATGATGAATCCTTGAAGGTAGCACACAGTTATTTGTAATTCAAATTGAAGTGCGGAATGTGGGTTTAATAGTTTCGCGCCATAATACAAAAGTGGGGCACGGTGTACCGTGTCCCTACAGAATGCCTATCTTGGAACGAGCATCACCCGGAGGGCTTCTCTCTATCAGAACTTAAATGATTTTTAATTCCAAGGGGTCGGTACTTGGAACAACGCACCAGCTTAATCGCTTGGCTTCGGAACTTGCCGCTCACTATTAAAAGGCTGTGGCGTTTCTATAATTGGCATCCAGCCAACAACGGGGTAAACTTTCACCAGAAGGAAAAACGAGGCTTTCTTTTTTATAAGAATCTGTTTGCTGTTCTTCTTGACCTTCTTGTTCTTTTGCCTGAACGGTATCACTATTAGGGTTAATCAATTCTTGAACATCGTTAATCTTTACCAATTCACCCGAATCTTTAAGTTGTAAAAGCATAGAAATGACCTCAAGTTGTTAGTTGTTAGTTGTTAGTTGTTAGTTGTTAGTTGTTAGTTGTTAGTTGTTAGTTGTTAGTTGTTAGTTGTTAGTTGTTGGGTGTTGAGTGTTTTACTAACCACTAACCACTAACAATCTAATCAGCGTTTTCCAATAACTTCTTAAACCGAAAATAAGCTTCTTCTGGCGTAAGTGGTTCAGATTTTTCGTCGGGAATATAATATTGCCTGTTATCAGGAAAGTGCCGGACAACAAAACTGGGAATCAGTCCTAACTTCAAAGCTTTTTTGCCGAGTTTTTCTGCCGTTTCTGCCAGAGTGGATTCATCATTGAACGGATACGCAGTCATAACTTCCCCTCACTCAAAGACGGTTCATGAAAAATGGATTACACTTCGCGCTGATATTTTTCCAGGATATCTACTAGGTTGACCTGGCATTGCAGAGGCAGAAAATCAATCAGAGAAAGTTCTCTTCTCCCGCCGCCAATTTTAATGGGAATGGATTGCAAAACTGCTATAACTTGGTCTTCGTTCACGGAATTGGATGTAATTAGAGGATACATTTGTTCGGCAACGACGGTGTGCAGTTTAGCATCTGATAAATAGAGATGCCATTTGGCAATGTCTATGTAAACGTTTTCGCCTATTTCAGCTGCCAGGGTTTCCAGTAGTTCTGTAGTGTTAGTCTTAGCCATAAAAATAACCTCAATAATGAGCAGGAAGACTCATGCTACAGGAATCCTAAATAAGAGCGTGAAAGATATTAGGTAGTGCAGGCTAGGCACTGCCCACCAGATATCGGTTTTGGTGAACAGTGCATTGACTACTTGCATTTCAAGAATCAAATAGGAATCCTATATCTAATATTATCGTGCTTAGTAGCTAGACCAATACCACCACAAGTTACAATCACCCCAGCATCTTTAGTCCATCTTCAGGTGGATTTGGTTGGAGTCTCAGAGTAGTTAGCGATCGCCGCAATATAAATCAGATGTACCAACAAAATCACTGTCCAACCTTCTGTCACCCAAGGTAGCCACTCCCAAGTAGTGGCTTTTAAGTGGTGGAAAAACCACAACCCAGAATTAATCAAGGCGGCGATCGCCACATGAATGGCAAAATTCATCCGGTCATCTAATTTGCGGTAAGCTGGGTCTTTGCGATCTGGTTTGCGCGGCCAACGAGGAGGCATAAATATTTGTGATGGAATTTAACTTTTCAGAGGTTGTCTGACTCATTTTATGACTTTTGCGGGTATGATTGGCGTTCTCCTGACAAATCTACCAAGCGTATTGGGTTTTAACAGAAGTTTACATTTAGCAAATTTTTCAACCGAAAGCTATTCAGTGGAGCGATAATTGAATATAGAAGCTCACAGTACCTCATATGTCGTTTACCGCCTGCCCCTGTTGTGTCGTTGTCCTCAATCAACAACGGGAGCAAAATGTCTCCAATCAAAACCAACACGAGGATGTCCCATCTGTAGTCAACAACAGCAAGAACTCGGCTAAAAGTTGTACGGTGGTGGAAAATGGTCGGGTTGTAGTTAAACCACTACAAACAGAATCTCGTGAGACAACTGAGTAGCTATTAGACATCTCCAGAAATGATGTAGGGGCGTATTGCAATACGCCCCTACCAAGCATTCCAGGTAATGCATAGTTGATTTGCGCAGATGTCTATTCAATCGGAATGTAGGGCTGTAAGGGAACCTGACAAATAAATTCGCGCTCTTTTAACAATTACTTCCCTTACCGCTCAATAAAGTTTACCCAAAGTTACCCACAAGTGGATAAAGGTGGTCAACCGAAGAGATAGCGGTCAATCTCTTCTCCCCTAAAGGATTTACACCTCCACTGCCAGACGGGGCTTACACTCCCGTCCTCAAAAGTGAAGCTTTGGGAATCCTTTTAACCACCTCATTGGTGGTACTCCCGGTGTTCATGGAGGAATCGCTTGTAGAACCTGTTAGATTGGGTAATCATGGACAATACCAAAGCTGACAATGGTATTGCTGCAAAATCTTGACTTGTATGCAAGGACGTATTTGCGAGTGTTTGGTTTGAGCCAAAATCTGCGAAGCGTTTCCCGCTAATCAAGATTTCTTTTACAGTGTAAACTAACTGCCGATCAAAGTCAACCTGCTAGACAACTGACAAATAGTAAGCTTTGTCTAGCTATGGATAGATTTTATTGAATAGTTGCGAACCCCCTCCGAAGATTAAACGGAATCTAGAGGCACAACATCGTGGAAGTGCTTATAGTCGATGTAACGGTGTCCTTCATCTGTATGGTAAAAGATATCCACAAATCGGTAGTTCCATAGGATATCTTGAGCAGCATAGCTATGGCGAGCGTGGACGACCTGTGCAACTGTTTCATCGATGCCACTAAGGGAGACGACAATTGTGGTATTTGTTTGAGTCAAGGACTCTGCTGTGATCCCATAAAGCGGACTAGATTCATTGATTGGATGCAATGCTACCCAACTTAAAGTGAAGCTAGGTGAACGTTGTCTGAGTAATTGCAGGTCGTAGATTCGACGGATAAACTGTCCTTCAACAGTAACTTCGTCGCGCATGAGGTAGACCTGCATTTGCGCTTCTATGATCTGGTTGCGGCGGCGGTTGGCAGTACGAAATACCAGGCTGGGAACTCCGTCGTAAGGAGTAATTACCGAGACTCGGCTAAATATAACACGAGCAGTCGGTTTCGAGAAACGGGCAAACGCTAGTCCAGTCAAGACTGCAACTCCCACCATACCTGTCATCGCTTCAATCGTGACAATGGTATTAGCGTAAACTGTTTTGGGATACATCGCGCCGTAACCGATGGTTGCTAGAGTTTGAACACTGAAGAAGAAGAAATCTAAAAAAGAGTCAGGTTTGGCGTTTGCAACACAATCCCCTCCAGCCATGTAAAGCAGGGCGAATATGACATTATTCGCTAGATAAAAAACAGCAATAATTCCCAGAAAGACTATCCAGGGAATTGTGAGCAGCAGATGATATGGTTCGCGCAAATAGGAATGCCAAGCATTCATGCCCAGAATTTGAAATTGTCCATCCCGGATTTTAATATGAACTCGTTGCCGGTGGTTCCTTAAGCGTCTTTTTAGTTGAAGTCTCATTGGGAGTAGTTAAAAACAACTGCTTAGGGTAGGCAATGTCGCCCACCCTACTACCAACTTACTTCGTACTGATCACTTAACGTCTCATATCATGTCCGGTTGATTAGTTATGATTTGGGGCATGGGTGCAAAAATATCAAAACTCTTTCTCTTCTACCCCTGTGCCCCTCCGCTGTCCTAATAATAACTATTCATGGGTTTGTTTGCTATTAGAAGTGCGCTCAAACCACTCTTTATATGTTTGCTGATGTTCCTCATCTTCTACAACAACTGTCACTCGCACCTTCTTGCATCCGTGATTTCGCTCAAGGGCGATCGCATTTAAAAGTAAACTAGCAGTTTTGGGCGAGACGAATTCACCACTTACACTGAGACCGCTGTCAATACTATCGATGTCAAGGTTTTCCTCTTCTGTCAACTCAAATTCCGAAATTGCCTCTTGCCCTAAATCAATTTCTGCAAGCTGTTTTCGTTCTGGGCTAACTTGTTCTACAATCAATTTCTCGCGCCGGACTGGAACTTGTATTATCCGGGTTTCAATTTCTTTACGAATAATCACTTCACCGATTTTACGCTTGCCACGGTCAACGACTAATTTTTCTTCCAACAACCGAATGATCTCTTCTTTCACAAGTTCCACATTTTTTGGAACGACTGACTCTATATCGGTATGTATATTATTTGTATCAGCTGCTAGTGCTGCGATTGGCGTTGTGTTGCCAGTACTAAATTCCTGATTAATTAAATTTTCTTCCATAGTAATAATTGTACTTTCTCTTTCTCGAGGTTCAGGATATTCAGGAAGGTTCTCTATTTGTGAACTATCTATGTTTGTCACAATACATTGAATCCGTGAATCAATTTTGTGAACTAGATTGCTTTTTAATCGAAAATAACGGTTTTTCCCCCGCGCTACCGCTTTTGATACAACAAAGCTTAGTTGACGATTAGCATCAACAATTAAATCTCTGACCTCACCTACTATCTGACCTTGCCTATCCACAACAGAAAACCTTTTCACTTTTTCTCTCAAATTTTCCAGCAAGGTACTGATTCTGGCTTTTTGTGTTAAATCAAAAGCGTTTAGAGAAACCATTTTTCTAATCCATTTATCAAAAAAATATTGTTTCATTTACAGTGCTTAATTAGTCATCAGCTATTAGCTAATGACTAATCAGAATCAACACTTATGTAAGAATGCAGCCGTCAGGATACGGGAGCCAGAATTGTTAAAAAATCGGGAGATAACAGGAGCGCTACTGAGCATAAAGACAGAGACCAAACCCTTATAAATTCTGACCAAGAACGGGGTGTGGGGCAACATAAAACAACCACACCCCAAATGGATACAAGCCCCTACATTTATGTATGGGGTTCCCCACACCCTACACCCTTTTCATTCCTGACTCCTGAATTCCTACATTTTAGCGTTCTTCAACCGGAAGATTTGAAGTATTCACATCCAAATGTTCGCTGCGAACTGTGTCATGAGCTTCAACAGTCTCTTGATCTACTACTTTTCTCACTCTCACTTCTTCACGAACAACAGTTTCTTTGCGAATGTCAGGAGTTTCTTCGTAGACTTCCATGCGTGCTACTTCCCCCTCACGGAAGTTAGCTTCGCCAGGAGCAACCGCTTTACCTGCATCCTGTGGAGTGACTCGCTCAACAATGACTCGCTCTTTTTCTACTGGAACTGCAACCCGTGTCGTACTAGTTTCAACGTGCTTGCCAATCGTTACTTCCCCGGTTTTCTGACGGGTTTTGCTTGCAATCAAGCGTTCTTCGTACAACCTTAGGGTTTGATGGTCTTGGTCATTCAGTCCGTACAAAGAAGGTTCTTGCTCGTAAGCATATTCATCACGGTTGTAAGGTGGAGTTGTGGTAGGCTGCTGATATCTCGTGGCCTGGGCTGTTTGAGCAGTAGTATTTGGAGCAACAGCTGCATCCACAAGTGATGCTTCTAGTGGAAGTGGTGCATCCACAGGCGCTCCTGCGTCCAAAGGTTGGGAGTAGTTTGTGGAATTACGGTATACTCCACGTACACGCTCTTCGTAGTCGTAATCTAGAGTCTCGCGCTCGTTATATTCGGGTAAGTTATCGGCTTGCTCTCTTGTCATGCCAACAGCATAGACACGACCAGCACTATAATCAATGCGGGAGCGACCTACCGGTAGCAATACTTTCTTACCAAAAATCCAAAAGCCTAGGTCAACTACCAGATAACGGAAATGTCCTTCCTCATCTACTAGTACGTCACCGACAGTGCCAATTTTTTCATCCCCTGCATCTGCATAAACACCTATTCCCTTAACATCATTACCTTGAAGAGTATCACGGTAGTTTGGATCAAAGTCTGCAATTCTGTAAAGAGCCATAATATATCCCCTCAAACTGTTTTTACTTTTATGTTCTTCTAAATAGCCTAAAAAACACTCTATTAAAAACCATCTTCCTTCCGAATGAATTCATTTTATAAACACTTCTAACAAGTGATGTCAGGTGGTTTACTTGACTGCTAGAAAGCAGTGCAGTTGCTATTAAGCACCAACTCATAAACCCGGCTTCTTGAAGAAACCGGGTTTCTATAGTGCCCACCCTACACCCTCTAAAGGCGTGATCGGGTGCATCCCAGTTTTGGAAAAAAATGATCAGTAGTGTGAGCCGGAAAGCTCACGTAGGCTACAAGCGAGCTTTCCGGCTCGCACTATAAATTTGCGAAAACGGGATGCACCCGCGTGATCCGACTTCAGATCTTAGCTGTACGTCATAAATTCCAAAGATAGTGGGTTGCCTAGGCTATTCAATTTCTCATAAGAAATCTAACCGAAATTGGTAACCTACTTAAACACGATCAATAGGACGTCCACCAGTTTTGTCTATCGGTAAATTACCTTCAGTCTTAATATCTAACTCTTCTCGGCGAACAGTTTCTTGTGCTTCAACCGTTTCGTGTTCTACGACTTTCGTGACTCGGACTTCCTCACGCACGAAAGTCTCTTTATGAATCTCCGGCGTTTCTTCGTAAACTTCTATGCGTGCTACTTCCCCTTCCTGGAACTTCAGTTCATTGGAATCAACTACGGTTCCAGATGCTGCTGGTTTAACTCGCTCAATGATAACTCGCTCTTTGTCAATAGGTACTGAAACCCGTGCTGTTTCTGTTTCAATGTGCTTGCCAACTGTTACTTCCCCTGTTTTGACACGGTTTTTGTTAGCAATCAATCGTTCTTCATACAGTTTGAGGGTTTGATGGTTCTGGTCATTTAAATTGTAGAGAGATGGTTCTTGTTGATAATCGTAGGTGTCATGATTAGAATTGACATCGCTAGATGTAGGACGATAAGCCTTGCGTACCGCCTCTTCATAATCGTAATCAACAGTCATGCTCTCTTTGTACTCGGGTAACTGTTCCACTTGCTCTCTGCTAAGTCCATCGACATAAACTCGCTGAGTATTATAATCGATGCGGGAAAGACCAATGGGTAGTAGGATGTTTTTGCCGCTACCATTAAACTGAGAGTCTATAACTAAATAGCGAAAACGACCTTCTCTATCCACTAGTGCATCAGCAACTGAACCGACTCTCGCACCACCTTCTGTGTAGAGACTTAAAGCCTTGATATCGTCACCACCAAATGTTTCTTTGTAATTTGGATCAAAGTCTGCGAGTTTGTAAAGAGGCATAATGTTCTTACCAAGCTGTTAGTATATGATATCTGAATTGAGTATAAAAATTGCTTGAGTTGTTTTCATCCTGCTGGCGACTTAATTTTATTGATGAAAGTTAGCTATTCTTTCATGAATTGTCGGTCATTGGACTAATAACTAAGTCCAAATATATATGCCGAAAGATTGAATATGATTGAGCTGCATTTAAAGATGTTTTTTCAAAAGGCAAAAGGTAAGAGGATTGCCCATCGCCCAATGCCCAATGCCCATTCCCATGTCTAGTCAACCTTGGTTATCACAGTTACAACGACACCGGGCGATCGCAGTGATCCGCGCTGAAGAACTGTCATTGGGACGTGAAATGGCTTTGGCTGTAGCCTCTGGGGGAATGCGGTTAATTGAAATTACTTGGAATAGCGATCGCGCTGCTGAATTAATCGCGCAACTACGCACAGAATTACCTGACTGCACTATTGGTACTGGTACACTATTAAATTTGCAGCAGATGCAAGCAGCGATCAACTCTGGGGCGCAATTTCTCTTTACTCCCCATGTTGACGAAGCTTTAATTCAAGCAGCAGTGGCTCTAGGTGTACCAATCATACCAGGAGCGCTCTCCCCCACAGAAATCGTTACAGCTTGGGCAAGTGGTGCAAGTTGTGTAAAAGTGTTTCCCGTGCAAGCAGTGGGAGGAGCTAACTATATTAGAAGTCTACAGGAACCACTAGGGCATATTCCCTTGATTCCCACAGGGGGTGTCACCCTGGAAAATGCTCAGGAATTTTTACAAGCAGGGGCGATCGCAGTTGGTTTGGGTAGTCAATTATTTCCCAAAAAGCTTGTAGCAGCCCACGATTGGCAGGCGATCGCCAAACTCGCCAAAAACTTAACGCAGCAGTTGAGATCTCAAACCTAATTTGGGAACTATAGAAGTGGACAAAACTAAGCCATCGTAATTGAAGGGCGATATCTAACTAAAGTTTTACTTGAATTTTTACATGATTCTGGGTTCAGCGTTTCTGTGGCTAAAAACGGTGAAAGTGCGCTTAAAAAAGCGCAAGAGGAATTACCAGAATTAATTTTATTAGATGTGATGATGCCGGGGATAGACGGGTTTGAAACTTGCAGTCGTCTAAAAGCTAATCCTAAAACTAAGGAGATTCCGGTGATTTTTATGACAGCGCTTTCTGATGTAGTAGATAAAGTTAAGGGGTTGAAGTTAGGAGCCGTGGATTATATTACTAAACCTATTCAGCATGAAGAGGTGTTAGCCCGAATCAATGTCCACTTAGAACTGCGTAAAACTCAACTCAAGTTGGTGCAACAAGAAAAAATGTCTTCCTTCGGGCAAATAGTGGCAGGAGTGGCTCATGAAATCAATAATCCAGTTAATTTTATCAACGGCAACTTACACTATGCTGCAGAATATATCGAACAATTATTGCAATTACTATACTTGTACGAAATTCATACCTCTGATTGGTTGAAATTGCTACAAGTACATAAAATCCATATTCCTAATTTCTGTGAAGAAATTCAAGCTTACTCCGAGGCAAGTGAGCTAGAATTTATTAAACAAGACCTTCCCAAGCTATTATCCTCAATGGCAGTGGGAACTGAACGGATTGAAAAAATCGTGCGATCGCTGCGAATATTTTCCCGCTTAGATGAAGCAGAATGCAAAGCAGTAAACTTGCATGATGGCATTGACAGCACCCTGATGCTCATGAGTAGTCGTCTGAAAGCCACTCAAGACCGTCCAGAGATAGAAGTCGTGAAGAAATACGGCGATTTGCTGCTAGTTGAATGTTATGCCGGACTCATCAACCAAGTTTTTATTAACATTTTGGCTAATGCTATTGATGCAATAGAAGAGTCATTTGTCAATAAAAACGCGATTGATAGCGTTTTTACAAGACAAAGGACAGAGGGCAAAGGACAGATTAGGATCATTACGGAAGTAACACCAGACGAGAAGAATGTGTTAATTCGGATCGCCGACAATGGTATAGGAATGTCTGAAGATGTAAAACAAAAAATCTTTGACCAATTTTTCACTACCAAATCTGTAGGAAAGGGGACTGGCTTAGGTTTAGCGCTCGCCTATTCTATTGTAGTGGAAAAACACGGGGGGACTTTAACTTGCAAATCGAAGTTAGGAGAAGGAACAGAGTTTTTCATTTCTTTAGCAATTGAAGAAGGAGTCAGGAGTCAGGATCATTTAGTAGCGGATCTGAATCCTCCACTAAATGTAGACCGCTAAGTTTTCAATTTAGCAGGGGTAAACCCACTTATTCATCCGCCCTTCTGCTGTCGGAGACGCTGCGCTTAGCTTGCTTCACCAGTCGTACAAAATTCCTGACTCCTATTCGTAAAGCAAAATTCCCTGCCATGAAAAGTCTGATTTCTCCTAACTGGATGCGTTCCTTGAAACTATTTCTCACTACTATATTGACAATGATCATTGTTAGTGGTGTTTCATGTGAGGTTTGGGCAGAACCAAAAAACCAGAGGATTGTAGAAACAATTAAGACGCTACAACAATCAGATCAGCGATGGATTCAAATTAACCTGACAAAGCAACGGTTAATTGCGTGGGAAGGAGGAAAACCTGTCTATGCAGTCATGATTTCCTCTGGCAAAAAATCTACCCCCACTCAGACTGGTGTTTTTGAAATTCAATCTAAGCACAGATTTACCCACATGCAGGGTGAGGACTATGACGTTCCTCAAGTTCCATATGCTATGTACTACGAGGGTGGCTATGCTATTCACGGGGCATACTGGCATCGAAAATTTGGCACGCCAGTTAGCCACGGTTGCATCAATGTCGCACCCGATCACGCTAAATGGCTATTTCAATGGGCATCTTTAGGAACTCCAGTGATTGTACAAAAGTAGTCAGGAGTCAGGAGTAAAAAAGGCTTTTTGTCTAGCTTTTAGACAAAAGCATTGTACGTCACTTATTTGCAATCTGCTGTAACTACCAAAATTTAGGCAATTTGGCAACTATTCAGATTGGGACAAGAGTATTGTCTGTAAATAGATACGGTCTTGCTGAAACAACAACACAAACTAAAACCTCCTCTTCCCGGTTAGCTACCGGGTTCTTTTTCTTCATGAGGACTTATGGGAAAAGGGGAAAGAAAAAACCTTATTTCTGGAGATGTCTAATGCACCCCCACACGAGAAGGCGATTTTTTTTATGTTGAGGTCGTAGGGTCGAACGAGTAAGTTCAAAGTTGGAGTCGTGGTCAAAGTCAACGTCTTAGTCAAAATTAAAGACACAGTCAAGGTCTTGGTCAGCGTTGTTGTCAATGACAACGTTGTCGTTAAGGTCAAAGTCTTAGTCGATAATGATAACAGTTAACATTGCTTGCTGATGATACTGATCGTTAATCTTCCTAGAGAATACCCATCTGGTAGATTCCAGTAGCCGGTATATTTGTCAACTCTCTAGGCGATCGCTCCCGTGGGTAGAGCAAACATAGCTGTCCTCGCCCGGAGGGCTGTCAACAACACAAGTCCATTGCCCTCCTTCAATACGATAGATCGCCAGTATATTTTCTAAATCGTCATAAAACCGCAGTTCGATTCCATCAGCACGAGAAATCCACATAGCCTTCGCTAAAAATTCTTGAACTGAGAAACTCTGTGCAGGACAGGTACGACACCAAGCTTTCCATCCAGTTGTGTTCCAGCGATAGCCTTCAGCCTTGAGCAAGTCTTTGATCGCATAAGTGCCATTTCCACCTCGTCCATCTTGGTTGCCTACCCTAGCAGTGATGCGTTTTATAGACCCAACCAAAGGCGGGTAATCAGACCAGTTCAGTGAGGAGATTGTTTTTCTGCTCTTTAAATCTTCAAGGAAAGGCGAGACGTTGTTTGCCTCGGTGAGGATGAACAAATGCTCCACAGCACGAGTTAATGCAACGTAGAAAAGACGGCGCTCCTCAGCTACTACTCGTTCAATGGTGTCACCCAAAACACGCGTAAACATCAAATCAGAATGGAGCAAGGGGTAACAACGAGGGACAGCATCAAGTACGATGACCACCTTTTTTTCGAGCCCTTTATACTTGTGAACCGTCGATATAGTTACCTTGTGCCTTAAGTCTTCAGGAAAGTAGGAGCGAACCAGTTTTAAGAAGCTATCGAGTGCGCCATCTCTTGATGTACTACCTCGCTTTCCGAAATTTACGTACCACGGCAAACTGTTCTTTCGACTGAGCAAGATAACGTCTGTACCATTCTTAATAGCCTTGTCCACCAAGCGTAATACGGCAGGAGTTAAGCTATCTCCCGAATGATCCTCTTCCTCCTTTGGGGCAGGATTAAATTTTCCCAGGTCGGCAATCTCTACTATTCCCAATTCAATTTTATCAGCACGAGCAGGAGTACCCAATCCCTGCATTAATGTATTACCAATATCGACAATCGAAGTTGCTGAACGGTAATTGGTGGATATGTTAAGTTTGCGTGAAGGCTGGAAAAATTGCTCAAAGTTCTGATAAAAGCGGAGATCAGAACCAGCGAAGCCATTAATTGCTTGCCAAGCATCACCGACGTAGAAAAAAAGTGCTTGAGTATTCTGTTCTCGAACTGCGTTGATCAAACGGTGGAAAAGTTCTGAGAAATCTTGATATTCATCAATGAAGACGTATCGAATGCACTTCAGGTCACCAATACCAGATTTGCGGCGAAATATAGTTTGTCCTGATGCGACAGCTTCCGCAGCTTTTTGCATTAGTCCATCAAAATCATCTTCGCCTGTTTCCTCAAGATATTTTAGATAAGACTTATAAAACTTCTGTGCAAGATCCAAGAAAAGCTGCTCGCCATTACTAGCACAGTTATGACTATCAACGATTTCGGCTAGTCTTTCTGGTGTGAGGGACAGTTTGCGGCAGCGTTGTGTAAATGCCACTACTAATTTAGTGAAGCGATCTATAGCGCGGTCTTTGATGCGATACCAAATTTCTTCCTCGCTCAAGCGATTACAGGTAATTTCTCTGTCTTCAAGGCATTGCTTTAATAATACACAAAAACCTTCTACACCCCTACTTGTTAAATCACTTGGAACAAATTCAAGCAAACGCCAGTTAGGATTATTTTGCCAATAGTTTCGCTTTTTATCTGACATGGCATCGTACTCTGGATCGCCTTCGAGTCCGAAATATTCGATAACTATCCCCTGATTGTCTCTAGTGAAGACTGTGAAGTCAGGGCGATAATTGACTCCATTCCACCAGAAGTTCCGCTCGTATCTATATGCGATGTCGTGTTCAAACAAAAAGTCAGCGATGACCTTCTCGCCAAAAGATTGGAAGTAGGTTCCATCAAGCCCCTCTCTTGGCAATGAACGACGGTAACGGAGCATTTCTTCAGGGCTTTTTTCGTAACTACCCAAAGCGATCCGCTCCCAGTCTTCACGAAAGTGTGCCATCATCAACGACGAGTTGTAATCGCAATTAGTAGTGCTTGTCCTTATCAGGAAATTTTTGC
>Ga0209611_10010678_pt1 | contig 13446 bp, 13 predicted proteins | sample S1TSphgellanicum_3_FD_187693 | JGI IMG/M metagenome (GOLD analysis project Ga0209611, IMG submission 187693) | Host-associated microbial communities from peat moss isolated from Minnesota, USA - S1T2_Fc - Sphagnum magellanicum MG (SPAdes) (version 2) | ecosystem: Host-associated > Plants > Peat... | reverse complement strand
TCGCGCATTGGGTGCCCCGAGGGCGTGAAAATGCTGGTTACAGATGGGTGGGAGAATGCTCATGAAGATGCACCTGCCGGTGTGTATACTCGAAATGTTGTTTACACAGAGGTGTTATAACATGATCGTGCAAACAATAAAGCTTAACAAAGCGTTTGGGGTGGCTAGAGTGGCATAGCCAGGGGTTACCCACTAGTCACATTTATTACACTCTTTTCTGGAGGTGCACATCACAGCCACCGCAAACTGTACAGAGCCAAAACAATTTTCCTTTCCTGGACCAAACTGGCATGTTTTGTCTTTTCTTCATCCAATTTTTTCTGTGCAGGATCACATACTGAGCACCGCTGGAGATGCTCTTGCGAACGAACGAACGAACGAACGAACGTTCCCTGATTGGTTCGCTGATTCCCAAGTCTAGTCTGTTAACGTACCCGGAACGTTCGTACATGGCGGAAGAAGCTTCCAGAATGACCTCCTCGGTAACATCGCCGTCCCTTTCCTATCGACGTTCGCCAAGTTCTCCCTCACGTTCTCTAAATCATCATTGCCCCTCGGAATTCACGCCTTTTGTACGTATAAATTTGCCCTTCTTCATGCCTTCGCTCTCATATTTCCTCCCTTTCTTTCGCTTCCTCTCGTCCTCGAGCAGTCGTTGCTCTTGTGTTTCTCTGCGCTTCTCTCCACGGCACGCTCTGGTTGTGAACGATCTGGATATTAGTGTTTTGTGAGTGTTCTTTGTGAAGTTAGCTATCTCTTCTTCTTTTTCCCGTTGTTTTTGGTTCAGTCTGTGAGACTTGGCAGGGTTTTTTTTTCTTTTTTCCGTCTTTCTTTCCATCAAGATGCAGATCTTTGTGAAGACCTTGACGGGCAAAACGATAACGTTGGAGGTGGAGAGCTCCGACACCATTGACAACGTGAAGACGAAAATCCAGGACAAGGAAGGTATTCCCCCGGATCAGCAGAGACTTATCTTCGCCGGGAAGCAACTGGAAGATGGGCGTACTTTGGCCGACTATAACATCCAGAAGGAGTCTACTCTTCACTTGGTGTTGCGGCTACGAGGAGGCATGCAGATCTTCGTGAAGACGTTGACAGGGAAGACGATTACCTTGGAAGTGGAGAGCTCCGACACCATCGACAACGTGAAGACGAAGATCCAGGACAAGGAAGGCATTCCCCCTGACCAGCAGCGCCTTATCTTCGCCGGCAAGCAGTTGGAAGACGGACGCACGCTTGCCGATTATAATATCCAGAAGGAGTCTACGCTTCACTTGGTGTTGCGTCTCAGAGGAGGCATGCAGATCTTTGTGAAGACGTTGACGGGGAAAACCATCACTCTGGAGGTGGAAAGCTCTGACACAATCGACAACGTGAAGACGAAGATCCAGGATAAGGAAGGAATTCCCCCTGACCAGCAGCGCCTTATCTTCGCCGGCAAGCAGTTGGAGGATGGTCGCACGCTTGCGGATTACAACATTCAGAAGGAGTCCACCCTCCATCTTGTACTCCGCCTGAGGGGAGGCATGCAGATCTTTGTCAAGACATTGACGGGTAAAACCATTACCCTGGAAGTGGAGAGCTCTGACACTATCGACAATGTCAAGACTAAGATTCAGGACAAGGAGGGTATCCCCCCTGATCAGCAGCGTCTCATCTTCGCCGGGAAGCAGCTAGAAGATGGTCGCACTTTGGCAGACTACAATATCCAGAAGGAGTCTACCCTTCATCTTGTGCTGCGACTCCGAGGTGGATTCTAAGTGCTGCCCGTATATGATGATAGATAGCTTGCCAATTGCCAATAGGGTTTCTGCTCTGAAGGCCTGGCCATAGCTGTCTCTGCCGTCAGTCTCTCGCTTGGAAGTCGCATGTTTTCCATGTTCTTGTGTGATTATGTTTCAACACAAGTGCAGGCTTCTGAATCAATAAATAAATGCTTTGCAATTTCCACTAAATACTTGCTGCTTGCTTTGCCTTGTGAATTTGATTCACAGTGTGGATGCTTAACTGATCTGGTTTCTCCTTGTTTTTAGGTGATTGTACATATGTGTGTGGATGTTTTCACTGCCATGCAGTTTCTTCCCTATTTTGGGTCATTGTACATGTGCCATCTACAATGTCTAATTGATTCTGTACTTCTGTGAATTCATGTTGTATTCCTGGATATCATTGACATATGGCAGTTATGCTAGGTTTTGTTGCTACATGTGCATTCATAAGAATTTCTTACTCTCACTACCATATTATATTATGTTTCACAATCCAGGATGTGAAGGCTGAAGTAATTGGCAGCCACAGAGTAACTCACAACTATAAACATTTATGACATGGTGTGCATTTGGCTCAAGCTATAGAGTTTTGATGTGAGGCTTCATGTTCAAAACAGTATTATGTTTGTAAATAGCTTTGGAGGTAAGAGTTAAGGGCAGGTCTCTCTGAAGACAGGCTTTATATACACTCTGATGGATAACACTTCCCCAGAGTAAATTAGAAATTGCAGAAGTTCAGGGATGGCAATTTCATCCATAACTATTGAACATAATTGGAGTGCCAAAGATGGAAACGAAGGTATTCTTCCTTCTTTTCTATAACAATGGTATGAATTGCAATCGTTGGCACGGTGATGTCCACCATTTGGCAAGAAGAAAATCAAGAGAAAAAATCCAGTGCAACTTCCCTCTCTCTGACTTGTAGCCAAATTTGGCTGACTCCCTCTTGTGGATGATGGCCAATATAGCTCTGTTACAAATTATATAAACTAAGATTTTTAAAAAACAAAAAAAATGCCTCCTTGCATGATGATGAATACAAATTCCAAATTCAATAGCTGAATTTCAATCACAAGCTGAAAATTTACAAGGTTTTGGCACACTAGTTAGTTGTGCACCTTGTTTTAATGTAGAGTGGGTGATGAAATATATAAAACCCAGAAGTACCTAGTTAGAGTATATGGGGGTGGGTGTGGAAGTTAAGGATTTTTCTTTTGCATTCGCACAAGAAAGTTGATGTCTGGTTTCCAAATTGGGGATCAAAATGAAGTCCCCATTTTGAACCCTTCTTCTTTAGAAAAACACTGTGTTTTAGGGTTCGCAGCTGGCAGTAGTGCAACTACCCAACCCAAGAGCTCTCAAAAAAATCCTCCCTTTTCGCGCATTCGGAGATGGGCAAGGTTGTTGTTTCTGTACCTGCAATTACAACAAGGCTTTGATGCTCTTGCTCTTGCTTCCACTGGTCTTCTTTAGAGGATTACTGCCAGTTTTGATATGGTTTCTTCATCATCCTTCTTCTCTTCTTCTTCTTCTTCTTCTTCTTCTTCTTCTCCTTCAGCTAGATTTCTGTTGAATTGCTGACAGATTTTTGAAGAAGTTTGCTTGCTTTTTTGCTTCGTGCAGTATTATTTTTCTGAGTACTGTACCGTTTGTGTCTGTCTCGCCGCGTCTTATGAATCGCAATTGGCCATGACGCCGCTAGAATTACAGACTTCATCAGGTATCTTGATTTTATCTAGGGAGAAGAAGACGTCATGGATTTAGGGTTTAGGGTTAGGGTTCAAGAATGTCGGCAGCAGAGGATGAAAGACGGGCATCGTCATGTCGGACAAAGATCTTGGCCATGCAAGACTGCTTCAGAAAGTATCCCAGAGAACCAGAACGAGGCCTGTTGTGCAAGCATTTGAGTAACGCTGTTGCTGTGTGCATACTGACGTCTCTATGCCCCATGGAGTTCGAGGCTGTCCAGAGCTACTGCAACAGCATAGGGACTCTTACCAAGAGACGACTGTGTGAAGCAGCTCAAACCCGCCTGGATAATTGCATTAAGTCTCACCAGGAATGAATCCCTCTTTTCTGCATCCTTCTTTCAGCAATTCTTCTCTCAATTCACATCTCTGATCTTGAAGTTAAGTCTTGAAGTTTCTCTTTCGAGTTTTCTTCTTCCAGCTTTCTCATTAGGAACTTGCTCAAAGGAACTCATAGGCATGTACTCTTTGCTTTGACAAATGGGTACCGGACGCGATGTAAGTAAGGTGATTAGCAAGAATGGCAGAGCTCCAAAACTCAGAGAGAGAGACACAGAGGGACAGAGAGAGATTCTTCATGAGTTGTGATTTCTTGATTCTGGTACAAGTTGAAAGCATTGTGTGTTGTATGTATGCGGGACTGATGGATATCATAGTGAAGAATCATCTTGTCAAATTGACATGCCTCTCTTTTGAACCATTTGAGCTTTGCATGAGCAATTCAGTAAGATCAATGTCTTCATCAGTAGTGCAGGAGTTTTTTCTGTTTTGACTTCCCTGCCAAATACAGAAGGATAAAGAGTGAGTTCTTGCAGATTGAGTTAGGAGGTAAACCAAGAAAAGCTCAGAACCTGTCATGTTTTGTGATTTTTCCAGAATTTCATTTCCAGAATTTTGTAAATCTGCCTGTCAGATCTTATATTTGCTCCCAAAGATGCTCGTGGGTTTTGGATGTGTTGAACAAACTCTGTGTCTGCTTGTGATACACTATCAGTGCTTTGGTCCCATGGTGAACCCCATTTCTTGGCTGCCCTCTTCTTGGGTGTCTTGGTATCATGGTCCTCCCCAAGGATATCAGCAGCATGGCTTTTTTGGGGAGAAACATACATATGCAAACTTGCCAATAGATGTTCCCTCTTGACAGTGATTGACAAGTGTGACTACACATCAGAATTGACAGAAGCATTATGTGAAATCTCAGATCCAGAGGCAAAAAAAATCTGTGTAATAATGCACTAGATGTTTCAAGGAATATGATAAAAATGGTAATAAGGTTCTATACATTCTCAACTTCAATGTCTGATACCTAATGCTTCTTCCTCTTCAATAAGCACATAACCTAACAGCACTACATGACGATGGTGGTGCTTGCGTCCAAAGAGATCTGTGTTTCAAAGCTACTTGCACAGTTTTAAATTTTTGAAGTAAGCAGAGACCTCACTTTTTGGATATGGTTTTGTGGCCAGGCATGTGGGAATGTCCTCCGGTTGCTCAATCCACAATTTGTGAGCAATGCCTGCTGCTTCCAACTTCTTTGACAGGTTCTGAAGTTGGATCTCTCCTTTAACTTCCAATGTAACCTGTAATTTTACACATCACAGTATTATCACCCAATGTGTCAAGCCTGGCCTCATGATAACAATATCCTAGGATAACAACAACACAGATAGATAATACAACCCAGCAAGCACCGCAGTCTCCCAACATCTAAGGGTGACAGAAATACTGCCACACAGTCCCATGCCTAATAGATGACACTTGGGGTAGAGAAACCAAGTGGGGAAAGACCAGTACCACAATTGCAGGACACTTGAGATTTCTGAGCTCAAAGGACCAAACCGTTTTTCAGTCTGGATATCTAAATGGAAAGACTATAAAAGCCACAATCCTTGGAAGCCCAAAAACCCTAATGTAAAACCATAATTCTCAACCATTCAAGCTGCAATTTTGCAGCACTGTTGAGAATTATGGGGCTTCTGAGTCCATGGACTACAGAAATGCAGTTTCTCTGGGGAGGCGAGACACTGAAACCCACTCTTGTTGGGTGGTAGAGAAACTTGGGAATTTAGGTTGGCATTCAGTGTTTAGGGTTTAATGCTCTGGACAGTGTGCACCTTTGTCATGTGATCAAGATTCTCAGGTGAACAGTATTTTGCAGTCATAGAATCCTGTTGATGCAGCCAGATCGCAGCCACAGCCGCATGGCAAGCTTGAGAAATCACACTCCCCAATGGCCACTTCAAGGTGTCAACCAGATCTTTCCTCAGCACAATGTATTGCACAACAAAATCTTGTTGTTGAGCAGCCCCCCTTGCAGATTGATCCTGTGTTTTGTCCTGCTCCTTGGCATGCTCATCAACCGCAGAATGCGAATCCATAGAGCGTGAGAAGGCAGCAGTGTTTTTGAAAGGACTGTGACACAGGGGTGATGATCTACTGGTAGAGAATAGGGAGTAAGCAAGACGTGGGGTACATGTAGTTCTTCTAAGACATGCTTTTGAGAGTGGGATTGGCAGGGCAGGAGGAGTAGACTGCTTGGATGAAGGAACAGCACAGGAAGAGAGGCAGTATGTCAAACATGAAACAGGAGCTGAAAAGTGAGAATCTACCAGAGGTTTCAGGAGCTTGCGGAAAATGACCTCTGCTGGTGATGATGACCTTTGAGAAGGATGGAGCAATGAAGAGTTCATGAGAAGCCGTACTGGGATAACAAGACAAAATCCTTTAACTAGTGAAAAAAATTTAAGAGAATATTCAGAGAGCCTCAATCCTCTAAAACTCTTTTATCTAAAAACCCAAACAAGCTTCACGGCATCAATCCTGCACATGTGAAATCCAAAACCCTAATCCAGGCCAGTCACAAAAGCAAGCTTCTAAACTTCTCCTTTCATCCAGCAACTTCCGGAAACCGCCCAAAAGAACACAGCCTTGAACTCAAAGGCTAGTAGTGCAGAGCTTGCAACATCAGTTCTACAGAACTGGGTCCCAGATCCACACTGCTTCAAACCACTCCAACAAAAGAGATCTGGATTCTTTCTTCCACAAAAATACAATGTACCACCACCACAACCAAAATATGTGCCAGAATTTATTTCAAACCACAACAACAACAACCGAGATCTAGGTTTCCTCCACAAAACAAAACGTTCACAGTCCACACACACAAAATGTGTAGAGAGAGAGACAGAGAGAGAGGCACCTTGCAACAAATTAGGTGTGGAAATTGTGCCCGGGGATTTTACAGGATTAGGGTTTCTTCTTTCTCTAACGTCCACATCTCTCTTCTTTCATCCCTTTCCAGCAAAGAGTTATTAGGGTTCTTTCTTCTTTCTTCTCAACATTAGGGTGATGGGTACTGGATTTTTGAGAGGAGAGAGAGTCTGAGGCACTTCGCAACAAATTGGGTGTAGACATGGTGAACCCTAAACCCTAAACCCTGGGCTTTTGCAGGATTAGGGTTTCTTCTTTCTCTAACTTGCCGGATGCTCTCTTCGTTCATCCTTTTTCAGCAGACAAGAATTAGGGTTTTCTTCCTTGTTTCTTTCTTTCTTCTCGAGATTAGGGTGATGGGCACTGGATTTTTGTGGCCTTGGGTCTCCGCAACTCGAGCTTGAATAGCGATTTCCTACCTTCTGTTTGTGTCATTGCAATTTTTCTTGTGAGATTTCTGCTTGCGATCGTGACCTATAGAGCATCAGATCGAGAGATTTGGTGCAGGTGGTGGTCCAACAAGACAGGAGGAGCAGGAGGAGTTTCTTGCTTGCTTGTTTGCACGTCATCTCTCGGCTGCAAAGAAAAAATCCGTGGTGAAATCATCTGGAAGATGTCACCCGGGGGAGGGAGTTTGCTTTGTTACCATGGATGGCTGTCTGTCTATTGTTGTTGCGTATGATTGTTTGTTTGTTGTGTCGCCCCTTGTAGTCTTCGTGTTGGGTGGAAGGAAGAATGGCGGCGGCAGCAGCAGCAGCAGCGACAATTCGAAGAAGCTCTCGAGGAGGAGCTTTCCGCTTGCGAACGCGCAACCCTAATAAGAAGATTTCATCAAGTTTGCTGCAGACTCCGAGTTTCGACGAGCACGGCGATCAAGGAGGAGATGGCCGTGCTCGTACAGCAACGACGTGTGCTCCTCCTGCTGCTCTTCCAGGAGATGGGATGATGACTGCTGCAGGCTGGTTCGGATCACAGTTGTCAGGGCTTAGGGTTTCTCAGAGTCATGGCTGTGGCTGGAGCCTTGCAGGAAATCTTCCAGCTTGTGAAGCAGTAGTATCTGGACCTTTCTTTGTGGATGGAAGGAAGATGTCTGCCATGGCATCAATGGAGGAAAGGGTGGTGGCAGCTGGAGAAGAAGAAGAAGGCCATTTGGAGAGCGAAGATAGCAGTAGTGACAAGCAGCAGCAGCTAGTCCCAGAAACCGAGGATGGAGTTCAGATTGGGAAGAGTAATAGTGATGATCATCAGGAGATCAAATCCCTTTTCACGCCAGCACAAAGCTTGTCTCAAGTCACTGCAGATGATGTGCTGAAGTACTTCACATTCAGTGAGGATGTTCTTATGCAGCACTTTGGAGAGGGTTTACCCAGAGGATTGAGGAAAGAGTTTGAAGCATCAAATCAGAAATCGGTGCTCATCAGAACACGGATGATGCAACTATGTAATCTGTTACACTCCTGCGTTGCAGATGAACCAGCATTCGATCTCCCTCCCAAAGATGCCATCTCTACAAGACCAAGGAGGAAGTACATCCTAGATGGACCAGTAGGGAGTGGGAAGAGTGTTGCACTTGGGATGCTTGTTCATTGGGCTCGGGCAATGGGTTGGTTGGTGTTTTACATCCCCAGTGCAAAGGAGTGGACACAGGGAAGTTTTTATTACCGAAATGAAGAAACGGGACTTGTTGATACACCTGTCACTGCCCACACAGCTCTCGCGGGCTTCCTGAAGAGTCACTCAGAATTGCTCGACACTCTACCGTGCCATATTTTGGACCCTATACCTTTAGGAGAAGGAGCTGGTGTTCCACGTGCAAGGGGTTTGCAGCAAATATCATTACCAGAGAGAGCGACACTGAAGCATTTGGTGGAGAATGGATTGTCAATGTCCCATGCTGGTGTAGGTGCTGTGGTGAGGTTGAGACAAGAGCTTTCGTTGGTGAAGGAGGTTCCTGTACTTATTGCGATTGATGATTACAACAGCTGGTTCGTATTCAGTCAGTACGGAGTGCGGGCTGGCAAACCAATACATGCCGAAAAGCTTGCGATGGTGAAAGCCTTCCGATCAATGGAAGGGACGGCAGAAATGATGGTGACAGCCTTCTGCCACTCCAATGCAGTTGGCAAGCTCCCCATGCAGTTGCCTGGTGTTCCAAAGGGGGTGAGATTTGACTATCCCCGATACAGTCCTGTTGAGGCCAGCACTGCTCTTCAATATTATCACAGGTGCAAGGTAACATCAAAGGAGCCAACTGAAGATGAATTGATCAGGCTTTACTATCTCACAAATGGAAATGGTAATGAATTGCGAACACTTTGTCGCTTCTTGTGATTATATTTTATGCTGAACAAATCACAAAGGGTAGTAGTAGTCTCAGGATTTTCTCAAGATAGTATCAGAAGAGTATGCAACATTGCACAACTTGGTAGTGTATCAGAGTACAGAGATACATTCATAACCTTGTCTGCCTTCTTTTCTAGCTCTCACTCATAGGCTTTATGCTCACTATTTTAGAATGCAAATTAGGTCTGGCAGCAGGTTGCATCTTCTTAGCCTTAATTCTTTTGTCACTGAATTTATCTTGAGGGAAACAAAAGACGTTGTGTTTCTGGTTCCCTGCCTTGAATGGAGCTACTCCTCTAATAACAAAGCTAGAACCCATCATGAGTGCAACTGCTGAAATACATCAGAATTCTCAGGGGATTCTGTGGTATCCAACAGCTTTGGTTTGGTGTCAATCCACCCACTGAATTAGAACCATTACACCATGACTCTCACCACAATTTCTGAGCCAGGAGTACTGGTTGCGAAAAAATGCCTTCAAGAATGTCATCACATTGAAATTTCTGAATTGGGTTTGCACTGAGTTGTGACCCTTACAGCACTTGGAGTGTATTCTGTTTAAAATCACATTGGTATAGGCTGTTGGTTTAGGATTTGGGGCGAATAGGTGGTGGGTATAAGGATGTCAGGGTTGTACTTGTCACAAAATTTCAAAGTTTTGACACAGTTAAGAAACTGGCTGGGCAATACAATGCAGATTTCACCTAAAGTACTCCAGTGCTATTAGTAGGGTGAATTGGGAAGTTTCCCTCCATGCATTATTAACCTATCTTGTACATATACAAACTGTTCTTTCTTTGTAAGTCACGATCAAAGCCAACAAAACTAAACCCCCACAACTACTCAAATCATAACATGCAATTTCCATTGGAATCAATCACCTCGATTTGTTCAATAGTGTATACTAAATATCAAAGAAATTCTGAGATTGTTGCTTGTATAGAAACAAAATCATATGGTGCCCTAGTCTTTGGAAATATGCTTGTCTTTCAAACAATCCTAAGAATCCTTGTCTTTGGAATAATCTGAACTGCATTTCAGATTATGAGACTCCTACAAAATATTTAGTTCATGCGGCAATCCCAAACCTTCACAGGCAGTGATTATCTTCTAAAAAATCTTTCTGTCTTTAGGTGTGCTTCATATTCCATGAGAAACAAAGGAGCCCTTGAATTAATCACAGTTTGTGATGTCCTGAGCAACAGCAAATGGGAAGAAAGAGAAGAGACAGAAGAGACATGGTAACAACCCAGAAACCTTCAGCAGCAACCATTTGAGGAATAGTACTTCCATTTCTCAAGCTTTCTCAAAGATGTAACCTGTATCTAGCCGACAATTGTGCTGTTCAAACTCTTCTGAGAAACAAGCAAAGTTTTCCTGACAAACCTAGTTCATCTGACGAATAAGGTTATTCAACTTATCCTCCCTGTTTCCAGCATCACCAGACTCAATGTAGTGGTTACGCTTCTTCTTGAGACCACCCAATGGACAGCTCAGCTTGAATGGCCACAAAAAGTTGTTGGCCTCCTTAAAGTGAGGACCCACAGTGTATATCTCATGAATAAGATCCTCAATGCAGATGATGCCAAACTGGCCAAGTGCCTGCAGTCATAAATTCATCCATTACAAGCTCAGAACACTAAATATGTGGAGCAGTAACCCTGTAAATTTCATCTTGTCTTTAATACAGCCAACAACTTTGCAGTGAACAATGTGAAACAACAGTATTGGCTATGAAACTCAAAACACATACCTCTTCAATAATGGAGTTGTCAGTAAGAGGAGTACGGGCTTTGTTGAGTTTCCCATATCCACGTTTGTAAATCAGCTCCTTCACACTCTTTAAATTTGGATAACTGCAATCAGGGCAGACAAATGTAAACAAGCTAACTATAACTCCTGTTAGAGGATTGTCTGCCTTCACTACGTTTTTTGATGAGAACACTGCCCATGAGTCCATGCTAATGTTTGCATCCTAACAAAGCTACAGCAATGAATAGAAAAATTATGAACTCCTGAAGTATATACCCATAGGTTACATAAGGCTCAACTCTGCGCAGCATGTTGACAGTCGCCTTGTTGACCTTCATGAACACCCCATTAAAAATCTGTCTCAACAAAGGAAGGAGGGAGTCAGACAGGATCAACAACACACAGCTGATAGTCAGTAAGCTTTATCTAGCTTAACTGAAAGCAGATGCACAAAGGCAATGGTGACTCTATAATAAAACCAATAACACATGCAAGACAAGTTTCATCCCACCTGTCGCAACCGCAGAAGTTGCAAGATTTTCCTTGTCTTGGGATGCATATCATTGATACTGAACAAAAAGAAAACACTAGAAATCAGTAACATACTGGGGGAAAAAAATGCATAGAATCCTGCCAGAAAACCCTAAGTGCTGGTCTACAGTAGTGCATTGACTCTTATTCCATGAGAGTGGTAAACAGAATAGAACTTTCAATTTCCAATTATAACGGCAATTGTGGTTATGTGGACACATGGTTAAGACTTTGGAAGACACATCTTTGAAGAAATCTTGGTTGTGTTCGAGCATACTGAAGACTATGGATATTACATCTTTGGCAGGCAAGAGAAGAGGAATGCTTTACCCACGGATGCGAATCACGAACATAAGCTTGGCTTCTGCCTCTACATAAAAACCACCTTTCAGCTTCGCCTCCCTCTTCAGCCTGATCAAGTCAGCTTCCTACAAAACAGATCATCCTTGTCAAAAGCTTCCAACCATGTCAAACCACCCACAAAACTGCGTCTGCTCTGAATTCTGCAGCAACAATGCAAAAGAGAAAATGAAAAGAAAAATGACAACTTGACAGGAGAATAACAACACATACATCGAACCAAAAATCCGGACTAGCAAGTTTTCCAATTATGGGCAGTAATTCCCATCACCTGAGATCTATACTCCTTGATATACTGCTCCGCGCGCTTGAAAATCAGCTGACGGTTTTTGGCATTTTTGCTCCTTGACGCCTCAAGCTGCTGCTTCCTGGCAGACGCCCACTGCTCATCACGCTTCCGCTTCTTCAGCAGCGTCTCTGGCACCGTGGCAACATCGGCAGCAGCAGCTTCTACCTCCATATTCTCGCTGTCTGCCATCGTTAAGCCACGATCTACCCCCTCTCACAAATTCCTGCGACAACGTATTCAAAAGTGAGAGAGAGAGAGAGAGAAACAGAAAGCTCTGGCTCCAAACCCTTTCCACCGCAACGCAAACCTCATCAAACCCTAACCCTAATATCGACGGTACCATATCATCCTATTTACTGTCTTTATCAACGGCTAAGATATCGTCACGCTTACTATATTAATCCACGGCCCGAGATCTCTAAGCCCCCTCTACCGTCTTCATGGACGGATACGATCTCATTACAATAAAATATTAGTAATTTAAGTTTTTCTAATACAGTCTTTTTTTTTTTCTTTTTCTTTTTTTTCCTGTCTTTCCTTCTTATCAATTCTTTTTTTCTCTTTATGGCATAATGGAAATTGGTTATTTCTGACATTTATTTTTTTTTTTTAATTTTTTTTTGCAAAAAATTGTCCATTTTGGAACAAGTTGGTACAATTAATCTTTCATTAATGATTTAAATGTTGCACCAAAAACCCACATAATCAAAATTGTGTTGAAACAAAGAATGCTAATGATGTTTATTTGAGCATATTTATTTGAGGTGTGTTCATAGTAAAAGGAAATCACTTTCAAAATGTTTGTATATTTATGAATTTTCATCAAAATGAATTTTGTGCAATTGTTTCATTGGTCATAAAGTGTATAGTAAAAACTGAATAGTTCAATGTGAAAAGGGTGTTAAAATTTTGAATGTCTTTTATCTTATGTAAAATCAAACCATTAATTTTGAAAAATTATGGATGACCATATATTAATGACTATGAATGCATGGTATCATTAAAAATTTGAATCTGTGTTATTTTAACTATCCATGTTAGTCCTTTTTTAGTGTTTAAATGTGCTTTTGATCATTAAAATTACCTAATTTGTAAAACTTCCTCAAACAAGAAAACATATATTTTGGTATAAGTAAAGGCAAGGTTACATTTTCATGAATATTAAATGTGTTGTATAACATTACTTTTTTTGTGCGAATATGTTTTGCTCCATTTGGAATGATGTTAAAAAAGGGTATGTTTGATAAACTTAATGTATAAATGCATCATTGAAGGTTTGAAACACATATTATTTTTAAAATATTGACATGTTTACTTTTGTTGAAATTTACACATTTGATTTGCTTGAAATTTTATCATTAAAAAAATAGATTTAATTACATATTGTTCAAAAATTCATGAAAACACATGTGAATTAAACTTTTGAAGTTGGCACTATCATCCA
>Ga0209611_10010677_pt1 | contig 13446 bp, 7 predicted proteins | sample S1TSphgellanicum_3_FD_187693 | JGI IMG/M metagenome (GOLD analysis project Ga0209611, IMG submission 187693) | Host-associated microbial communities from peat moss isolated from Minnesota, USA - S1T2_Fc - Sphagnum magellanicum MG (SPAdes) (version 2) | ecosystem: Host-associated > Plants > Peat... | reverse complement strand
AAGTGGATGATCCATTAATGAAAAACATGTAGAAGGTCACTTGCTCCATGGATATTGGTGGGGGTGATGAATGTGACACCCAAATTGTTAGTTATAAGAGGTGGAAAACAACCCAACCAACCATTCAATCAAGTGCAAGGAAGAGGCTCACAACACTTGTACCATGCACCTAAGAGGCTTACCTAGTTGATAGTGGTGAACCCATTAGGTTTCTAGAATTATCCCATGTAGATGAAGGTGTTATTCAAGAACCAAAGGTTGATTTGGCCAACACAAAGGGCAAAAGACCTAATCCAAAGGCAAGGTCAACATAGGTGACCACAAATGCACATGGTGAGGGAGTTGGAAAGGATTTGAAAGGGAAAACCAACTCACCATTAAGTGGGAATCATATGATAACAACAAGGCTTGCACATAAACCAATTTGGGATGTTAGGGTGAAAGCACGCTACGCCCCCCAAAAATTGTAGTCATAAACACATAAATTCTACATTTGAGTTTTTTTGGTACATATGGACATCACATCTTGAAATGTTTTTGTTCATTTCAAGTATATTGCATTAGTTTTAGACTTAAAACTAATCTATTTAAAAAGGAACTCAACCAAACATTTACAAACTTGAACATATGAAGTATATTTGTGTCAAAATAATACTTGTCACAAAGTATTAAAAAATGCAAATATATTTCAAAACTAAGGTTACGAGTGGAGATTTGTCATGATTTTTTTTGTGGTGAATAATATTGATATACATCAATTAAATCTAAGACCATTTAAAGGTTTTTTTTTTGGTTGGAAATTAATTTAAAATTAATTTTCTTTTCACTATTTAGGCAATAAAACTAGAATAATTTGTTTTATTTAAAGAAAAACCACTACCATATGAAAGAAGATGAGATTTTATAGGTGGGCATGGTTTTATTTTTCCATTTCACTTTCATTTTGTAATATTTCTTGAAGATTAAAATGAAAGTCCCCCATTTTTGGGACCAAATGAATCTAAAGTGTACATTGTAAATATTGTAAATATGTTATATATACATATATTTCTAAATATTTACATTTGGGCCATTGGATTGAAAATGATTCATTCAAAATCAAAATTTTTCAGTTGAAAATGTATTACATTTTATTATTTTTAGCCGCCAAATGTCACAATCATGCGCCTCTATTGAGTTTTTTCCACCAAAACACACTTGGTTTCATTTTGTGCAATGTCGTTAGGCTACACCATTGACAACTAATTCTTTCCTTGTGGCACCGTGAACTTGATGCATTTCAAGAAAATTGTGAAACCTTGGAGAATGATGGTGTGTCATTTAATTTTATTGAGTGACTATGTGCTTTTGAGCGTACTTGAAGGAGGGTTACAATTGCTAAGGAGACCATGTGCACTAGAGTTTTTTGGGGTGATCATGCACATTACAGCTCAAGGCAGAATGTGCAATTGCATGCATCTAAATGTGCCAAAATGGCTATGTGCATTGACCTTCTTTCCCCTTGCTAACATTTTTGGCATGTCGTTAATGTCTATGTGATTGTAGAGTTTGGTAAATCTAAGTTCAAGTTGGGTGTTATATGAAAACTTCTTTAGATCATCTTTGGATTTGTCTTTTATCATTTGTAATGAATTAAATTATAGTTGCAAGTGTATCAAATAACATTCTAAGCTTTGTGTTAAGCATTTTGACAGATGAGCTGGTGAGCAACATCGTAACAATTATCCCAAAGTAATGACAAGATATCTTGATGCCTATGCCATTTTCATTTAGCCACAAGATGTAACTAAAGGGGAAAGAAGTTCAATGCACATAGCCACACTGACACAAGGCCATAACAAATCAAGTTGTTCTTTGCAGGTAATTTCTTATGCTTTGATGATTTCAAGATTTCAAGATTTTGTATTTAATGTCAATCGCATAATATTTCACTCCCAAGTTATGACCTTTGATGTTGTCGCAATTATGATATCTAACATGAATGTTTAAGTTGTTTTGTGATCTTTTCTTTGACAAACATTTGAGGGTTTGGTTTAAGTGCCATAGAAATAAGATTTAGATGAGATCTTTTTGTGCCAAATTGTCATGACCCTAACCTTGGGCTTGTGATCAAGGCAAATGCATGGAAAGGTGCAGGTTGAAAGTGCAATTCAGGAGTCACATTTGCACTCCTAAAAGTGTGAGGGAATGAACCCACACACTCCCAAGTGGACTCCCACTTTGGGAGTTAAAATCCCTATGGAGTCCCGAATCTTCAAAAAAGTATTTTAGAGGTCAAAATTCATTGGATCAAAAGTTTCTTATACCACTAAAAAGCTCTTGAAACTTAGATGTCTAAAATGGGCTTGCATGACCCATTTTAGTACTTAAAACATAAGTTATGGCCAAAAGAAAGGTTGGTAGTCAAAGTGCCAATTTGACTCCCGCCCATTAAAAGTCAAGAGTCGCCCTAAAATAAGTGTGTGCAAGTGGCGTGCCACATATCGTTGAAAAGTTCTTGACAAAGGCTACAACTTTGCTTTAGACATCACCTCAATCGAAATTTGCACAAGAAGTTATGGCCCCCCAAATGTTAGGAATCTAAATTTCAAGAGTTTTGCGACTCCCAACTTAGGAGTCTTGAGACAAAATAACATTTAGATCCAGCCCCCCTAGTTAATCATAGAAAATACTATAAGGGGGAAGGTGATGGCTTCCCCCAAGTCTGGGCCGTGGTGAATTTTGTGAGTTTGTGTATGCCCATGGTGAATTAGTGCACCAAAAGTGTTCTAATTATGCACTAACTAACTTATTGTTTGTTTTGTGCAAGTTCGTGTGAATAATTGACTTGCTTGTCACTCATCCTAATCCCCATCTTGAAGCTCCAACATGCCCCTCTACCCCTGAAATGTTGTGAATTAGGGAGCGTACCCCAACTCTTTCTTCTTTCATTGTTTTCATTTTTGGACTCACATTTGAATCTTTCAAGGAATGTGGGAGTGCATCACAAATAAAACATCTAATGTCATTGATCAAATTAATGTATTGATGGACCAAGTCATTCAAAAAATCAAGACCTTAAATTGGATCATTTAAAGCATCAAATGATTGCACCAGATTACTTAATTTGTTAAATATATGGACCATTGTTTAAATGTTGCATCAATGGACCACTGTACATTATTGTGTAGTCCTATACCACATTATCATTCAAAATAATTTTGACTTACCTAAGTGGAAAATCCTTGCTGAAGGCTAAAATCCTTGGTTGTAAGAACTTTTCCAATCTATTTCGGTGTCAAACAATCAAGTTTGATGTTCATCTAGCTACAACAAATTTTTTAAATAACATGTATTACCTTTGTAGCTTGTTTGAAATATATTATGTTGATTATTCTTCCAAAACTAAGAGCTAATAGATCTTGAAAGGAATGTTGGAACTTTTTGTTTAATCAACTCGTCCTATTTTCACAAGTTGAGGTTCAAGATAATTGAAGATTAGTAACTTGAAATTTTGATTGATTACCTTTTTATATGCAATTTTACACTAACAGTAGAAGCTCATGAATATGCAATGGGGGACTTTTATGCAATTCTACCAAATGATATAGTTATAAACAACATCTAGACCTAGATATGTAAACCTATTTCATGAGAGGATCGAATGCTCTTATTTTTTATGTTGTGTTGCATTAACAAAACATGGAAGAACTTGGTTGATGGTAGTGAGGAGTGGGCTCATTGTAGATTCTACCTTCTTGAGCTTCGATCACAAGAAGAAATACTATTGGAGTAACACAAATTACTGAAAAAGCAAGAGTGTAAACCTAAAAGTTATTGTAATCGAGATGATTGTAATGGAGAAGTTTCATTCAAAACATCGTGAATTTGAATTGAAAGTAAGTGCCCAAGCTATGTGCATAACATCTGTCTTTTGAATTGAGTGTGAATAAGTTTTTTAAAAAATAATGTAACTTAATGAAATGAATGGATTTTGTAAACCATGAACCTTTTTATAGATAGTTCTTTTTTTCTCTTTGTTAATTTATCTTGTAGGTTATTTTCCTTATGAAAATAGAAATGGCCAAATTCTATAGATGTCATTTAATTAGCTCCTAGTATTTTCTGGTATTTTGAAGTAACCCTTCGCCAAATGCATGACAATCTTGGAGGCAACAAGTGTATTCAAAGCCCAACACATCAAGAGGGGAGGCATTCATAAAAGAATGCCATGTAGTTGCACCCCTTTATCTTGCACTACTACAAGCTACGAATTGTGTTATGTGGCATTGTGTGTTTACAAGAATTCCAATGCAATTCTGCTTTAGTGATCAATTTTGCCTCCTTCAAGCTCAATATAAGAACTACATTTGAAGCTCAGTTACATGTACTATACCCAACATTCTATCTTCAAAAGCTTGAGTTATGATACATAGCCTCTGATCCCCACTATATGTACACATTTGCATATATAGCTAAATTAAACGTGTACTTATAAATGTAGCTCAATTATATACCTCATGCACATTAGTCAAGATATGAAATATAATCTCTTTATGTTGTGTAGGGTTTTGTATGTACATACATACACAGATATTAAATAAACATGTATGTAGATCTAACTGTACCTTCTACATAATTTTTAACATATGAAATGTAATGTGTGTATGTATGTAGATATTGAAGTCACATGCATGTATGTGAAATATAACTTCTACATATTTGTTAGTATATAGAATAATATTGTTTATACATGGTGTGTAGGTAATGTGTACATACATATGTATCTTAATTATATTTTGTGCAAACATGTAAGCATATGTATTATGATTTATGTAGTTTCATGTGTACATGAAGTAGATCTTACATTACATGCATCTATATAAACTATAATTTACGTCATGTACATATATATATATATATATATATATAGATATTATATGTACATCTAACTATATTTTGTTTACACAAATGTGTATGATATAAAAGATATTGGCTAATAGTTTTTGTTTTAGATATCAATGCATATGCAAATGCATCTCTATCTGAATATGTATTACTCAAGCATATCTTGAACAATAATGTGCTTGAGTTTTATCACATTAAGGTTACAACCAAATGTATTATATAGATTTTTTTTGCAATTGGTTTGACATTTGACAACGAATAAATTGTATTTGATCTTGTTGTTATTGGTAGATTAATGTGTAGGCTATAATGCATGGGGAACACAAGGAAAAAACTTCAATGAACTATAGTTAGTAGGTTTGGGCCATCCATTAAGTCAACAATGGCTAATGAATTTCAAGAAAATAAACTACTAGAAGACAGAGAACCAGAGGCCTTACCAAAAGAACCAATTGAAAATTATACTTTACTTGAAGAACAATCAAAACAAAATGTTTTAGCTGAATCTCAAATCCAACAAAATGTGGACCACATTTGAGAGAAAGCTCAACTTTGTGAACAAAACATCAAGTAAGAATAAGGGCTCAAATGGATGCAACCAAAACTTTGAATTTGAACCAACCCCTACCATTCCTTATATGTATGTTAACACCATCTGTAGGAAAGCAAGTTCTATTATTCAATCCATGGCCATAGTATTGGCATCATGCCCTCAAGTTTGTATATGTCAAGTTATTTTGGAACAAGTTTTTGGGCATGAAGTCATTATTTCATCCTTACCTGAGTATTACCCCCATCCTCATGAGGCCAAAACACAACGAGATTTTATACTATCTTATTGGCCAAAGTTGGAAAGAGTGAAAAATCCACATTCAAAAGATAAGTTAGCAAGGAAGGATACATTACTTGAAGTTGTTGTAAGTGTTGTTGATGTTGGTAGCTTATGAACATTATCATGAGTATTGGGTACTAGTTGCCACAATTCACCTCGTGTAGTTGAACAATGGCAATTAGTTGAAAACTTTATTTTATCTCCATTTCCTCTCCTTGAAAGAAGGAAAAGACAAGATGGTGTGAGCATAGAAACAAAGAACCAACCATGTGGTGAATTCACCATCATTTGTCCAATCATACAACCGAGGGCCTATACACCTCAAAGGACCAATGCTACTTTTTGTGGGACTTCTTTATATGAAGGTTGGACATAACTTACTAATGTGACCTTGGGGTTGACATTTTTGTTGTCATTATCGGATATGACACCCTTTCTTTGCCCCAACCTTGAAACCAAGGATCATTTAAGTTTGATCACGATTTTACAATTGGTTGGGGGGCCAAAAATGATATGAAGATTATCAAAAAACTAGTTGGTTGTAGCTTCAACTAACTACAACCAAGTTTGACCCAAAAACAATGAATAAGCATTGATTTCTATCTAAAGGCGAAACACATGAAAATTAAGATTATACTCTTTGTCACCAATGCAAACCTTGCAATTTACAATTTGACCAATTGGGATATGCCCATTTTGATTTGCAAGGTTCACCACATAGGGTGAAGGGCCAATGATTTTGATACTTAATTTTTCCATAATGGATAGAGGCATAATGTTCAATCCACTTCCCCCATCCACCAATGCATTGGGGATGATTTTGTCCATAATCCCAACTTCAAGTTCGATAGGACCAACATCAAAAGAAGTAGAAGTTTTAACTGTTGCAGTAGTTTCCACTTTTCTAGGCTTCCTAGTCACTATAGCTCCTTTAAATTTCTTCCATTAGGAAGGAGCCACTTGGATGAGTTGTGTAATGGATATGTTGGCCTTGGTATTGCACAAGTCAGCCCATCACTTGACCTTGGCACTATTAGTTGGGAATTGATGAACGTTCCTTGGTGCTGGTTTTGGAGGTTGAACTAGCCACATTTGACAAACCCAAGATTATGTATGAAGACATTTTTGAAGGTGATGAAGTTGCAATGTTAATGTGGTTAGTAATTCTCGATGTTGGGCATTATTGATGGTTGCAAGGTTTGATGCTTCAAATCGAAGCAAAACACAAGGCAAAGCTTTTTGCTTGCTCTATATGTCACATTCTATAATTTTTACAATTAGAGTAATGAAATTCAATGGTAGTGGTTTAAAAGTGGAATCATGTTTTTTTCTAGAACACCTTTGAAGCTTGTAGCAACTTCCGTAACACCATAGTCAAAGATGTTTAACACCTAAATCTACTTGTGACTCATTGCAACCTAAAACTAACATCATTGCCTACTTTTTAATAAAACTAAGATCATTGCCTTTTCTACTATAAATAACTTGCTACTTGCATGGTTCGAAATGTTTAATTTATTTTTTGGCTCAAACTAATCCACTTAACTAATCTTCACATAATGAATTGAAATTCCACTCAATCTTGATAAAAATAATTAAGGCAACCTTACCATGATCCCAACTAACTAAGTATTCATTCCTTTAATTCAACTTATTTAACACCTATTTGTTGAAAATTACTAACTTATAATTATTCACCAATGAGATAATATCAAATTAACATATATAACTTAATCACTAATTTTGGGGCTCACAAGTTCATCAAAAAAAAATTGACCAAATATTGGGGATTTTTTTCAATGTGACAAGTGACCCCAATGTGTGTCAATTACGAGGTTATTAAATATGTGTTCATTAATTATGAATATATAGTAGCAATAGAAACTACTCCAAAAACTTTTATTATGACAACGTCAATTTGTGCATTAGGGTTGATACAAAAACCTATGCATCCAAATAGACACCAACGTTACAACCAACACAAAAATAGCATGTCACATTGTTTTTGACAACCATGGCCAAAATTATGGTAGTTAAGATATTATACTATAAAACATTTGACACCTTTTAATTCATTATCATTGATGGGGATTAAAAAAATTAATTAATCTTTTTTTATTAAAGACCAATCATTTTTGTCTTTAGTGGTACACCTTAATAGATTTTCACCCAAAGATGTTTTGCATTTGTTATGGGTTAAAAGTTTGAAAGATAAGTTTGGTTGCACGGTACTTTATCCCGATTATGTGTTTTCCTTTCATTTTCAAATGGAACTTAGATACAAACCTCTTTGCCTGTTTAGAAAAACAAAAAATCATATTTGATGTGAGAAAAAAAACCAAATGTTCTGCTAAAATGCGCAACTAAACAATGAGCTACTTGTCAAGATGCTTATTTTTCTTTAGTGACACATGAATAATCAAAAGACAAGCACACACCACAAACTTCAGCTCAGGATATTATTCAAATGTACTAATAATATCTATGTTCATGCCACGTCAAGGATCTCGCCTATGCTGAAATATTGGGGGGTGCCACTCAAAGACGCATTTATTTTTTTGTGGAAGTGTACAAACTCCACAGCCGCAGAGAAAAGAAAAAAACCCCAATAATGCAACAAACTCCACCTATCCCTGTGGGCACATATGTAGGATCCACATACTTAGAAATATTTTCGTTTGGCATTACAGCTATAGCCGACGAAGTAAATGAAAGAATAAAACATAATATGGACACTAAAAGGCAAAAAAGGGCTGTTGCAAGATTTCTTCTACTGTGGATTATTTCAAGGGTCAAATCCTCACGGGACAAAGGAATCGATGGCATAATTGCAAACATGATGGATGTAATAGCAAGGTAGAATGAGAGATTATTGGTAATAACAAAAGTTCTAACCCACCCTTTTGTGATCAGTACATGATCAGATGCAATGGGTGGAGACAACTGATCATAACTAATGGGCGGAGACAAATGACTCGAAAAAGAAGCACTTGCAATAAGAGCAGCAACCACAGCAGTTGAAGTTCCCCCTGCATTGATTTTCTTTTTGGCATCCGATGTTTTTTTGGCAACCTTTTCATACCACCAATGTCGGTCTTCGTCAGGTGCATTCATTCCAGGATCTGCAATAAGATGCTGGTCTTCGTCACGTTGCCATATGTTAGCACCAGCTTGCAACAATAGGTTAGCACACGCTTTTTTTCCACCATATTTACGACTTGTCAAATCATTTTTGTTTTCCATGTTTCCTATTTCACATTTTTCCACTCCAGTTTGCTCCAACCCATAAACATTCACATAATTGTAGAAAGTTAAGAAGTGATTTATCTTATCTCCTTGTTCACTATTTGGATGACTTGCATGTACTGCAAAATGTAAAGGTGCAGAACCATCAAAGATCTTCCTGAAGTAATCACCCTTTCCAATTCTTAATGCATGTTGCATTAAGAGTTGCAAACATTGAGGATCTCCTCTTGCAGCAGCTAGATGAATGCAACGACCGACATCCAATGGAGTCCCTTTAGTCTGCATACATGCAAGCATTGAAATTATGTCACCATTCATGTTCCATTTTATTTGGTTGTAAAGCCCCATATTGACATTCTAGATCACCCTTCACATCCTAAGTGGAGTAAACAAAGTAGTTGCACAACTCTATACACTATGACAACTTTGTGTCAATCACAACTTTGTTCCCTCATACACTCAGGCAAAACATTTAAATCATTCACACCCATGTTCAAATCGCCCAAAAAATAAGCTTTAAGTTTGGAGGTGCTCTTTGACAATAAAAGATAAAATGGCCAAATCAATTTTTTTCAATTTCTAATTTGTTATCTTGTGACCCAAATCCACAAATCTACAAATCCAAGACTATGATTCAAACAAATTGAAGATGAGAGGCTACAATCTCAAATAAGAAGTTGAAAGGAATACATTAACTACATACCTTCAACAACTCCCCCACCACATGGAGCTGGCCCATCATCGTTGCCAATTCCAAAGTAGTCCAGCGCCTCTCTGACAACTTGCATTCGGTAGAGTCCGGTTTCGGGATTCCACTTCCCGTAATGACTACGTTGCACTGCATATCTCTCCTAATTTCGTCCTTAGCCAGCAGTAATTTCACAACATCAAGATTATTGTGCAAAATGGCCAAATGAAGGGCAGTGACATTTCCAGTGACTGTCTCATCAACGCTTTTCCACAAAGCATTCACATCTGTCATGCGGTGATTCAGAAGGACATTGATCATTTTATGTCCAGCGCGTTTATTCGCCACAGCCCGGTGCAAGGGAGTCCTCCCTGTGGAATCCTGTGCGTTTACACAATTCTTGACACATTCATCGTCAAGATCTGGTTCTAAAATCTTCAGCGCCGTGTCAACTACAGTAGCCATGCTTTCATCTAACTCTTCATGATGGAATCCATCCTCCTCAATAGCAACATGTAGGAGAGTTCGACCTTGGGGATCCTTGAGTTTGAAAAGTTCTTGTACATGAGCATTGCTTCTTGCCTTCGTTCGTCTGATCACTTCGTATATGAAATCCCATTGGTCGGCCTTTTTGCAAGCCACATGTAGAACGCACATCAACTGTTTTGACTCCTTGACAAAGTTATAATCCACATCAACTTCGAATTGTTGTCTCAACCTTGAACCAATTCCTGCATTCCTCATGGTCCTTTTTATGATAACACATACCTCATGACCACGCTGATTGGTTATCATAGGAGCTTGTGGACCAGGAGGCTCATCAGTTCTCGCTTTATTTATCCTGACTATGATGTCCTTGTTCCCAACAATCCTCGCTAGGTGATAAGCAGCTGCATTGCACAGGCTTTCATCTCTTGCCTCCACAAGCATCTTGGTATTGAGAGGTTCATTGACAGATTTCAAAACCTCCACCACTAGTTCCGAACATGCTTGAATCACAGCGACATGCAAAACAGTACGACCTTTGGAATCTATCTCTCTCCATAGATCAGGTTGTTGACGTAAAAATCCCAAAAGCTTTTTACAATCTCTCGTCTTTAAAGCAGCACACCATTCGGATTCTTGAGAAGCCAGAACAAATACTCCATTGGCAAATGCCTCCCCCATCCTACAAAGGTGACGGATCCAAGTGGGGTATTATTCTAGTAAGTCCATGACAAGAAAAGGGGCTTTCAGAAATGTAGATCAAATAATTTAACCATATTCTGCTCACATTAAATTTTAAACGTACAGATCTCTCGGATATACGTAGTGAATGTAATTATATGGACTCCAGAGGCAAGGATGGCTGACCTTTTCAGTAGACTTGGTAGAGCAATGGTGATTGGAGAGCAAGGCTCACGACTTCTTGAAGAAAATCGACGACAACTTCTCAAATGAAATTCATGACCAAGGAAAAATCTTGCCGCTTGGTCGATTTTCGTATTCCCAGAGTATCACACAACTCCAGAAAAGTGGCACTAAGTTTTAGAGAAAAGCTAGGCTGCGAAACAAACCGCTGTGATATGGATGATGTAACCCAACCTCTTTACGCGGAGGCCTATAGCTGCAGTCGAAGGAATAAAGTAGTACAGGCCGCCCCAAATTTCATTTAATTTTCCAATGAACCTATTATTATTTTATGTTCTGCCCTGGAAATTAACAATATTTCTCAGGCAGACTGCAAAAGATGAGATTTTTTAGAGCCTGCCCGGTGTTCTGGTGTTTCCCCCCGGTTTACTGTCATGCCGCACCTTTAGAGGGGTTTTCCACCGTTTTCCCCAGGGATCTTTCCCAATTTACCGGGCTACTTTATGGCGAACCCAGTTTACGAGGCTTTATCACCGGAAAGAAGGCCGAATCTTTACTTACAGGGCCAGTTTTTCTACACTTCAACAGAATCAAAAAAGGCCCTGAAAGGGTGGGGCCCACACTTATTCCCACTGTGTGGTACCTGCTCTTAAAGTCAGAAAGGCTTTGCACATGCACTGCTTAAAAGGGCCAATGGGGGGACTGGAGCGTCAACCTCACCCTTTGCCCATTGCTGAGCCCCTGGGCGTGGATGTGGAGCCTCCAGGCTGCACCCCAGATAAATAAAATATGTTATACACAATGGCCCTGCCATTAATTTAATATTTATGATAAATTGGTCATAGGTAGGGAATTTTTTTTAAAAAAATCTATTTTAATGTACATCATGTTGTTGTAAAAAAAAGATTCATGATTTTTTCTTTCATTTTTTAACATCACATTCGCTATGAAGATTCCAAAAGGGATCTCACCTTAAATGATGACGGGTTCTAGGAACTTATTTAAACAGTTAAAATTTTGTTACCAAACCAAAACCAATAGGAAACGTCCCAACACGATTTTCAATTTTTTGTAAATCTAATGAAATTTTTCTTCTAAAAAAATAGGCGATTAAATATTCTCTTTTCTTTTCTTTTTTTTACATTTGTGCAAATTTTCAAACCTAAAAAATAAGACTTGTCATGACATGTGTATTTGAATGTTTTCAATCACATTGTGACATTTTGAAAGAATTATATGAATTTTTGAGTATGATGGATGCCATAACCATTTTTCGAGACAAAGTCAGTTGGCCTGCGTGCACATTTGAGGAGGTGGTAGAGTGAATCTTTTTATAACCAAATTAGGATGGATCATCTCACCTAGTTTGTAGGGGGCAAAATTCATTGAAGCTACTATACTCTATAATGATTCTTAACACAATATCCCTGCCTTGCAAGGCAGGGCCAATAAAATACAACAATATGGGTAAAAAAGAAGTTTACGCCAAAAAATTTATCAAGTAGAAAAAATTATCAACTATGTAAGAAACTAATGGAGAGATTCAAAGTGTAAAAACTCATTTTTGTTTTACAAACACTTCGACTACAACTCCAACAATTCTTTTTACACTGGTATGTATGTGAGATTGAAGTTATTTTCATCAACTTTTAAATTTTTTTTCCTTTGATTTTTAATCTTTGTGTATGTAATGTGTACACATTAAGGTTGTTTTGAAGTGATTTTCTGTTTTAACTTTCTTGAAGATGTAAAATATAAATGTATCATTAATATAAAAATACATATTAGGGTTAGGGTTCTCTTTTCTTTTTAATTTTACAATCTTTGTGCATGTACATGCTAGGTGCGTATTTAAATTTAATTTAAATTAAAATAATAATAAACCTTACATGAAAAATGAATGATATTTCAAACTCGAAAAATAATTTCCTTGAACGAATCTTCGCTTCTTAAGACAACTAATTCTCAAAATCTCAACATGATAAAAAGAAGAAAATACCAATAACACAATGTCAATTGTCATTGAATTCATTGGAAACACCAACTATGAAGTTCAAATATGAATAATTAAAACTTGTTGCAAACTCTCCACTCACAAAAATAGAGAGCGCAAAATATTCAAAGCCCAAAAAATCGAAGAGCTCAAAATACAAAAACTCAAAAGACAAACTAAACCCTAAATTTGAATATGTTGTTAAAAAAAAAAAAAACTCTAATATGATTATAAAAAAAAGGGTTCTCGTATTTATCCTTCCTAACTAAGAAGTTTTTTAAAAACTTAGTATTTAGCCCTGCCTGCCTAAACTTGCAGGGAATAAAACTGTCAAGTTTAGGGACTACAATTGTCAACGTATGCTAAAAAAAGGATGTGTTGCTTAGGGGGACTTAGGGGGCTTAGATGTGCATGTGCCAAGGCCATGAGGTCAGGCCACCCAGGGTTGAC
>Ga0209611_10010675_pt1 | contig 13447 bp, 6 predicted proteins | sample S1TSphgellanicum_3_FD_187693 | JGI IMG/M metagenome (GOLD analysis project Ga0209611, IMG submission 187693) | Host-associated microbial communities from peat moss isolated from Minnesota, USA - S1T2_Fc - Sphagnum magellanicum MG (SPAdes) (version 2) | ecosystem: Host-associated > Plants > Peat... | reverse complement strand
GTACCACTCTTGGGACCACCTATTTATGTCTGACGCTACCAAGGCTTGCTCAAGAAGCGCCAAAAAGCGTACTGCGTGGAGGAGCTGCGACGCACAAAAACAGAGCGGCCGACGTGATTCCGAACCTTAGTTCAAATCATAGCTCTTCTTCTTGTCTACCGGCATCTTCACCGAAAATACAAGATTTATTGCAGCAAAACACGATGCAAAACAGCAAGAAAGACGATCGAGTACCTACAAAATGCAGTTCCTGTGTCCTAGGCTCAACTCGGAGAGTTCCAGCGACGACGACACACGCTCGAATTCCCTCGTGGATGAAAACGAACACAATCGTGATCCATTCGGAAGACGATGAAAAAGGATAGATGAATGGTAAGCGGTCAGGAAATAGTTTTCCGTTGATTTTCAGTTCCCTAGCTAACCATGATGGTTAGCTCAGTTGCTTTTTATTTCTACTTAACTACTAACAACCCACACAAGCACGTTGTTAGTAGGTAGGTACTTAAAACAGTCCTGGTAAACCATTTACTTACATAGTAGTTACCTATTTTCCTACCTATCTACCTATATATGAAACCCTTTTTGAGTAAAAAAATGGTAGTTATTGTCAAATGGTAAAATAATTATCGCATGAAAATTCTAAAATGAATTGTTTTTCAATAATAATATCGTCGATACAATGAACTATTTTCATGAGGCAAAATAATCAGAAATTAATTTTGGGAGGAATTATAATAAAAATTATGTTAATTATTTAAAATAATATTTTAATCTAGTTTATTCAGAAGGGCATCTTAGTAATTTTTTAATTATTAGTGGTAACTATTTTACTTATCATCTTCTATTTATTAGGGGATGAAATCATCTACGTTCCAAGTAGATAAGGAAGCGATAGATTTTTTTTAATTACGATGTGTGGAAGGGATTAAGATAAGGAGATTTTTAAAAATAAAAAAATATAGGAAGATAAGGATTTAACCCTTGTGTGATGAATATCCTTCTTGGATTTTTTATTTATCCTTTAAGGAGGAGGATTGTGCATCATTCCTTTATATGATTTTAAATTAGATGTGGTTAGAAAAGTTCTTTTGGGGAAGCAATGTATATGTAACATTGAAGAATCAAAAGTAATTTGTGTCTTTCATTCCCCAATCCTTTAATCAAAATGACCATCCCCCTTGGTCAATGTGAACATTTTAGTCAAATTAGACCTTTTGAAACTCACGTTTTTTTTAAGTGAAAGTTCTTTATCATGAATCTCATAATTAATCTCAAAAAGAAAAAACTTACAATGATGAAAACTAAAAAGATGAAGGAGATTGTCATGTCCAGGCTGTGAGAACATAGTTCCTAATGCAAAATCAGAAACATTATTGTTCAAGACAAAGGGTTTGGAAAAGTCTACAATATCAATCAATAGTGGGGTAGTTGTAAAGGAAGCTTTCAAACATTAAAAGGCATTAGCTTCAACTCCCCATGAGAAAGTTTGATCCTTTCAAGTTAAACGAATAAGAAGAGCCATTAGTCTAGAATAATGTGCAATGAAACATTGATAGAAGTTGGCAAATCCAAGAAAACATTGAACATCACAAATAGAAATTGGGGTAGCCTAGTCAACAATGGTCTAAACCTTGCAAAAATCCATGCAAATGCCATTTCCAAAGATGATGTAGCCAAGGAATTCCACTTTGGTTTGATGAAATTCACATTTCTCCAATTTGGTATAAAGTTCAACTTCCCTGAGCTTGTCCAAAACAAGTAAAACATGTCGTTCATGCTCTTTCAGGTTTTTGGAGAAAATGAGGATGTCATCAATTTAATAGACCACAAAATCATCTAGGTATTCACAAAAAAATCATTCATGAGGTGTTGAAAGACGGCATGTGTATTTGTAAGTTGAAAGGGCATCATAACATATTTCAAAATGGCCATAGCATGTACGAAATGTAGTCTTCCATTTGTCATTTTCTCGAATATGCACCAAGTTGTATGCCCCACGTAAATCAATCTTGGTATACACCTTGGCACGACTTATTTGGTCCACAATCTTGAGATTAAAGGTAAAGGATACTGATTTTTTATGGTGAATTGATTCAATTCATGATAATTGACACACATTCATAAAGATCCATCCTTCTTTTTGATAATAGGATCGGGGCACCAATTGGAGACTTAGAATGTTGAATGAATCCTTTCTCAAGGTTTTCATTGATGTATTCATGAAAAGTTGCACGTTTATCTTGTGATAGGTTGTAGATTGGGCCAAATGGAGGTTGTGCTACTTCTTCAAGATCAATGGTGCAATCATATGGACAATGCTTCAGTAAGGTGTTAACATTCTTCTTTTCAAACACGTCCTTGAATTCCTTATACTAAGAAGGAATCTCATGATGAAGTGATTCAACATTTGATGTGGGAAGAACATAGATAAGAATGCATCTCCTTTTTTGGCAGTTTGCATGAAAGTTCTTGCTCCAATGAACAAATTAAACTTTTGACATCTTGGGCATTCCCCAAAAATTTATCACGTTTAGAGAACTTAATACACAAATTGTCCAGGCGGTAGTCTTCACCTTCACTAATGATGTTTTTGGATGTAAGTTTCTCATATTTTGATGTTATTTTTTAAGATACATCAAAATGAAGATTTTTTGTATGTCAATCCACTCAAGGGTTATGCAAGATGAACCATGACAACCTAATGACAATAGGGTTTGTGTGAGCCATACGGACACAACCATGTGTAATAGTCTTAATTTTTAAGAATTGCATCAGGGTTATTTGAGTGGGGTAAGGTTATTAGGGGCTTTTAGCAACTTCATAATGAATGATGAATGCACTTGGGCGTGGAGGGGTTGTTTCCTTTTATGAAATGTGTTATTGGTGAATAAGGTGTTGGGTCAGTTCTTTTCTTCAACAAAAAGTTGGTAACCATAATTTTGGGAACTTTGTTGCGTAATTAGGGGTGAGAAATCTCTAGGGGGTTGGGGTGGAAATAGACACCAGAATTCGCGGTGTTTAGCGCAACATTGGTCTTGTTCTAGTATTTAGTGAATAATAAAGATGTTAAAAATTCTTGAAACAGTTAAATGAATGTTAATGAAAGGTCTAATAGAGATAAAACAATCTTCAAATCGTTGAACATAAGGTTAATCTGAGACAACTCAATGAAAATAGATAGTATGATAGTGTGCCAATGGCAACAAGAGTATCATAATAACTGAAACATTTATTTAATTTATGAATGAGCTCAACAAAGAGCTGTAAGTACATGTGAAATGTTGGGCTATGCCATAGTGATAGTTCATAATTGTAGGAAATCTAGGATGCGTCGAATGGTGCGAACTAGGTAGTTCGCCTTGCTATTAGGAGGTAGTTGACGAATCGAACCGCGCAACCAACGATAGTGTCCAATGCCGGGAATTGAAGACCATGTGAAAATAGAAGTATTTTCATTTTCATAACAACCTTCATAAACGGTTTCAGGTTTGTCACCAAAAGCAAGGTCGACTTGCAACAAGATCACCAAGGTGCGAGAGTTTGGAGAAATACGATAATATCAGGCTCGAGGGGGTTCAACTTCAAAACGAGCACGCACCTTTTGAGGTTTGGGTTTTTCATCACGAAAATGCTATGTTAGGGTCAGATCTAAAGATCATTCCGGAGGCGGTTCTTCATTCGCTTGTGCGGCTTGGGGCCCATAAGATGTGACCATGCGCGATGTCGTAATTTCAAGGAGAGGAAAAAGGTCAGATCTTCAATCAAAATCAAATCAACAATGAAGGAGTGAAAAACTTGTTACATTGAGGTGCATAGTCGTAATTTATAGATCGAGGAAAAGGAAAGAAAGACGTGAGTAATGACTTAGAACCATGGTAAAGTAAAATCGTGAGGTCAAAGGTAAAATTTGAAGGTTTAAGTAAAGTTGGTTGGGGGGAAAGTGGGAAGAGGTGAAAAGGTGTTCTTCCTTCACCTTCCATCGGCCACCAAGCTTGGGATCTACCTTCATTTCCCTTCTCCTTTTCTTTATAAGGCGGACTCGGATCATTGGGGGCTCTCTTTTTCCTTGGACATAATTTTCAATTCAATCTTGAATACTTGTTCCCACAAGCTTCTTGAGGAAGAAAAGAATGATTAATTTTGGTAGATGGGAAAAAGAAGGAAAGTAGAATGAAAATCTTGTAATAGTTTTGGAGGAAAGGAAGTGAGTAGTGATAGTATTATGAGGTTGGAACTTTAGAAAAGATTTCGCAAACCCTTTTGGGTTTGGTAGTACAATTCCTTACTAATTTAACTACAGATTTTAAGATTTGGTAGGTTGGTGCGCCTTGTAGTCAACTTCTTAGTGAACTAAGGCAAGTCGGATTTGAATAACCTATGTGTTAGAAATAATATTTCAAGTGACTAGTGGTCAACAACGAAATTGAATTATCACCTTTGTAAAACCCTCTCAGGTTTTGTAACATAACTTCTTGCCGGTTTAGTTGCAAAGCTTAAGATTTGGTAGTAATATGTGCCTTGTAGTTAGCTTCCTAATGGGCTATGGCAAGCCAGATTTGAATAACCTATGTGTTAGAAACAATATTTCAAGTGACTAGTGGTCTACAGCTATGTTGGACATGGTGTTGAGTCCTTAAACATTGGTTTAAACGATTGACAATGTGACATAAAGTCCTAAAATGTGTAGTGTGTGAGCTTGAAAAATATTTTTATCAGTTCTAATCGTAAATGATCCATAGGAGGCAAGCTACTTAATTTCTACTACAAACGCAATCTAACATCTAAAAATACACTTACATTTTTCCTTCACCAGTAGCATTTGTGATTTCAAGCATAATCACCTTGTAGAATCGCGAGTAGAGGGAAGGAAAATCACCTCACAGTTTGTTGGGGATGAAATGAAATTGAAAGCCACCTTGTTTATATATGTCCCAATAATAATATCTAAAGCCTTGGTTTCATGCGTCACAAGTCCTAAAGAAAGACTTTGACCATCAATGACCTCCATTGTTATTGGCGTGTTTTTCTTCATGATAGTCATCTTATGTCATTGCACTAGCTCCTTGTCGATGAAACACACATATGCATTACAATCAAGTAATGTTTTATTCTCCATTGTCATGGATCTGTCGTATTTTGTCGTGATTGGTAATAAGAAACAAGGTGTTGGGTTTAAACTAGGACTATTTTGAACACATGATGTGTCCAAATCTAGTTTCATGATCCCTATTGAAATTGGATGTCTTCATTTTTCAAATCTTGAGGAAGTGGCGTGTGAATGGAAGTGGTTCAAACTGTATACCATAGTTGTTTCTTGGGGCAACTAGTAGCAATGTGACCTGACTTTCCACAATATATGCATAGTTTGTTCACACATTGTCATTGTTTATTGTATTCCATGAGTGGTTTGAATTGTGTCCAATCAATTTGCATGGGATCATCCTTTGCTGCAAATGTTGTTGATGGAGACGGCATAGTAGGTGCAAAATTCTTTGGGATTATTAGTGATTCCCAACACTTTTCTTATCAACATTTTAAAAGCATGTTATCACAATAAATAACTTTAGAAATTACTAAAGTTGTACCTGATAGCGACATGCTAATAAGGCTAGCTTGAACTGGGCCATTTGGATAATAATGGGGGTGCAACCGAATGATTAATCGCACTTGGTTAAAAAAACCTTGAAACTTGGAAAATGTCCCATCAAACTTGTGAAAAAGGTTAATTTGCACCTCCTTAACTTGGGATGATGTTGTGGGAGCACATCCTAATGACATTGATGTTTGAACACTTTGAAGATGAGTAATAAAATCATGAAGAGCCTAATTCTCTTGTTGCATATGCCTAAAAGCAACAAGGACTTTTTCCATAAATGCAACCATCTATTCTCTAACGTAAACATGATTATGAGCACTATGAAATATGACACCAACAAGGGGTGGATAATCCACAACCTCAATCAACAAGAAGTGGGTAATTCACGATTTTTTAAAACTTTTTCCTTGAAGAAGATGGGTAATCCACACTCAATTCCAAAAAAAATTTAACTCCTAAGTGATTTATAAACACAAAAATAGACATTAACTTAATACATTTTATTCAAATTGTTAAGGACACGAATAATCACAGGAACAAAGGTTAAAGGAAAGGTCTAAGTCTAATTTTCAAACAAGGAACAAGACAAGATTATGTGATTCAAAAACAAAAACATAAGAACTAAAAATAAGAATATGAGATATGCAAAACAAACGTGAAAACAAATATTTATTATGCTAACATATGCAAACATGAACATGAAAAAAATATGACGAGGCTATGGTGTAAAATTGTGCTTAAGATTAGTGTTGAACAAAGTAAATGTAATGAAAAACTTTACTTTTATTTATACCCCTTAAGCACTTAATTCAAAAAAAAATCTTTAAAAGTTTCCAATCTACGTGTAGCCCATGTTCACCCATGTGCGCTAATGTGTACCCATGTGTGAACTATGAAGGAACTAATATTCAATTGAGAATGAACAAAACTTCAATTAGGAATGAATTAGGACTTAATTAAAAATGAACTAAGAATCAACTAGAAATGAACTATTAGTCAAATGGAAGTAAATTAAAACTTAACTAGAAGTTAACTAAAATTGAATTGAAATTAAACTACGAGCTAGGTATAAGTTTATTATAAATGATGGATGAACAATAAAATGAATGAACTTCATGGCATTAACATCTATGATAGATAGGCAATAACGCATTTTTAGAATTTCAACCCACATAGTAAGGATTACGGGGATGTAATCCAAGGTAAAGGGGGGATAATGTTAAGGGATATAAATCTTTTGATTAATTGTCACCATAAGCATCTAATAATTAATAGTTACTAGTGGTAGACTTACTGCCTCTTACCGAAAGGGTGAAGTTAGTGGGATTAAGTAATTCATGTTAATGAGTGGTTGAAGGTAATCTACCCAATCATGTAGGAGATTTTTAGGAAGGGATTATGATAAGGGCCCTATTTTCATGGGGTCAATGTGGGCTCTGTGTGGTTTTGTGGAAAAGAAATATTAGAGGAGGACTTGGAGGACATCTATAGGATTCGAATTAAGTTAATAATTGTGTTGTTGGAATGAAGTCCTTTTGGAGAAGTGAGTGTTGTAACACTAAGGATGAGAGAGTAATGAGGAAATGCATTTTGTACTTGTGTTATGGAAAGGGAAAATGGTTAAGGAATTTCTATGTGTTTTGCATGAATTTATTTTATTAAGAGGTATAAAAAATAATGTAATTTAGATTATACAAAGGTGTTAATGCCCTTTTCCATGGTATTTAAATGTTTCTTTTAGAACAAAACGGAAGGCGGCATACCAAGTGGTAGCCTCTGGAATAGTAAGCTATTGGCTGCCACATGAAGGTAGCAAATAGTATGTGATAGTAGGAGAAGGGAAACACTTGAAAATAGTAGTTTGCAAACTAGGAAGGACTACATCAAGCAATAGGCAATGGCCGGAAGTGGGTGTAGTTTGATGCAATGGCAGGCAACATTGGGGAGTCATTTTGGGGTGTTGCAGATGATATGTAGAATTACCAAAAGGTTTACATGCATTGTTAAGATGGGATAGTAGTTGTAGGAGGCTTGTAGACCCATTATGGCAATGTCCACGGGGCATTGAAGGCACTACATAACCTTGGAGAATAACTACTCTCTAGTTGAAATCATGTATTTAATGGGGCAAAGACACCTTGAATATTTACAGGATTATATATGTTCAAATAAATAATCAACTTCAACAACCTCTTAATTTTGAAGAACTTCTTGAGATCTTTTTGTAAACATTAATACTGTGGCCCAATTCTCAATCATTTGCACAAAGTAAATATTCAAATTTTATGACATATACATGAAATCATTCATTGTTTTCTTCTCCGTCTATTCTTCATTTCATTTTGTAAGTCCCATATGCATGGATAAACATAAGAAAAACAAAACTCAATGAGTTCAATAAAGGCTTCAAACTTTAAAATATTGAACACGTTAACATTTGAATATTCAATTGAGATGTGGGAGAACAAAATGTTCAATCTAATTAGGTAACCCTTGAGATCTATTTGAATTTTTCAAAACCTTTGTTAAAATAATTAAATTCAATTATTTACATACTTCAACAATCAAGTGGAATAAAACATTGCAATGTTTAATAAACTATGTGTAACCTAGTGTAACTTGATATGAAAGTTGAACAAAACCTCAAACATGAATTGAATTATGTAGCACATTAAAATGAGCCATAAATAATTGAAATATATAAAGTGGGTTGATGTCTTCAAGCAAATAAGTGATGTTGTTCAAATCAATAATCATTGCACATCCCACCATAAATTTTTGGTAGAAAACTCTTATATCAAATCTACCACATGTTTTTCAACAATACACCTTTTTTTTGTACAAAGATGAAAAGACAATGATTAAAAATATATATATTCTACACTCAATACTACATATGGTCAATCATGCTTCATGTTGGCAACTTGCTTATGAAGTTTGTTGTCCACTTTGTATGGAGGAAAATATTTATTATAATTGTAACCATCATTTTGATATATGTGAACAACTAGCCACTTGGATTTCCAAGAAACATAGTGTTGCTCTTTTTGTATTATGTTTCAAGCTACCCGCAACATTCATCAATGTAGTAGTTTTCTTCTTTTATCCATAGATCTCATTTATAAGTTGTCATAAAAAAACAAGAAACATTATCCACAACCTTTTACCCTTAGGTGTGTTCTCAATACTTAAACAATCATTAATAATAACGATTTCAATGCCTTTACTTCCCCTTTGTTTCAAGTATCTATGTAGTTTGAATTTTATTCTTCTTCCAAAAGGAAAAGTGAACAAAATTTTCTTAAATTTTAGCATTCACTTCTACATCTTTGTGTAGGGTTTGACTTTGAAAACAAGGTCAGAACACAAGGTTGTGTACATTTTCATGATTGATACAAATTAATGTTTATGTTTGTTATTAGTATTTCAAATTATTATAGGCAAATAATGATTTGTTGATTAGAGAATAAAAATTTGTCAATTTTTTTGGACAAGTTAATGCTTACGGTTCAACACGTCACCATGTCACTTCACATTGCAATCTAAGGTGAAATATGTGACATGAAAAAAAAAATTGAAAAAAAATTGCAATGTGAGACACAACATTAGTGATGTGAGATGTGACATCATTTGATGTGAAAACAAATTTGGGAGTTTTTGGGAAATTCACCATAGTCACATATGGTGTTAATTTGGAATGATTTTTGCACCATTACATTTCTAAAATGAAGGGATACACATGTGCAAGGGTGCAAAAGTTTTGGAGACAAAATAATTTGGAGGCCAAAGGCTAATTTTCCATTTTGGAATAATTTCCATTTATTCTTTGGAAATTCACATTTCATCCATATGGAGGGAGAATCATGAATGGTTTATGCTAATGAATTCTTACATAAGAACACTATTGGTGTGGGAGGATTTCATGCCATTTAAAGACAAAAAAATTTGGAGGTTTGTTCACGGGCGTGGAAAGGTGGTGTGCATGGAATTGATTTTGCCAAGTTTTTCAATTGTAACTTCTTGTGTTGGTAAAGCATCCAATCTCATCATGTACAAGTGATAGAATGTCCTATCATTAATGAATGGAGTGGATTTGAATTCATGTCATGATTCTTATGCGAGGATCACAAAAGTAGATTTGTGTTACATGATTTGTGCATCTCCATTTGTGTCTGTAGGGTTACACTTGTTGCCTATCAATATGTCGATTGAATTATCATTTGATTTTAGGGGTTAGGGGGATGTCAAGGTGTGTGCCATTTGGCTACGACATGGGGGTGAACACACACTTTCAAGTTGACCTTATAATGATTTGTGTTTATTATTCAATGTGAAACCCTAGGTGAAAGGCCATGCGTCTTCCCACATGTGTTCATTATAATCATTAGAAAAAAAACCCCATTTTTCGACTTGTTTTAGGCGGCTAAAAGTGTCTTTCACGACTATTTTTTATCAAAAATAGTTGCAAAAAACACTTTTAGTTGTCTAAAACAAGTCAAAAAATGGGATTTTTCTACTAGTGAATGAACCTAAGGAATGTGATTGTTATAGTTTAATATGGCCATTTGAAAAAAATGGCTCAATGGACAAGGATGTTCCATTGTTTAATGTTGTGATGAAATGAGGTTGATGACCAATAAACCATTTTTCTCACAATGTGCCCAAGTGTTGTGGGCAACATGAAATGTTCTTGCAAATGCTTATCTTTAGCCATACATGTGCAACATCCTTAGATTTATGTTATGGGAATTTTGGTTTAAGGGTAGGTTAAGCCACGACGTGTTCAACATCCCTTTACATTTAATGTAATCCATTACTAGTTCAACAAACTTTGGTTATTAAAGGTTCTAGGTGGGACCCCCAAGTTAAGGTTAAAGTTCACCCATTTGACTATTCAGTGAACCTTTTTGCATATGGATGAAATAATGACAACTAGATGAATGAAATGTTGGGTATGTTTATGACTTTAATGCAACATTATTGTGACTTTCTTTTTTAGCTCTATTACAATTTTCTTTCAATTTTATTGAAAATTTAAGTTCAAGGTTGGTAATAGGTAAGTAATTAAGTCGGTATAAATAATATGTAAATAAGGTCTAAGTAGGTAAGCAATAGGTATGCTGGTGTGTAGGAACTTAGGTTAGAAGTTATAAAGTTGGTTCAAGGTTGGTAATATATTTAAATGGGTAGATAATTAATTAATATGTAGGTAAGGTGTCATTAATAATAAGTAGGAAGTTAAACAAAAGGTAGGTAAATTACCATTAATACTATAGCCTACCTATATATTACCTACATGTATTTTCCTACCTATCATTATCAACACCTTACTTACATATTATGTACTTAACTTACAAGCTACCTATACCTATTATCTACCTACCTACTTAAGTAACCCACAACCTATTTAATTGACTTAATTTAATTTACAACTTACCTTCTTATTTAACCTAAAATTTAGGTCAATTTAACTTACAACCTACATGTATTTCGATAACTTGTAACCTATCTACTTAACTTACAACCTACCTACTTAATTAAGCTAGTTAGGCATGTAGGTTATTTATGTAGTTAGGTTAGGTAATAAGCAAAGTTCGACCTAAATAAAGTAACTAACTAACTAGGCAAGTTAAGTAGGTAGGTATTAGGTAAGTAATAGTTAAATTAAATTATTTAAGTACTAACAACTTTTATTTAATCATGGTGTTGCCAACTATTCAACAAAAATTGGTCAGATATCAACTATTTAAATAATTTTCATTGATTTTATATGAATTCCAAATCAAATGAATGAAGTATGTGAACACTACACCAATATTCATCCAAGTTTAGTAAGTGTTTTACTATATTTTGAGTGAAATTGAACAAATTTACCATCAAGAAAATGACCAACCCTTTAGTAATTGAGGACTAGTTGCTATGGATAGGTGAATTCATTAATGTTAATTGAATTCATCAATAATCAATCAAATTCATTAATAGTTCGATCATTAATAATAAATTAAGCACCTAGGAACCTTCACTAAACTACATAACCTAAGTTAATAACCTAGCCCAACAACCTAGGATGCAAGTGTGAAGGTTTGAACCCTTCACTTCCTTTCATTTCCATATTTTAAAAACAAGTTTTTAATCATTGAACCATTATTTAAATGAATGACATTTTTTTGATATCAGATATTATTATGCACATTGTTTTTACATTAAACAATTATTGGTCATTTTTTACTATTCTACCATAGGTTACTTTTAGTTATTATATCGTAAGCTATTATTGGTTATTTTAAGTTATTTACCAAAACCTATTGTTGGATATTTTAAGTTATTTATCATAGGTTAATCTTGGTTATTTTATCATAGGTTATTGTTATTCTAGGATTTTTTGGCTATTTTATCATAGGTTATTATTGGTTATTTTAGGATATTTTATTCAAAAATATTATTGGCCATTTTATTGTATGCTACTATTGGTTATTTTAGGCTATTTTATTTTAAGATATTTTTGGTTTTTTTATCGTAAGCTATTGTTGGTTATTATAAACTATTTATCATAAGTTACTATTAGTTATTCTATTATAGGCTATTATTGGCTATTCATCATAGGTTAATCTTAACTATTATTGGTTATTTTATATTATTATACCTTAGAATAACCTATAATAACATAAAGTATAATGACTTTGAATAACTTAAGGTATAGGCTAGGGTTAATTAAATAATCTAGTTTAAAATAACTTAAAATATCAATCTTATAATAAGTTATGATATAACCTATGATACCTTAAAATATAATAACCTATAATAATTTATAATAACGTACGTATAATTTAAAATAACATAGGGTATAACTTAAAATAACTTAAAATATTTAAAACAACAACATAAGAATAAGCCTATTTACCATAGTAAATTATGTCAATTAGTAATGAAACATGATGTTTACATAATGACCTTATAATGAAATAACTTTAATCAAGTTGAAATCATTAAGGTGCAATGAATCTATTTCATTTTTAAGGTCCCATAGTGATTTAGGCTAATGAATTGCACCCCATTTTTTTATTATTGGAAGTAATGTGTTGGCGGTAAATTCAAATTTTAAATCATTATTGAAATCATTTATGACTATGCCAATTTGCATAATTGAAAATTAGTCAACATTTCAACTAGGGCAATTGACTTTGGACAAGTGGTGCAAGCCCATCCCAAAACTATAAAACTTTGACAAATTGAATTCATCCTATTTTTGTTCACTTGAATTCCTTTGTTGCCCAATTTTCTTTTCCATTTCTACCTTTCCATAATCATCTCCCATCCACTTTCTAAGGTTTCTTAAATTGCCCATTGGCATGGTACTTTCATTTAGATTGGAATTTATTCACTAAATCTTCATCATCATTGTTTTCTTTACAATTTTACTTTTGAAATGTATGCAAGTCATCACAAGTGATGAGAAGAGGAGAAGATGCATCTATTTTTACCACATTTGATGTAAGTTGTTAATTTAGGTGAATTATAATTATTGACCTTTGGTTTTTTTTTGTTTTTGTTGTTTCTTAGGCATTGGGTAATGATTTGTACCATGGTATTGTCATTGGAAAGGGAATTTGTTCACTAAAGCTCATTGGCATTGTTTTTTCTACACTTGTACTTTTGGCATATATGTAAATTATCACAAATGATGAGAAGAAAACATATATACCTTCACCATATTTGATGCAATCAAGTTGTTATTATAGGCAATGGGGTTTGCTATGATTATGTATAGGTTCTAGGCCTTTTTTATTAGCTAACAAACCATTTGATTAACAAATAATGAACAATTTAACCCATCAAAATTTTGCCTTTTTT
>Ga0209611_10010674_pt1 | contig 13448 bp, 8 predicted proteins | sample S1TSphgellanicum_3_FD_187693 | JGI IMG/M metagenome (GOLD analysis project Ga0209611, IMG submission 187693) | Host-associated microbial communities from peat moss isolated from Minnesota, USA - S1T2_Fc - Sphagnum magellanicum MG (SPAdes) (version 2) | ecosystem: Host-associated > Plants > Peat... | reverse complement strand
CCTTTGCCACGAGCTACCCTAAAATTTTGTGAATAAGGCATTTAAAAAAAAAATCTTATTTGATGCTGATAATACTTGTTTCTATGTGACCACCAGAGTTCTTTAAAGGAATTTTTGCTTGTAGCCAAAGTGGCATCATGCATAGGAAGATGTAAAGAAACTGATGATCATCTCTAGTAAGATTTACCCAAAGAGGGCTATAAACCCAGAAATTAAAAATAAGTGAAATTTGGTCTCTATGAAGAAAATGGACCTCTTTCACTGGGGGTACTTATTATTCTGTTTCATACCAATTAGTTGGGGGGTGCCTCACAAGTCCAACTTTTGTTTTTTTGCAATTAGCCAATTTGATTGGCCCATCCCAAAAAAAGTTGAAACTATGGAGGCTCCCGAAATAGAAGATTCTATGGAAAGATGGCGTGCCTCCCCCTTTAGCCCACCCATATTGGTGAGAAGGGGCAGACTTTGGGCAAAACATATATGGGATTAAATTGAGGTGCTATTGGGAACACCCTTGGGGAACATATTGGGAACTTGAAGGGAACATATTGTGAGCAAAGGAAAATGAAAAAAAATCCTCCCCTCCCCAAAACTTAAAAGAAAAAAATCAAGGCACTTTGAGTGCATGCTGAGCCTTCCCAGGGACTGCATGAAATTTCTATTTCCAAAACTGTTCATCACCATTTTTGGCCTGGGCTAATACCTCCATTATAAACTGGGGGTACTTATTTCATGCTTCTATTAATTGGTAAGGGATGTGCCCAAAATATGTATTTTTTCTTTTTTTCAGGAGAGGTCATGTGATTGGCCCATCACCACTATTTCTGGAACATGGGGCACCCCCTAATATATAAGCATGATTTGTCATGCTTCCCTTTGGCCCTCCTTTCCAACTCAAAGACATTGAAGTTGTGACCAAACAATATGGGATAAGAAAAGAGGTGCTATTAGGAATGTCTTCGCAAATACATTGGGAACTTGGGGAACTTGTGAGGAACTTGATGGGAACAGAAAAATAAAAATAAAAATCCTCCCCCTCCCTCTCCCCCAAAAACCGAAAGATAAAAGCTAAGCTCCCCTGAGCATTCTCATTGGGCTGCATGAAATTTTTATTCCCAAAACGGTTTGTCACCATTTTCAACCTCAACTAATACCCTCATCACAAACTGGGGGTACTTATTGGGAACTCAAAGGGAACATGTTGGGAACAAAGGAAAAATGAAAAAAAATCCCAAAGGGTTCATAAGGGTACTTTTTATTCCATTTAACCCTCGCTTGATTTGGGGGTTAAAATGACTAAAAGATATTGCATAAATAACCCTTGTGCTATCCACACAAAGGGGATAGATAAAATGGCACGACGGGGTTAATTTAACCCCAGGTTTGAACTGTTCAGATTCAGGGTTTTTTCATTAGACCTAAAATGTTTGGGCAGCTTGGGGAAATTTAGGAATTTTATTCCATGCTGCCTCAAAAAATTGGGCACTCTGGATAATTCCTGAGAAATGTTTTTCAGGATGCTTGAAAACATTTCAGCAGTTTGGGCATTTTTATTCTGCTCATTAATTTTGGGCACATTATATACTTTGGAAAATTTTCAAAATTTTGAGAACTTGAAAAATCCTAATGCGCAAAAAGATTTGGGAGAATTTTTCCCAGGATGCTGGAAAAATTTCAGGCAGTTTTGGATTTTTAGGATGCCCATAAATAAAGGATAAAAAAAGTCATTGCTACCCAAAAAACTCTGGGAACTCTGAAAAATAATGATGGTTGAATTTTTTTGGGAACTTTTATTCTGCCAGATAATTTCGGGCACTGTATAAAGGTAGAAGAAAATTGTCATTTATGCCCAAACAGTTTTGGGCACTCTGGAAAAATCCATATTTTTTTACACTGCCCGAAAAAAATCGGGCAGATTATAGAGGTAGAGAAATTTTTTGTTGCTGCTCATCATTTTGGGTGCATTCTCACATGAAAGAGTGTATGTTGGGAAGAACAACATTAGAAGCTGCTGTGAAGCCTCAGGGGGCATTTTAACTTTTAGCCCTTTGAAATCAAGGGGTCAAATTAACCTTGTTATGCCACCCTAACTTGATCCCATATCTACAAAAGGATGAAGATATTTATTCCTCAAGTTAAGATATCTTAACACATTTAAGGTGCATTCACACTTGGTGTTAGGCACTCTAGTGTTGAGTCCCATAACAACATCCTAGTCATTTCGAACTTACAAACCCTACTTATCATGAACATTTTATGTGAAGCTAACATTCATTTAACATTAAACTATTGCCCATTTAACATTGGGTGCCACCTAGAATGTTACCTAGATTTTCACTTAACACTGACTTAACATTCGGTGTGAATGCACCTTTATCCTCTCTTGATCTCAATGTGATGTCATTTGTGAAATCAATTTTTATCTCTTTTGTGTGAATTGGATAACGTTGGGATTAGTTTATCCCTTTACCCACCTTGGTGTGAATTCAACATCAAGGAAGAAAACTTATAAAATGGTCCATTTTCTTAGTAGAATCCATTACCCATTAGCTTGGGTGAACTTGCACCCCACATTGGTACCATGGTAAAAACCAATGTTGGTGAATATCAGTTTTTTAAAGATACACGTTGGATCCAACTTTTATAAATAATTTCAAAAAGGATTCAATTATTTATAAAAATAATAATTTTCTTCAGACATCATATATATATATATATAAGGTGGTTTTCTATTTCTTTGTTCTCTTAATTATGAGAATATTCAGTTATCCCTATCCCTAGGGGGTTTTCACAAACAGGTTATGACAATCAAAAAAAAATCATAATGATTATTTTGATGAAATTGAAAAGGTGCCAAAAAAATTTAATATTATTTTCATAATTCAACAATTTCATCTCTTTCAAAACCATTTTCAAATTGCTCTAGTTCATCTTCTAGATTTTTGTTCGTTTCAATAAATTATATTAAGTTACATGGAGATTTACAACCTACATTAAGATCATTAACCCGATTTTTTCTAACAAATATTAATTTCTCTAAATTTTTTGTTTGTAAATGACATTTCCTAATATTTGTAAGTATTCAAACCAAGGAAAAAAATCTTTTTGTTTCAATATGTGATTCAACAATGCTTAAGATCTAGTGGGCAAGGAAACCAATAATAAGAAACATTGTTTCATGTTTTTCCCACCATTGAAAAGCACATTTGTTGTCTTTACCATCAATTTGATATTGTTTCAAAATCAAAAGTTTTCTATGGACGAGTTTTAAATTGTAGGTTCACTTGTACTTGTAGTTTGCTCAAAGATATCCAAACTATAATCTTGATCAAAGATATTTTAATTAGTAACATTCCTTTTAGGTTCTACCAAGGGATGCAAATGTTCATGGCATTTAACCAACATAAGACACAAATAATTCCTATCATATTCCTAAACAATAGCACCTTGGTCCTTTCCAACAAACGAAAACACTATATAAAGGCTTTTAAACCTGGAGTTTAACATTGAGTATAACATGTGAATTTTTTTCAATATATATTTTTTAAATGAGAGAAAAAATCCAATATTCCATAAAATTTCCTTCTAATGTTAGAAGTTAGCAAAGCGAACTCATCAATAACATTTGAATCATCCTCCATCAAACTATGAAAATAGGGCACAACTTCATTTTTCTCTTTAAGTTTTAATTCATGAAAATTGTAGAATGAAATGCATCATTAATTAGCCAATGTTCATATGACTAGTTCAAAACACGAATAGTGACAATGGGAAAAGGAAATCCACATTAATTTGAGAATGTGCCAAGTTAGAATGTATGGCATTTGAGCAATAAACCTCACAGTAATTTGTTTATAGTAACAAAACACAATAATTGCCCAAAATTGTAATGCCTTTTGAAACATGATTATTTTGCTAGCAAATTTGGAAAAAGAAAAAATAGATAAATTTAGTGTTTAATCTTACATAATCAAAAACATAAGTTTTGAGGTTGAAAATATGTTTAAAATAAACAAAATTCACTACCTTGTTTTCATTAGGGTATTTAGTTTCTTTGGGCAAATTAATCCAGCCTTAACACAAACTAGTTCACTTTTTACTTTCCCTTCCCATATTTTGTTGGCCATGTGATGCATTTCACAAATATGTTTGTGTAAATTTAATAGAACCATATTTCATTTCACACACCTTTTCATCTATTGTGCCGTATTGACATGATTTGGAAAAAACATGACCAAAACAAGTTCCTTATAAAACTTTCTTCCAAACCAAAAACTTCACAATTCATAATTGATTTCAATGCACTAGTTGTTGTGTTGAGGTTAAACCTTTCATCCTTGACATAAGCAATGATTTTTTCCTTAGGCCATATTCATTCAGCAAATTTATCATACTTCAAACTAAGGCTTGCCTTATAGTTTATGTAGCTTCAAACAAGTTGATAATAACACGCTTTGGTTGCCAATTTCTTCCCAAAAAGTTTATGACTAAGTTTGACACATCATATGCCCCTTTGGACATCTAGAAATCAAAGTTAATAGTTGTAGAATGGCATTCTGCCAGAGTTGGAAGAACCTAAAATTGTTTAGTTTTCTCCATCAACCTTGGTAGTATTTCTTACAAAAAATGCCTTCTAGAAAGGAAATTAATTATCGAACACTAATGAAAAATTAGACAATTAAGCCAAACACTTTCCATAAACTATATTGGCAAATTTGTTTTTAGAATCAAAAGACCCATGCCTTCAAGGAATTATTTTTGGAACATTTCATCCTTTTTCAAGGTATTTTTCACAACAATTTTTTTGAAATAGATCCCCCATACACATTTTGTTTATTTTTTGTTGGTCACTTTTTCTTTTTTCCTTGCATTAATTTGTTCATTTCCTCTTCAAATCTTTTTGACACAATGGCATGGTGTGCATCAACATGTTTTTTCAAAGATGTTATTTGATTTGTTTTATAATATGAAATCAACTTCTTTCTTGTTTATGTTCTTAGATTTGATGCATTTATTGGACCAATATAACACAAAATGAAATGCATAATTTGTGCATGCTCAATATCAACATCTCACTTATCATTTACATAGAAAAAATATTAACAAAAAAAGGTTTTGTTATGAGGTTCCCAAAATTTTCTTTGAACATGTAGTTTTAAAAGATTTTTTTCATGTTCTCTTCCCCATTTTCTACATTTGAACTTGTTTTTAGTTTGTACATTAAGATTATATGCAAATCTTTCTTCCATTTCTTCCATTTCTTCCATAATTACATCATTCATGAAAACTTAACAAGTTTCATTACCACTAATTCTATTTTCATTTTCATAGGATTGATCCAATTGCAATTTTCACAAGAATATTACCAAGAAATGGAAAAAAATGAATAACTCAATTTCAATAACAAAATATTAAAGATCCAAGAATATGCAATTTGTAGTAACAAAAAAAATTCAAAAAAGGTAGAAACAATAATATAGAAAAGGGAAAAAACAATTATAAAAATTTCAAAATTACAGATTGGGTTTTAAGGATTAGGGTCTAGAAAATCACAATTAAAAAATGACATTAATTTTATTTCAATTCATGATGTGAAAAAAAAAACATTAAAAAAATTTAAATGTGATTTATGTATGTTTTATGTTAAGAAAAACTATTTTTCAAATGTTTTGGAGGGGGGTAGATGCACAATTGAGTGGTTCACTTTTGTGAAAAAATGATGTTTTTTTCCTAAATACCTTTTATTCAAATGCATACAATGATTAATATATCCTTAGATTTACTAATTGGAACTTATATTTAAATTAACAAATTCATAGAACTACGTGATTATTTATTGATTAAAAAAACTCATCTATTAATAACAATCAACTTTTGAAGTTGAAAAATATGGACTAATTATTTGATTGGAACATCACAAAATGAAAAAAATTATATTAATTCACATTCTAAATTTATTATTAAGATTCAATATACGATGTAATGTAAGATGATAAATTCATATGAGGAATCTTTTTTTTGAAAACCTTAATTGTTTAATAGTTAGGGATTTTTAAATGGTTAAATTTGACCATATTTTCATAAGTCCATATGAATTGCATTTTTATTTTTATTTTCATTTTTTTGGTCCCAAAAACATATTTTTTGAAAGCTTTACATGGGTCATTATTCATATGGTTTTTGTGGGTTTTCCTTTTAAGGCTTCCAAATTGAAAAATGACGTTAGATACATTAAATACAAGGTTTCACATGGATTTGGGAAGGTTTGTATGTGATTGAACATGTATTATTCAAAGATTATAATAGTAACATTTTTAAAGTAATAATCATGTCCATTTGAATCATTTAAAAAAATCTTGTATAGACTTATAGAAAGTGTAATTTTTGTTGATATTAAACCACTTGATCATGCATTCAACCAAGGAAAAGTCTTGCGCACACACACACACACACACAAGTAATTATATTAGTTTACAAACACAAACACATGTAAATACATGAAATTTACAAACATGTAAATAAAAATGGAATAAGATACTTATTTGTTGTAGGCATAATGTTGATTAGTAAGCAACAACAACAACACAAATTGATTGTAATAAAATATTGCTGGTTATTAGAGTAGGATGTAACAAGGTCAACATGAAGTAGTTGGACACAACAATGCATAATGCAAATGGGGGCAACGATGCAAGTGTGGGTAGTACAATAATGTAGGTGTAAGTAAGGGTGAGATGCAAGAGGGCACAATGCAAACAAGGTGACAGGATGCGGGTGAAGTGGTAGTAAGCAAACATGGGGGTGAGATGCCAATGAAGACAAGATGCAAATGAGGTGTTTACAATAACGGATCACAAAGTAATACCTATATGAATTAGTAATGCAAAACAAAATATGACAAAGAAAAAAACAAAGGAAATGCACAAGGAAGAATGAAATAGATGGGAAAGGAAGAAAAAAGGAAAAGAAGGAGAAGAGGGGAAGAACAAAGATGTAAAAGAGTAAGAAAAAACCAGCATTAACTTCACCAAAAGATAAAATAAGAGCAAACTTTCCTTAAAAGAAAGAAATGAAATGAATTTAACCAAAATGGGATGGAGAATGGAGGAGCGTTAATGGAGTAGTTAGGATCATTGATGGAGTAGTCATGAACATTAATGGAGCATTGAAGAACATGAGTGGAACATTTAGGAGCACATCAATGAAGCTTTTAGGAATGTTGATATACATCATAAATCATTGTCATTTGGTCATTCACTGATTGTAGTGGTGTTGGAGACCTACATTTTGGAAGTTGTTTAGGGGTGCGAGATAAGGGGGTTCAATTTTAATTTCCTTTCAATTGGTTTGCCCTTGTGTGGTGGGCTTCTTTGGGTTTTCCTCTTTTTTCAAATTGTGCCATGTGGGTGTTGGTTTATTTAATGGAGGCTCCTACTTTTATAGGAGATGTGTCCCTTAGCTCTTTTCCCCGGTTCATGCCCCTAAGATTGGCCCCTCAGCCTATTGCCCTTGGGCAAGCCCATCTTTGGATGGCATTACTAGGAACATCACACCTTGACTTTCCTAGACCCATCGAACTTTGAAAAATCATAGGAAACATTTAAATCAATATTTTCATAAATATTTTATTAATACATTCAGTAGGTTTTGTAGATTTTTGAAATTTCAGTAATATAAAAAATATTGTGTATTTTGATGTTCCTAATCATTGCATTTTGAAAACGTAATGTTGGTTTTTTCTTTGAACTTTTTGCTCATGAACACAAATTTAAAACATGATTTGAGATTTTTTCTTGGGAATTTTTTTCTTAATGTAACTTGGAAGTCATTCTATTTTTTGATTTTTATGAAATAATTAATTGAATAAGTATAATTTAGTTATGAATTTCCAAAGTTAAAGCTATCAATTTCTAAAGGGACCATTTTAATTGGAATACAATTTTTTAACAATTTCTAATTTTTTAATTCCAAAATAAACTTCAAGGCCATATATTAGTGCATGCAATTGATAAACATGATTTTTTTTAAAAAAATTGTGAAAAGATTTAAAATAAAAGGCCTAGGAAAATGAATTGGTCGTTTTTGGTTCCTTAACCATTCCTTGGGGTGGTTTTTAGTGGTACCACCCAAGGATGGGTTCACGCCCTTCCACAAGGGCTTCATTATGTGGTTTTGGCCCTTCTTTCTTTTCTTCGTGTCATTACAACTTTTGTTTTGATCCCAACTTATCTAATAAGGTGTTTCGAGCTTATGGGTTGACCATATTTTTAGTGCATGTCAAGAGTATGAATCAAGCCCCCCCCCCCTCGACATGGTATTCGTGTTTCGATTGTGGGGCCTTATTTACGTGTTTTAATTTGCCATGCCATCAAAGGTGTGTCAGCCTTTTCATGCTTACTCTTCAGGGATGATGATGGTACCCCATCCCTTTAAGCCCCATCCCTTTAAACCCCATGCCACCCTCCAGTAGTTTGGGCATGGATAACAAATTTAGATCCCCTTGGAGCTTTTTTGTTAGGGTTCCCTAGGCTTTGATTATATTCTTGCATCCCAATTGGGATGCTTTAAAATGAAAAGTGTAGCTAGTATTCAAAACTTCCTTTGGAATGCATAGTGTGAGACATTAACAATGTTGATGCTTGGCATTTTTTTTTACTTTTCCTTTAGTGGTGCCCTTTCTTCCTTGTTTGAGGGGGGGAAAGTTGGGCATAGGGAAACTAAGATTCAGTTATGGAAGTTTTATGTTGGCGATTAGAAGGAGTTTGTTACATGCATAGGTCGTAACAACTATTTTACTTTCAATCCTTGCCTGTTCAGATGTTGCCTTTCCCTTGGAGCTTTCATCCCTCTCTTCCCCCCTAGGGCCCATTGTTTTCATTGAAATTTAGTTTCAGAGTGAGCATGGGATAATGCCTATGTTATGAGGGCCCTTGCCCCTCTTGCACTAACTTTAACCTCTTTAGAAACCATTTTTGCTTTGCAAGCTTTTCATCCTTTAGATTCGTCCTTGCCATGTTCAGATTCTTTGATGGAATTTTAGCCAAAAATAGACGATTTTTTTTATTCAACATGTTCAAGTCAACATTGATCCATTCAACTCACCTTTTAGCTAGAGGGCGTTCATGCATGGTATTTGAACATTTTCAAGATTTATTTGACCTAGAAGATTCAGCTAGTGATTTCTTTAGGCTAATCCTTGGTGTATTTTTATGTTTCTATAGGGTGTACCCCTCAGAGTATAGCCAGGGCCTTTGGTGTTGCCGGGTTGTTAATTTTGGGCAAGCCTTTTGGTGGCATGTGGCCAATAATAGTAGGTGAAGTTCTTTATCAATTGGTGAGTAGGACCTTTTGCCTCTAGTTTCATGATGCATTTGCTACTCACTTATCCCCTCACTAGTTTGGCATCATAGCTGTAAAAGGTTGTGAAACAATGGTGCATATTATATGGCCAACTTTATATGTTCACCTTAATAGGGTGGTGTTGCAGGTAGATATTGCAAATGCCTTCAACATTATTTCTCGTAGTGTTATATTCTAGGAGTTGCATGCACTAGTGGGTAATTGTCTCAGCCCATACCTTTTGTTCATTCCTTTTATGTTCCCAAATATTTTATTTTATTTTCACCACTCCCCTTAGGGCGATCTGTTAGTTATTTCGTCCTCCATCAGGGGGATTTTTTGGTAATCAACAAAAGGATCCTTTGGGTGGTCATATTTTTGCCCTAGTTCATTTATGTGCATTTCATAATTCAACTACCCTTTTCCCATCTTGTTTATTTCCTTCCATTCCAAATGACTCCGACATCATTATGCCTGCTTCATTTGTTTTTTAGGCTTTTCATCATTTTTTTTCCTAGTTAAATTTGGTAATGACGCACTCCCAACTCCTCAAAAGGTTCAAATGTGAGCCCAAGTAGAAAGCAGCGAAAGAAGGAGGAGTCGGAGCACACTCCCTAGCTCACAACACTTTGAGGGGTAAAGGGGCGTGTTGGAGCTCCGGGATGGGACTAGGAAAAGTTGATAAGCTTCACTCACTCACACGAGCTTACACACAACCCACACAAAGTGGTTAGTGCATAGTTGGAGCACCCTTGGTGTTAGGACGAACCACGAGTAACACGGATACACAAGACTCACCACGGCCCGGACTTGGGGGAAGCCACCACCTTCCCCCTTATAGTATACTCTGCAACTCTCCACGGAGGCTACATCCAAATGGCTATTTTTCCCGGGACTCCCCGAGTGGGAGTCTCGAAATCGCGCCAAATGGGACTCCCGCGACTTTGGAGCCCCATAACTTTGCGAGAAGACCTCCGATTGAGGTGCGGTCTAAAGCAAAGTTGTAGCTCTCGTCGAGAGCTTTCCAAAGATATGTGGCATGCCTCTTGCAGCTAAGTAAATCGGGTAGATTCCCGACTTTTTGTGGTCGGGAGTCAAACTGACAGTTCGACTCCCAGCCCTTCTTTTGGCCATAACTTACATTTCATATGTCTAAATGAGCAATGCGAGCCCACTTTAGACATCTACGTTCCAAGAGCTTTCCAATGATATAAATAACGCCACAAGCCATTGAGTTTTGACCCCTGTAATCACTCTCTGAAGTTTCGGGAGTCCACTAGACTCCATCTCCCAAAGTGGGAGTTGCCTTGGGAGTGTGAGTGTTCACGCCCTCACACTCCCTCACACTTTCTTACACTCCCGAGAGTATGTGATGTGACTCCCCGGCTTCCTCTTGGCCCGCACCCTTGCAATGCCTTTGCTTTGACTCCCGGGCTTCCTCTTGGCGCGCAACCTTGCAACCCTTTAGCCTTGGTCACGAGCCCAAAGCTAGGGTTGCGACAGGTAGGCCTTGCAGTTCAGCCCTATAAGTGGGCTATTTGGTCGCTTTCAGGATTACATTTAAGGTTCTCACTTCCATCAAGTTTATGTACCCCTATTGGGGGCATAAGGGTTTTGGGTGTTCCTTTGGGGTCCCTTTCCTTCATGTCTTTTGTTTTCCAAAATGTTTTGGACAATGATGTTCAACACATAGATGCCCTTTTTAAGTGGGGGTTGTGCATGTTGCATTTGGGATTTTCATTCATTTTTCCATGCAGAGGTTTTATTACCTTTTTCATTTTTTCCCTGAATTGCCAAATTTTCAATGCATGTTAACTTCCTTTGATTCGACTTTCATTTGCATATTTGAGAATTTTTAAGGCTAGATTTTTTGGAGTGTTTGGAGGCTCCCTTAGTTCATTAACAAGCTTCTCTTCCCATTTCCAGAAGTGGGATAGGTTTTGTCTTTACAGAAGTTATCGCCCCATCAATGTACTTGGGGAGTTAATAATTTGTCCCCTTAATCATCATATCCAAATTTTTGTAGGATGGATACCCATTTTTATTCAGGGCTATAGGGACTAGTAGTTTCACTCCATTTCCATTCCAGGCTCACCTTAGGTGGGCTTGTGACCTTTTACCTCTAGTTGTTCAAGTTTCCATCCCACAATTTGAACAATTATTAAAAAGAGGAATGGATCATCTTTAGGAGAACATGTTAGAAAGTGTGCACGGACATTCATTTTCCAACATCATTTTAAAGTTGTTTTTTAATTGTCATTGCACTTGGTTGAGATGTTGTGGAAGCCCAAGTTCAATTGCTTGGCTTTTTGTTCACCTAATTATTCTATCTTTTAGGATGGCCTTTGACATTTTCTCCTCAGAATTACGCACTAGATTGGGCTTCCCCCCCCATGGCTCGTGGTTTTTTTCAATGCATATGTAGCTAGGCCATAGACTCGATAGGGATACATTTATTTCGTTGTGTTCATGGGAGATAACGCATAACCACACATGATGTTTTGAAATTTTTTCACTTCCATTGTTAGGGATGTTGGGTTCCATGTTTTGCACGAGCAAACACATATTTTCCCAATGCCATCTTTCTAATCATCATGGCAATGAATGGAATTATGTTTACAACATATTGTACTCACATTTTGGTAGACGTAATCATTGCTGACCTCACTCATGTGGATCTTATTTCGTGAATTGCTTTTTACCAAAGAGTGGTTATGACGATCTTAACTCAGGCAAAGATTGTGTCATATTGCAACTAACACCTTGAAGATGATTTCATCTCTCTAACATATAAATATTTGGATGTTTATACCAACATGCAGATGACTTCCTTTATCGATGTGCCAACATGGCATGGCTAGCAAAAGGGTTCTAGAAGTCCTCCTCTTTCAATTATATAGTCATTTTATAGGTAGAAGGTGTTAGTGGTTTTTAAAAAATTTAAGTCGCCATTATCTTGCATCGGGTAATTGTGGTAGTAGGAGAGGCTTCTTCTACATCACAAATTTATAGGCTTCATGGATTCGTTTCAAATCTGTGCGAAATTTATTATTTCATGGGTTCGTATTATTTAAACACAAAAGTTGTGTGCACGATTTTTGTGTATAAACAACATGAATAGACATACAACATCCATGTCTAAACAATACAAACATGCATATGACATTCATGTCTAAATAATGCACATGACATTAATGTTCAAACAATACAAGTAGATGAATGACATTCATATCTATTCCATACAAACCTATGGAAAGTAAATTTTGCATAATTATTATTGCCAAATTGTGACCCATGAAGTTTGTGATGTAGGTTTCATATCCTTTCAAGTTTTTGGCTCATCTTTTCAGACAACTTGTTTTGTGCTATTAGTGATAGGTTTAGGTCTTAAGTTTTGTGTTTTATCTTTTTAAGGCTCCCCATTGTGCATTTTGCATTTTCGGGTGTGGTTTTTTGTTTGTACTTTGGTCCTTTCTTTTTTCTTCTCTTGTGCCCTTGTCAAGTGTGTCTCTTTTATTTATTTATTCATTTATTTATATATAAACCAGAGCAAATTTCACCAAAAAGATAAAAATATCAACACAATGTCAAATTTTACAAATGAACGATGTAAAAGAGTGGGCTTGTGGGCCCTTTTTATCTTCAAGAAAAAGAAAAGGAGTACCGTTGCATGTAGAAATGGTGTCGCTTGGATGCTGTTGCTACCTACTAACTAGTTACCTTAGACCCCTAGTTCAAGCCTAGAACTAAAGTTTGAAAACCTGACCTACCTACACCTCTTCACCCATCTCGAGTATCTCCATATTTTATGGTATTACAAAGGGTCTGGATATCATAGTTCCTTCTCACACGATAGATTCCCAGGGGGTCAACATATCAATCTCAATATGAGGAAATCCTGATGCCCACAAGTGATGAACATATGATACCCGGATGATACCCAAATGAATTTTTGATACTTGCGCCCAACACTGGTAAAAACCTCAAAAGTCATTTAGGAACAATGTAAATAGAATTTAAGCTTTTTAGTTTTTTTTACCATGGTACCAAGTGTTGGTACTGGTTCACCCACGGCATTTAACCCTACACCCAAGATCTAAATAGCTTCC
>Ga0209611_10010673_pt1 | contig 13448 bp, 2 predicted proteins | sample S1TSphgellanicum_3_FD_187693 | JGI IMG/M metagenome (GOLD analysis project Ga0209611, IMG submission 187693) | Host-associated microbial communities from peat moss isolated from Minnesota, USA - S1T2_Fc - Sphagnum magellanicum MG (SPAdes) (version 2) | ecosystem: Host-associated > Plants > Peat... | reverse complement strand
CTGGAGGCCGGGCCGGTTCTGCCATAGAAAACTGCATTGGTATTGCCGCCATAGCTAAATACAGAGGCCGGCCGGTTCTGCCATAGAAAATGCAGAGGCCGGAATTGTCGTCGGACAGACAGACAGAACAAGTGAATTTATATAGTAGATTAGTTTGGGGTATCATCCATTTTTTTTCTTCATCCCTTTTAGCTTTTTCATTGGCCCAATGCCCAATACATACAATCCAAATTATAACACACTTAAAATATAAATTGTCTAAACGACTAGTTCACCACAAAACTCATGCATGCAAGTTCATTTTTTAAATAATTTTATTTATAAAAATTGAACTTCATGCATGAAGTTTTATTTATGGAAATCTCAAAAAACATGATTTGGAAATAAGTCTACAATATGAATAAGGATGAACATAGCAGGTTCTAAAAAAACTTGTTAGATGTATTTGCAAGATTTTGTTGTTCACATTTTTTTAATGATAGTTTCCAAGTTTCATGTAACTCTTCAACAAGTTGTGATTTTCCAATCTCTCTTAACTTGGAACTATAATAAAAAGGTTTCTCTATTCATAAAAAACTTTTGTAATATCATCCAACTCCACAACTTGGGGCATCATCCTACATTTCCATAAAAATTGTGATTTTAAATAATAGTCCATCCATCGTTGTATGGCAAAACCCACAATGTTGCAAGCTAAAATTGTCTAGACCTCAACATCTGCAAAAACACATTTAGAAGAGTACTACCAATCTTCGTCATCTTGTATTTGCAGAAGGTTGCAACTCTCTCCATGATGTTGTGTGTCAAACAAAACCTATTCTTACAAAAACTTGACATATTCATCAACTCCCTCTTACATCTATTAAAAACTAACATCTTATAACAAAATTGAAAATGTTCTTCCCCTTCGTCTTTCAAACAATATCCAATCATGTTAGTGTATGTGCACACAATGTCCCGGTGGAGCAAATGTCACATCACCCCAACCTAAAGGGTTTTTGATCAATTTGTTCAAAGTTATAACATTGGAAATATAAATCTTTCACACCATCTACAAGTGAAGTCTTTAAAGATTTTTTCCTCTCTCCAAAACACACAATCTTGATACACATATGCCTTCTATGAACTTTCCATAATAGCCAACATCTTTGTGAGAATGTCAAAACACCTCACACTAATTGTGATGATATTTTTCAAAACTTTTTCATCCTTTTTCAATTTCTTCTTACCTTTTTCTCTTGCAGTAGCTTTAAGAAAACACATGATTCTCAACCAAATCTTCAACCAAAAACAAGTAAAGATGAAAAGATGGGAAGATCCAAGCAACCAAAAAAACACCCATGACCCTATTTATTTTTGTAAAAATCACTCATTGGCTACATGAAACTTTTATTTCCAAAATTATTTATTACCATTTTGGCATGGGCTAATGGTAGGGGTAGACATTGGTCACATATTTTGACATATTTTCAACAAGAAATAACTCCCTCCACCCCACCCTTAAAAGGAAAATATTGGGCCATCATGAGTGCATGCTAAGCTTTCCCATTAACTGCATAAAATTTCTTTCTCCAAAATTGTTCGTTGCCATTTTTTGCTTGGGCTAATGGTAGGGACAAAATTTTGGGGACATAGTTAAACAATGAATAATCTGAAGTTTTTCCTATTACTACCATGTAACAATGATATGTTGCAATCCAACTCCTTTTGACCATGATGCTTGTGGTTCAACCTAGGAATTGATTTAGCAGCCATGGATACAATTTACATACATTGACATTGTGTATACATGTAAAACATTACATATATACATTGATGTTATGTGTGTGTGTGTGTGTGTACACACACACACACACACACACACACACACATGACTCATGGCATACATTATCATAAATTCAAATTTGATTAGGTTAATAGGTTTAAACACCTTACTTATTCAACAATAAACCCTAATGGGGGCAAGTATGAATTTAAGGTGGGCCTACAATACATTACCTTAATCTTAGTTTCATCAATAAATTAGCTTTTAAATATTGAAATGATTTTGTTGTGAAAATATGAATTTGAGATGTTGAAAATTTCATAGTTACTACATATTATAATCCAAATAATTTCACTACTCATATGACAATATCATAGTAGATTATTAAATATAATAATAATAATAATAATTTTAAAAATATATTGAAAATTGAAAAATAAATGTATTGTTCATTTTGTCAATGTGTAAACCTGACCTTAGATTATGGTAGTAAATTTTCATCTTTCCTTTTTTACAATGATTTACAAAGCTTTAGAATTTTATAAAAGCTTCAAAGGTTAAAAAAATTATTGTTAATAATTAGAAGCATGATTAGGTAGTTTATTGACCATAAAGGCCTACCATCCTTTTTTTCTTTTTGGAAGGAATGCTACTAATTCTTCTTTATTAATTTTGACTTCATGAAAATTAATAGTTTTTGGAAATAAATAAGTAGTGAATTTTTTTTCCAATGTGAAATTTAGATTGTGTTTATTTTGAGTTTTTTTGCCCTCACATGTTTAGCATTTTGAAATTCACATTGAGGCAAGTGAGGGAAGGTTTTTGGTTCAAGGGAAAAAATAGCAAAAGGAAAAAATTGTCAACTTTACTTTTTTCATGTGATGCTTTCAACCATGATAGGTTTTTCTTTTAACCATAACTCTCTTTGCCTTATTACTAATAGATTGTAGTGGAACATTTCAACAAGTTTTTTTTGTTATAAGGTTTAAGCTTTTTGGGTTAATAAGATTCATAATTTCCCATGATTTTACAAAAGGTGAACATGTTTTGATTTGAATTTTATAAAAGAAATTAAATGATCTGGTTGCTGCTTAAAAATAAAATGGGTTTTAATTATAAATAATCCATTTAATTAGGATTTTTCATGCCTAAAATGGTAGAAGATTTGGATTGTATATATTAAAATGAAATACATTGGTTTGTATAAAACCATTCAACTTTGGACATTCTAAAGTGGAAGCCTCAAAAGACTTGAACAATTCAAACTTTGGACATGTTACTACAAGTTTTTTAAGGTCTAAAATTATAACAACCTTCAAGTTTAGACATAAATGTTGAAGTATAGTTTAAATGGTTGAAAAGTTTTATTGATTTGACTTTACATCATATTTTGTTAAAATGCCATAATCAAGCTTGACAATTCCTACCTTTTTGTAACCTCCCTTCTTTTTCAACTTATTTACCTACTTAGTCCATCTCCACTAGTCAATTAGAAAGTGGTATGTATGCCACTTTTGGATGAAACAATACACCATAGTGGTGTGAAAGTGGGTGCAAGTGCACCAAATTGTTGTTGAATATCAGAGTTTCAGAAGTCACAAGAAAATAGATGAAGTTGTTGTCAATTGGGTGTTTGCATTTATTGCACATGCACACATATTAATATTGATAGGTTAGTTGCACTAATTGGCCCACATGTGGTCTTTACATGATTCCTTAGCGTATAATGTTCAATATAGTTTATGGTTGGGGAAGCAAAAACTTTTAACACAAAATTTGGATGTGAAAACATGGAGTGCAAGCCATTTTTCAATGAATTGTTGGAAATGTTCTTATACCTATATTTTTACCTACTTATTTACATAACCTAACAACTTGCCTACCTACCCTTGTTGGTACTAGGTTAGATAAGCAATTTGAATGTGAAGTAAGTAAGTAGGTAGGAAGGCTAAATAGTTGGTAGTAAATAATAATTGTCAATGAATAGTAGGTGGTACAATAAATTATAATTAATATTTGATAATAAATAATAATCACTTATAACATTTGATATGTATTAAATAGTAGTTACTAGTAATTATCACTATGTTGCAAATAGGTTACAAGTGTACATTTTATCCATATGTTTTGTCTTCCATTTCAATTTTGTAAATTTTATATGTATGTGCACTAATTTTTTTGGAAAAACATTAAAAAACAAATGTCATTTGGGATTGGCCAATCAAAAAACTCAATATTGTAAAGGTTAAACCCAAAATAAAATAAAAATATTTACCTACCTACCTACCTACCTAGTATTTATCTACATAACTTTACTTAGACCTACTTACTTACCTACCTATTTACCTAGAACTAGGCCTACCTACCTCCACCTTAAAAGTGTCTTCTAACAAATCCCAATGTGACACATGTCAATAAAACCTAAATTATAACATCCTTCACAATAAATCAATGTTTGACACATGGCATTTTGAAGCTTTCCAAAATGACCATAGTTGTATAATATTTGCATAATCCCATAATAGTTATAGACGATATGCATCACATATGGATGAAACCATATATGTTGACCATTGATTTCATCGTAAATGGACATGTCATTTGCAAATATGGACACATGCAACTTGTCCAAAGCGAAGAGGCAATTTTTAATTGCAAAAGACACATGTGACCAAAAAATAGTTGCAAATTATTCTTATAAATTTAGATTTTTTAAAATGAAAGCAATGGAATGTTGAAGTAAAAAGGAAAAACCCTTGATAATTATGGTTCCTAATTGGCTTATGATCCTTACAAGTTGAAAATCATGATTTTTTTTCCTATTATTTCCTTATGAACTTGTCAATAAAATCATTACTTATCAAAGTTAAGCATTGAAATTGTTACAAATGCCAACACCATGAACTTCATTCATATAAATGTTCATCCATGACTTGTAATTAACTTGTACCTAACTCCTAATTTAATTTCAATTCATTCTTAGCTTTTAGTTAATTTTCACTTAATTTTTAATTCATTTGTAATTATTATTTCATTCACTTTTAGTTCACTACTAATTAATTTTTAGTTTAGTTTCAGTTCACTTCATAGTTAAATTTTAGTTCATTTATAGTTCACTATTAGTAAACTCATAATTCATTATTAATTAACTCATAATTCACTATTAGTCCCCACATGGGTGAACATGGGCCACATGTAGGTTGGAAATTAAATTTCCTTGAATCAAATGTCTAATGGGTATAAATAAAGGTAGAATCCCACATCACTTTTAATCTATTCCACACTAATTTTGGGTATGTATATTTGTTATGATCTTGTTATGTTCTTGTCTTTTTTTTTTAATACAATTTTTTTGCATTCACATTGTGCATATATCTTTTTTTTGCTTTCAATTTTCTTATTCAAAGACTTAAATTTAAAAGTAGGTCTACCTTTGTTCATGTGGTTTGGAAATTGTATTATTTAGTTCTTTTCATGCTCATGAAAAGAAAAGGGAAAAAAAGATATTTTGACCCTATTTGTTTTTTTTTTTTTTCAACTTTTGAAATAAAAACTATATAGTTTTCAAAACTTATAACCTTTTTTTAGCATCTCAAATCAAACGGAACCTTTAGATTTCCTCATTGACCTTTTTAACTTCCCTCTAACTTTTCAAAATAATTTGTATCATATCATTTGGACTTGGAAAAGTGCCCCACAAATATCCCCAAAAAATACGTTAGTTTTTGAAGGTTGGAGATGAATTTAGCTGTGAAAAAAATCCATTGACAAAAAAATTATATATATATTCACATCAATGTTGAAGACTAAGGAAAAAAAACCATTTATTTGCAAAAACAATTCATATAAGTTCAAGTATTTCCAAGTGCCTTGGAAAACCATAATTATATCAAATTTTCTTATGAAATTAATCCCAACAATAGTTTAAAAAGGATGTACCAAAAAAAATTGATATTATTTTCACAAGTTCATCCACTTGTTGTACCTTTTATTTGGAGACCTGCAACTTTTGCACGGTTGAATTATTTTTTGGGCTATTTTATCATGATTTCACCTATGATTTGTGAGATTTTTGCAACAACACAATGTTGAAATTAACATATAAACAAAAATCAAAATCACACTATCATTCAAGAAAATTGACAGGGAACAACTTCCCTATTCCACAATGTCTTACCCTTTTCCTTGGGAGGGCACACAAAAACCATTACATTAAGTTCATTCTTCCTTCTCCCTTGTGCCATTACCATTTTTCAAACTGCAAACCTAACATCAATGCCTTCACCATGCTTAAATAAAATCAAAAGCTTGATATAAAAACACCCAAGCTAAACAACAAAACCATGTCAAAAACCTAGAAAAATCAACTCAAAGAGTTAAAGAAAAAAATTCATTGACATTAGGTATTATCAAACTCATGAAAAATTGAAAGAAACCATTGTGCAATCACGTCCTAAAACTAATCAAATCATGCTTCCATTGTATCTTTTACTTTTATGACATGAAAATAACTAAGGCATATGTACATTATTTCTTTTACTTTGGCAAACAAAAAAAAGTAGGTTGTGCCTATATCATCTTTTATACCTTGGAGGCACTACACAAAAAAATAAAATCATGTTTACACCATCTTTTATACCCCAAAGACACCACACAAGAAAAAATAAATCATGTTCACACCATGTGTTGTGCCATGCCTAATGCACGACTCACAATTGGTGTAACAAAGGTTGAACTTCAGCCCCATTAGGTGAATTTCATGGTGTGCCTTCTCCTCCTACCATCATTGAGTTTTCCTTCTTTTAGAGTCCTTCTGTTAAAGAATGTGTTGGACTATGTAATTATGTTGAATTAATAGGATTTTGAAAGTTAGTTTGGTCACACAAGATCTCACAAGAATGTAAGCATTGAAATTATGTAGTTATATTAATTTTGGTCATTCTAAGAAAATAAAGTCTATTAAGCTCAACTAAATCAATGCATATTTTTTCACACTAGAATGTTGAATGTGTTGATGGTTATCCCTTGAATGTACATATTCTAACTTCAAAAATCCATCTAAGGACTATATGTTAAGCACCTTTTACTTTTTTCCTTAGATTTAATTGTTGAAAATTATTATTGTAACATGTTGTTACCTTGATGTGATCTATAGGAATGAATGTAATTCATGTAAATAATTGTCCTTGATTTTGTATGGAGTTGTTTATGCTTTCAAAGTTTTCAATTATGAGTTGAAGAATTTGAGGAAAAGATTAGCTTGGATTCTTGAAAGCTTCACAATTCTTCACATGTTACTTATAATTTTGAAAGTGGGACTCAACCTATTAATTCCTTTATCTATGCTACTTGAAATTATGTAAAATATCTTGATGTAAATGATGTTAAATTACAATAATTCAAATTTTTATCATTGAATTTTTAGGTATTTTGTTTCATTTCGAAGTCAACTTTGTTTTTCCTTCAAGAATTTGGACATTCATTAAGTTTTGAAACATAAATGTGCATCCTAGAAAATAGGAATTTACGTGTGATTTTCATATGCACAACACTTTGTTTGCACATAAAATTTAAAATAATCTTTCTTTCTTGAGGTTTTGTTTTTTTAAGTGACCATTTTGTTCACAAGGATACCTTGTTGTTGAGTATAAGAAATACTAATATGTTGTTTGCAATTTTCATGTTAAAAATATTGATATTTTTATTAAAGGCCAAGGGCTTGAATGACACATGTATTTATTAACTAATTGCCTTGATTATAGTGGTTCATTGACTAGATCACATAATCAAGTTGTATAACTTTAGTCAAAATGAACAATGGTATTTAGTCAAATTGAACATTTAATCAAAATGGCCAATGATTTTTAGTCAAATACAACATGGTCTATTACCTTATGAATTTACCTCTTACCTATTTATCCACATATTTATTAGTTTAATTATTTACCTACCTATTACCCACCCACCTTTTATTTACTTACCTACCTACACATACCTTTTCACCTACTACCTATATACCTACCTATATTTTTCATGTATGTATAACCTACCTATTTACTTACCCACCTACTAACATATTATTTATTTCCCTATCCACCCATTTATTTACTTAATTTTAACCACTAAGTGTAACCACTAGATTTAACCATTAGATTTAGCATTAAGTTTAGCCAAATTTTAACTATTAAATTTAACCATTATGCTTAATCACTAAATTTGGCACTAGGTTTAACCTAAGTTGAACCATTAAATTTTGACTATAGGTATAGCTTAAATTTAATCATTAAATATAATCTAAGTTTATCCAATTTGTTTAATCATTAAAGTTACCCATTAAGTTTAATTTAATTTAGCCATTATGTTTTAACCATTAGGTTTATTGACTAAATTTAACCATTATGTTTACCCATGAAACTTAACCATTAGGTTTATCAATTAAGTTTAACCATTATGTTTAGCCATTAATTTAAGTCATTGAGTTTAACCACTAAGTTTAATCATTAATTTAAGTCATTGAATTTAGCCACTAGATTTAGCCATTAGTTTAAATCATTGAGTTTAACCACTAGTTGTTACCTAAGTTTAATCATTATGTTTAATGATGTGAAATAAACATGTGAAATAAAAAACTTGTTAAAAGTTGAACACCTTTGATGGTGTAGTCCATTGGTAAGCATTTAGTTTATCATTGCAAAGGTTTAGGGTTCAATTCCTTATACTTACAACTTATGTGTTTGCTTACAAAGCTAAGGTAGGTAGGTTAAATTAAGGTAGTTCAATGAGGTTAAGTTAGATTAGGTTAGGTAAGTTAGGTCAAGCAGGTTAGGCTAGGTTAGCACCTACCTACCTACCTATTAATTAAAAATAAAATTTTTAATCCTCTCCCATTATTAATTTTATTGATTTTTAACGAAGTTACTCCTTCTAAGAGTAAACTAATGTTACCAATAAAAACCAAATGCATGTTAAAATAGGGTCAACCATAGGTCGAAGTGAGGTTGGGATATTTGGGCGAAAGCTAAGGCAATTGACAATCACGTCATCTAGTCATTTTAAACCTTGTGGCAATCAAAAGTTTGTTTTAAGGTGATAGAAAAAAATTCAAGTAACGATCGAATTTTTTTCATGTAGTGATTAAAATGTTTTTGGCCAACAATTAATTTTTTTTAATGTTAGATCAATTGTGGAGATTTAATGTTGCAACCCCTACTTTGGCAAAGTGTGGGGGTGAAGCCCAACACTCCCAAAGTTGGGGATTTGGAGTCCTCCGGGCCTCCTGAATGTTTAGAGTTCGACAGCAAGGCCCAAAACACCTCGCATTGGGGTGTTCTTAGTGTCATTGGAAAGGTCTTGAAGCGTAGATATCGAAAATGGCCTCGCATTGGTCATTTGGACATCTGCAGCCCAAGTTATGGGCAAAAGAAGGGCCGGGAGTCAAACTGGCAGTTTGGCTCCCGGCCACTAAAAGTCGGGAATCGACCTCTTCCCGACGTCCGAATTGAAAGTGCAACACGGCGTTGAAAAGATCTCGACGAGGGCTACAACTTTGGTTTAGACCTCGTCGTGATCAGATTTGGCAGTCGGGATTTACGAGCTCCCAAAGTCCCGGGACTCCAACTGGACAGTTTCGGGACAATTTCGGGACTCCAACTTGGGAGTCCCTGGAAAAAGAGCCATTTGGATGTAGCCTTGGCGGTGAGATGTAGAGAATACTATATGGGGGAAGGTGGTGGTTTCCCCTGAGTCCGGGCCGTGGTGAGTCAAGTAGTCCAAGTTGCTCGTGGCTTGTCCCAACACCCAAGGGTGTTCCTGAATGTGAACTAACTTTCTTGTGGTTGGTTTTGGATGCAGATTCATGCTTGATCTACTAATCCATCTCCCTAGTCTAATCCCGGGACTTCTAGCACGCCCCTCTACCTTTCTTTAGTGCTGGAAGTCGGGAGCGCCCTTCAAGTCCCAACTTTCCGCAACTCAACATAGTTGGACCCTCAAGTGGGTTTAACCCGGGACTTGGGAGTGCGTCATTTAACGATTGTCCATCGAACAATTGAAAATTTTCAATCATTCAATTTGATGAATGATTTTTTTTGGTTGCTTAAGCTAGTGGTCGAATTTTCTAAGCAATGATTGAATTTTTTGAATAGTGATTACAAGTGTTTGCGGATCAATGGTGAAGATTGAACCATTGTTAATTGAAACAATTGAAAATTTTGGTCACTTGATTTGGTGATTGAAATTTTTTGTTGCCTAATTTAATGATTAAAAAATTGGGCACTCAAAAAATTTTGATTGCAAAACTAATCTTACCAAAAGAATTGGTCAACGTCTATCCTGATAGACAAACTAATGTGTTTAGATGGATGTTGATGTGACAACGAACCCAAATTGGGCATGTCATGCCATTTTTAACAACCTTGGGGCCATCAATATGCACCTCAAACTATTCCTCTTGTGGTATTAACATAAAAGGTTATCCATAGCCACATTGGTTGATTTTAATCGATTTGGAAAAATATGAACCTACATTTGTGCTATAAGAATTGATATGTCCATAAAGGTAATTTAATCATAATTGGAAGATTGGTTTACACCCATGCTTCCACACACATGGCCTCCATCGTTTTCATGGGTATAGATATGACATTATCAACAATTAAATATGATGATATATATTGATATGTGAATACATCAAGTACATGTTATATTATTCCTTAGCACAATGGATCATCAATGTAAAGGCATTCATCCATAACATTGTCCTTTCTATTGATAGTACCTACACCTAATGGATGGTGAGGATTTGGGTATTTGATTTGGAATATGGATTTGTCAATGTAATGGTTGTCCATTCACCATCCTTGTTATTCCAACGAAATGCATCATTCCTTAGTTCATACGTTCCATACAATTGTCCATAGTTTATGCTTTCATCACTAATTACTCGTTTACAAAGACATGTGGAGTTGGTGCAAACAATTGATGCATTACATTTTATAATTTGTTTTGTTTGAGTAATTATAATCTTCAGATTGTTCCAACAAAGTATGGTGCTAGTGATTACCCTACTTGATTAGCATTCGCCCATTATTCATTAAACAACTTTACAATAGTTATGAATTTCTTCCCAATATTGATAGGTTCAAAGTATGGTGGAATCTTGGATTGCCAAACATGTACATGGGCCACCCATCTTGTTACAGATATTTATTCTTTCTCCAACTCCATGCTTTCACTACTAAATGAACCCTCAAAATTTCAATGTTGAAGAGTTCGAAATCCCTATCCCTCCCCTTTTAACATTTGTTGATTCAAATTTGGAAATATATGTTTTGTTGTGAATCCCAAAAATCCCTTGAGCAATTTTTTCTCCCAAAGTATTAATCTCAATCATTGTAGTTCTACTTCATTGCTATTATAGTTTGAATTTCTTTTGAAACATTTATCTTCATTAGAATATTCATGTACCTTGTAGGTTTTTCCTTTGTTTTTGACATTTGTGGGTTTTATGATTACACACCCGTTGTTGTTACAACTTCCATTTCTTCATGTTCACAACATACTTTTGCTAGTGGCACGAACATTATTTATGGATCACTATCCATTGTTTGATTTAATTGCATTCATAAGCATCTTATAATCATAATGTTCATTTTCCCCTTCTTTAACCAAGATCTTGTGATAGATTCCCTTATAGACCAAACTTTCACAACAATTATGATCCCACTTCGATTTAAATCCTTTAAAACATTTAATCATTCAACAACATGTAGATTTAGAACAAAATAAAAAATATGAAATTTATTTATAGAAAAACAATAATAAATCAGAATACAACCTTAAGAAAATTACAAATTTTCCTTGAGTTCATCCCAAAAATGATCGTCAAATGGTAACATATATTCTTTCATTTCAATAGTTACTGAAGTTATGATACTATTTTAACATAGAAATATAACATTAATAAATACATCTACCATAAAATTGCAGATCTTGTACAAACCATACACACATGTGTAAAATATTTCATGCAAAATAGAATCCATTCTTTTTCAAAAGTTCTATTTTTTTTTTTTAAAACCACATTTCCACAAAAGAGGAAATCAAATTAATTATTCAACAAAACTCATGTCCAAGAATTCAAAATTAGAGGAAAAAATCACCAACTACTCACTAACTACTAATTATTCCTCCTTTAACAAAATGATATTGTGACCATACAGGAAGTCATTTGGATTTCTCTAGTGTGAACATTAGTTCATTTTAGGGTTTAGGTTTTGTTTTGAGTAGCTGTCAACTTTCTTCGTGCAAGTGGTGGAGTTTATATCATCATTGTTTATTAATGGTTGTGAGTAGGCAACTTTGTTTTATGTGTTATGTGAAATAGGTTGATAGAAGATGATGGGTGGCCAAGGGCGCTTCAAACATGCAAGGCAAATGGGAGTACGACGCTGTTGGACAAATATAAAAAGGGGAGTTCAAAAGCAAAAGGAAAAGAGGTCTATGACTTTTGGGTTACATTTGTTGTAGATTGTATAAAAAACAAAAGCTTGCAAAAATGAGTAGTTGTTATTTGATGTCCGCTACGCTAGTAATAACATCATGGTAGGCGTTGTGTTCTTGCTAATGTTAGGCTCTATAAGGGATTGATGTTGAGGGCTAATGATGCACAAAGGAGGTGTGAGCTATAGAATCAGAAGCATGTAGAGGGAATGCATTTGTATGGGAACTTGTTGGAACCGTTCCTAAAGTAGCGCATCTGTGATGAGTTAAAGCCATAAACCTTAGAGGGTATCCTTGGGTTGGGCTGAATGTGGGTACATAATGGGAGAGATTATAAAAAATATCCATAGACCCATATTCTGAACATAACTTTGTTTTTCCCAAGTTGTTGGAAGCCAACTTGGCATATGTTACTCATCTATAGTTCAGAACCAAAAGTCATTTTATTTGTAGAACTAAGCCAAATATCTTTCTGCATTATCTTAGAGGGTAGAGGGACAGATTAACAACTCCTAACCAACCAAATGAACACAAAGGGTTCTGACTTCAAGCCAGATCCCACTAATTCATACACTCACAATATGTGGAACTGTTCCTAGCAATAGTTTGATGGATACTAATATAGAGATCTAGAAGGGATTGATAGGTATGTGCTGCCTAGAGCCTCACATGGGTATAAAAATTTATGTTCTGTTAGGACAGTAGCAACAATGTGTTGTAACAATGCTTGAATGATAGTTAGGACAATAGCAACAATGTGTTGGAACAATGCCTGAATGGTAGTTAGGACAATAGCAACAATGTGTTGGAACAATGCATGAATGGTAGTTCGGGCAGTAGCAACAATGTGTTGTAGCAATGCCTAAATGGTAGGATATAAGTTGTAGAAATAGCAAGTACAGAGTTTGGATTTGTGATGGGGAGATATTTTTCATACCCCTTTCTTTTGGTTACAATATAAGCACATAGGTTGACCATACCTTGATCTTGAGGTAGCAGGCATCCATAAGCTGTTATAGCCAAATTTGGCTTTTTTATAAATATGAAAGGAAAACTTTAAAAACATCCTTATACTTTTTGGTTAATAATTACTTGAAACATGTGTAGAAATCTGGTGACTTTTCTATATTATTTTAATTCCATTTTTCGTGATTTAATTTTTAACTCATTGAATTTGTAACAC
>Ga0209611_10010669_pt1 | contig 13449 bp, 9 predicted proteins | sample S1TSphgellanicum_3_FD_187693 | JGI IMG/M metagenome (GOLD analysis project Ga0209611, IMG submission 187693) | Host-associated microbial communities from peat moss isolated from Minnesota, USA - S1T2_Fc - Sphagnum magellanicum MG (SPAdes) (version 2) | ecosystem: Host-associated > Plants > Peat... | reverse complement strand
ATCTCGTCGGCCGTCACGATCCACGGACCGATAGGGCACGTCTCGTCGAGGCTCTTGCCTTTGAACCACTGTTGGTGTTCGCGTTGTAAATCGCGTGCGGTCACGTCGTTGAGGCACGTGTAGCCGAAGATCACGGAGAGCGCGTCCGCTTCGGAGACGTCGCGGCAGCGCCGGCCGATCACGACGGCGAGTTCCGCTTCCCAATCGTATTCGCTCGAAATGTCGGGCGAGAGATGAATCGTCGCGCCGGGATCCAGAATCGCCGTCGGCGCCTTCGTGAAGAACGTGGGAACGTTCGGAAGATTCAGCGGCTTCCCGATCGCGCGTGCCACTTCTTCGGCATGTCCCATGTAGTTGCGTCCCACGCAGAACACGTTCTTCTCCGGCCGCACGGGCGCGAGCAGCGTCGTGTTCTGCATCTCGACCGGGTCCTCGGTCGGCAGCGCATCGCGCTCCGATTCCGGTAGTGCGAGATACGTTTGCAAGCTCGTGATGTGCGCCGGTAAGGGCCGCAACCAGTCGCCTTCGACGATGAGCCCACAGCGGGCGGTGCCGTTGGAGAGAAAACGTGCAAAGCGCATGATCGTGCGAGGCTTCGGCAACGCTCGATCGCGAATCCCCCGTGATGCGCGTGGCGATTTTTGGAGCGACCGGCGGCGTGGGCCGCTGGCTGATGGCGATCTCCCGCGAGAACGGCGACCACGTGAAAGTCCTGGTGCGCGACCGAGCCAAGCTGCCGGGCGATCTCGGCGCGATCGGCGTGGTGACCGGTAACGTGTTCGATCAGGAAGCCGTCGATACGACCGTCGGCGGCTGCGACGTGGTGTTCTCCGCGCTCGGCGGCGACGGCCTCGGCAAGACGACCGTGTACTCGCACGGCATGGCGAACATCATCGCCGCCATGCGCAAGACGGGCGCGACGCGTCTGCTCGCGATCACGTCGGCCGGCGTCGAGGACGACCCGAACATGAACCCATTCTCACGCCGCATCGTGATGCCGTTTTTGTTAAAGAACCCGCTCGCGGACATGCGCGTCATGGAACGCGAGATCGTCCAGAGCGATCTCGTCTGGACGATCGTTCGCCCGGGCCGCTTGACCGACGGACCGCGCACCGGTCTCTATCGCGGGAACGATCGCTTCGTTCCCGAGAACGGCCGTGAGATTTCGCGTGCCGACGTCGCGGATTTCATGCACCGCGTCGTCGTCGACGAACGGACGATCCGCAAGGTCGTCGCGCTCACGTACTAGACGTTTACGGTTGCGCCTCGTTCGCGTCGGCCCACAGAAGAAACGCGTACGCTTGGCGGCGGATGATCGCGACTCCGCGGCGATCGTCGGGGGTTGCGCCGACCGAATCGAATGACGCCGCGTCGGTATTCCCGGCGGCCGCCTGCCAGCGAGCGACGAATTTCGCCGCTTCCCAATCGTCCCCGATGCCGAGCCCTTGCAACGAACGCGCGAGTACGCGCGGATACGTCTTGTAGGTGCCGATGTGTTCGTACGGACTCATCGCATACAGTGCGTCGAAGCCGTCCTTCGTCGCGGTCGAGCCGAACTCGGAAAAACTCTGCTTGCCGAGTGGCGTCGTTTCGCTTCGCAGCATGTCGAATGCGGGCGCATCGAGCACGGCTCCCGAGAAGAGGTCGGGGCGCTCCTCGATCGCGCGACCGATCGCGATGCTCGGCCCGATGCCGCCGAGATACGATTGGATCGTGCCGTATAATCCGATCTTTCGCGGCGACGTGTAACCGTGCGAGACGAGCAATTGCGCGGCTGCGATCAGGTCGTTCCAACTGTTGCTCTTGTGCGCTCCCACGCCGGCCGCGTGCCACGACTCTCCGAGTTCGCCTCCGCCGCGTACGTGCGCGACGGCATAGACTCCGCCGAGCGCGAGCCACGCAGCGGGTACCCCATCGTACGTCGGTGTCGTCGAGAAGCCATACGCACCGACGACTTGCAGTAGCAGTGGATGTGAGCCATCGAGGGCGGTCCCGGCGTTCGCAACGACGGAGACCGGAACCGCCGTTCCGTCGGGTGCGATCGCGGTGAGCTCGCGGGCTTCGCGTGGCGTGGCTGCTGGATCGACGGCGACGATGTTCGTATCGGTCGCGGTGCCGACCGCGGGTTCGTAGCGATAGATATCGCCCGGCTGTGTCCAACTGGTGACGTTGAGAAACGCGAGCGATCGATGGACGTTCGTCGCGACCTCGAGGATCGTGCCGGCGAGAGGGAGCGAAACGTTATGCACGGTCTCGCTCGCACCATACGGGATGCGTACGATGCGCGAGACGCCGCCGTCGAGCAACTGGACGTACTCGGCATCGGACGCCGGATTCAGCGTGAAGATGCCGGCCTTCGGAATGCCGTCGAGCGTGCCGCTCACGATCGTGTGATCGGAGTCCGGTAAGATATCGTGCGGAACGAAGGGGCCGTTCAAGCTCGCGCGCACGACGCGATAGTTCGGCGCGTCGCGCTTCGTGACGAGATCGATCGTATCGCCATGAACGCCGCAATCCGTGTAGCCGGAATCCGGTCCGCCGAGTTCTCGCCACGGCGTATCGGGCTTGCCGATCGTCGCGACGGGCGCGGTATAAAATCGCGACCCGCCGGCCGCAACGTCGCGCACCTCCGCGACCGCATGCGACGAGCCTTCGTAGATTCCGACGAAGGCGTACGCTCCTTTCGGGATGACGACCCGTGGCGAGGTCGTGCCCCCGAAAACGATGACGTCGCTCGCCTGATTGGTTCCGAATCGATGAAGGTGCTCGTAGGTGACGTCGGGCGTGGCCATCGACGTCGTTTTGCCGACTGCCGCATCGTAGATCAGGCTGCGGCTGTCCGGCATGAAATCGATCTGATCGAAAATCGTATGGTGTAACGGCGGCTCGGCATCGTTCCCGGTCGCCGTCGAAACGATATGAAGGTCGGAGTCGATCGCGTCTCCGACGTACACGTGAATTGCCACGAGCGCGGAGTCGGGTGACGGGCCGAACGCGCCGATCGACGCGCGCGCACCGGGCTGGTCGAACCGACTCGCCGATGTGACGACGTGCTCGACGTTCGTGTCGAGCCGGCGCTCGACGATCTCCGCGCGGCCATCGGCACCATCGCGTTCGTAAAATAATGCGTCGCGCTCGAGCGCGATCGACGATGGACGATGGATCGGCGGGTGTGCCTTCGCGTACGCGTCGAAGCGCGCGAGGTCCGTCAACGTCGCGAGGCGCGTTTTCGTCGCGGCGAGCTGCGCCGTGCGCCACGCCGCGAACGCCGGGTCGTCCGCGCGCTCCATGTATCGGTACGGGTCGACGACGCTCGTGCCGTAGTAGGTATCGGTGACGGGCAGCTCCGGCGCGAGCCCGATCGGCGCCGCGCCGAGTAGTAGGCACGCGAAGAAGCAGCCGAACGAACGAACGCGCGTCATGAGCGTCGGGTTCGAATTAGGCGCCCTTCGGCCTGCGCCGCGTCAGGTGCCACGCATCGCAATAATTGCAGTGGTACGTGAAGAGCGCCCCCGACATTCCGTTCATCGTCGCGTGCGCGCGGGCTTCGGCTTCGGTTCGGTAGCCGTCCTTGGAGCTGCAGCTGCGGGCCACGTCGCGGTCGACGAGATCGTCGAGACCGTCGCGGCTGCGCAGCCACCATTTCATGACGTCGAAATCGTCGCCCTTATCGCGGTCAGATCCACGTGACGGCATCGTCGAACGCTCTGCGCGATTTCGGCGCGGCGACGAGTGGGGCCACGGGATTGCCCACGACGAGGCTCGTGAAGATCTTAAAGCCTTTGGGCACGCCGATCATCTCGACCATGTCCTTTTGGAACGAGAGGCCGCGCGTCCAACTGCAGAACGCGCTCGCGAGTCCGACGGCCGTCGCTTCGAGTTGCATCGCCATCAGCGCGCACGAGCAGGCCTCGATCGATTCCGTCAGCGTGTCGTCCTGAAGTGTGACGATCGCGTAGCCGTTCGGTGGAAGCACGTCGCCCGAACGTTGACGCTCGAGCCCGCGCACGAAGGTCTCGTTGTTCAAACGCTTGTTCATCGCGGCGAACACCTTGCGCGCTTTCATGAACGTATCGCGCGATTTGTTGCACCCTTTGCGCAAACGCTCGTACGCGTCGCGGTCGCGGATCACGACGAACCGCACGGGCTGCGAGTTGTAGAGCGACGGCGCGAGGCGCCCGGCTTCGACGATGCGGCGTAGCGCGAGCGGCGGTAACGGACCCGGCGCGAAGGCGAGCGCGTGCGACGTTCGCTCCAGGAGTTCGACCGCGTCGGTCGCCTCTTGGAGCACTAGTTCCTCGAGAGCGCGACGAACGATGTATGGCACGACGCGCAGGCGACGACGACTTGATAATTTTTGCAGAGGCGTTCGAGGATCGCTCCGTCGCGATCGTCACCGTCGCTGCCGCAGGCACGGCAGCGAGTCGAAGCTCGCTCGCCGCCCGATTGAGAACTCACGCCCCGCGCTTATTCGCGCGCGCGGGGGATGCCTGCGTGAACCGCCGAAGGCGCTCGCGTGAACCGCCTCGTGTGTCTCCTCGCACTTTGTTTCGCGGCGGCACTCGCGGGCTGTAAGGAACCGGCGCCCGATTCTCCCGGGCTCGCGAGCGCGCTCGTCCGCCCGGGCTCCGACATCGTCGTCAAAACGGTGCGAACGTACGCGACGGCCGACAACGTGGCGTACTCGAGCGACGAGTACTACATCGTGACGCTGAATTTCACGAATCGTCTGGGCTACGCGCTCGCTCCGCGAATCGACCACTTCGTGCTCGAGGACGCGAAAAGCGTGCGCTATCTGGGTGTGGATTCCGGCAATGCGAATCTGGCCGGCATCGAGAACTACGACGGCGTTCTCAAAGTTGGTGAAAATCACGATTACACGGTGGGCTTCCGCGTGCCGCAGAACGCGCAGGGCATCCTCTATTACGACGCATCGTTCTAGGACGCGCGGCGCGCGCGCGCTGGCCGCGATCGTTGCGTTCGCCCTCGCATGCGCCGTAGCGACGCCGGTTCGGGCGGCTCGCCCGCTCCTCGACAAGCATCAATGGGACGCGTACTTCGCGCTCTTCGCCCGCGACGTGAACGTGCCGTGGAAGCCCACGACGGTGCGCCTCGACACGTACTCCGGCGCGCCCGTCGACTTCGCGGTGTACAACGTCGATCCGGCCGAAGTGATCATCGCTGGACAGAATCGTTCGGCGCGGCCGCTCGATACGTCGCATTTGCGCCCGCTCGTGCGGTGGCGCTTCACGCCGCCGCCGGGATATCGCTTCGAATCGAACGACGTCGACGTGCCGCTCGGCTCTCAGGAAGGCTTCTACGTGGTCGAGGCGCGGCGTGGTGACGCCGTGCAGCAAGTGTGGCTCGATCGCACGCACGTGGGCTTGCTCACGAAAGAGAGTCCCGAGGGCCTGATCGTTTGGGGCGTCGATTTGCGTTCGGGCAACGCGATTCCGAATATGGACGTAGCGTTTCTCGTCGGCCTGCAACTCGTGTCGCTGCGCACGAACGGCAGCGGTGCGATCGTGTGGCACGATGCGCGCCGGCCGACGTTCGCGCTCGCGTCGAGCGGCGCGGGTCGCGCGTTCGTTTCGTTGCTACCGCAGGCACCGGTTCCTGCGGGCATCGTCGGCATCCGTCTCGATACGGCCGTCGTTCGCGCGGGCGAACGCATCCGTTTCGTCGGCTTCGCGCGTAAGCTCGTCGCCGGACATTTTCGCAAAGCGATGGGCGACGCGCGCGTGACCCTCGCCGGCCGAGGCGCGACGCTCGCGAGCACCGAGGCGCACATCGATAGCGCGGGCGCGTTTTCCGGCGAGCTGATCGTGCCGGCCGGTACCGATGCCGGCGATTTTGCGGTACTCGCGAACGTGGGCGGCGCCGTCGGCGGAACCAGCGTCGCGGTCGATGCGGTCGGCGACGTGGCGCTCGCCGTGCGCACGCTCTGCCCGTGCGAACCGGACCGCGACGTGCCGTTCGTCGTGGCGGCGCGGCGCGCGGAGTTGGCGGCGCCCGACGTGCCCGTTCGCGTGCTCGTTGTCCGCACGCCGCACGTGCTCGCGCCCGGTGCGTCCGATGCGGCGGAGCGCTGGGGTACGACCGTCGTCTACGATAAAACGGTTCGCACCGATGCGGAAGGCCACGCGCGTATTTCGATCGGCCAGCCGAGCGACGGACTCGATTCGACATACGGTATTCGCGCCACGACGCGCGGCGCGAGCGCTACCTCACGCATCGTGGTGCCGAACGCGCCCGTCGCGCTCGCGATCGAGGCGAACGCGCCGACCGCGGATGTCGGCGCGCCGATCGCGTTCGACGTGCGCGGATTCGATCCGATCGACGGCGCGCCGGCGGCGAATGCCTCCGTGCTCGTCAAACTCTCGCACGGACCCGCGGAGCAACAGCAGAGCGCCGTGCTCGACGCGCGCGGGTTCGCGCACGTGATCTTCAAACAGACGTATCTCGGCTCGAATCTCGCGATCGCGGAGACGACGGCGAACGGCAGACGCGCGCTCGATGCGACGGCGGTCGTCGTCGAGCCGAGCGCGCTTGCGGGCGGCACGGGAGATTCGTCGGTCAGCGACGTCGCGGTGACGCTCGATAAGTCGCGCTACCACGCGGGCGATCGGATCGACGTGCACGCGAGCGCTCCCGGCGCCGCCGGCCAAGCGCTCGTCACGCTCGAGGGCGCGCGCACGTATGCGATGCGACTCGCGAGCGTGTCGCGCGGCGATGCCGAGACCACGCTCGATCTCGGCGACCCGCAAGGCGCGGTGCGCGTTTCCGTTGCGTTCGTACGCGACGGCGCGATCGCCACGGGCTCGGCACCGGTCGCGGTCGACGCGCCGGGCCACGCGCGCCTCACCGACGTCTCGCTCGACAAGGCGTCCTATGCCGCCGGCGAAACCGCGCATCTCACGTTGCACGACGGGCCGGCAACGCTCGGCGCGACGGTCGCACTCCGCGTCGCGGACGGCCGCGAGAGCGGCTCCGCGCTCTTCGACGACGCACCCGACATCCTCGATACGGCCGCCACGAGCGAACAGGCGCCCGCATCGATCGATCCGGAGTGGCACGCCTACGTCGAGCCGGCGCGTTCGAAGGCCAGCGACATCTTCGCATCGGATCGAACGCGTAAGGTGGGAAGCGATGTCGTCTCTCTCGGCGCGGCGGCGCCGCGCACGTTCCTCTGGCAGGTCGATCGGGCGTCCGGGTCCGGCGTCGATTTCACCGTGCCGACCGAGCGCGGGCACTATGTGGTTTCCGTTCTCAAGATCGCAGACGACGGCGACGTCGGCGCGGCCTCGGTGAGCTTCAACGTCCAGTAACGGCGGCGCCGGCCTATTCGACGCGATAAACGAGACGAACACGACGAACAAGCTGATGCTGCTTGATACGTACGGGCTCGTATACGCTGCGTTCTTCGCGATGAAGGATCGGCCGCTGACCACCACGCGCGGCGTGCGCATCGAAGCGGCATACGTCTTCACGACGACGCTTATCAAGTTGATCGCGGACGAGAAGCCGACCCACGTGGTCGCGTGCTTCGATCGCGGCCTGCCCGCCGCGCGCCTCGCGATCTTCGAGGCGTACAAAGCCCAACGCGAGACGATGCCGGACGACTTGCGCTCGCAGTTCGCGCTCGTACGCCACGTGCTCGAGGTCTACGATATTCCGGCGATGGACGTCGAAGGTGAAGAAGCGGACGACGTGATCGCGACGCTCGCGGCCGAATCGGAACGCGCCGGCAACGAGACGGTCGTCGTCACGGGTGACAACGATCTCTTGCAGATCGTCGACGACAAGACGACCGTTGCCGTGCGCACGCGTATGGGCGGCGTGATGCGCTACGACGTCGCGGCCGTGCGCGCGCGCTTCGATCTCGACCCGCGTCAGCTCCCGGATTATCGCGGGCTCAAGGGCGATCCATCCGACAATCTGCCCGGCATTCCCGGCGTCGGCGAGAAGACCGCGATCAAGCTGATCAAGGCGGCCGGTTCGCTCGACGCGCTGCTCGAGAATCCGTCGCTCGCAGGCTCGCCGAAGCTCGAGGCGCTCGTGCGCGAACACGGCGAGATCGCGCGGCGTTGCCGCGACGTGTCGGTGATCGCGCGCGATCTGCCGATCGCGGTCCCGTGGGATGCCGCGCGCTACGCGCCGCCGCCGCCGGAAAAGCTGTACGTGCTCTACCGCGATCTCGAATTCAAATCGCTGCTCGCGCGCTTGCCGGCACCGGCGGCCGGCGACGGACTTTTTTCCGCGCAGGACGATACGGAGCTCGTGCGCGGGACGTATCGGAGTTTCGTTCCCTCCGCCGACCCGCCGGAGTTCGTGCTCCTCGCGAAGATGCTCGCGGACGCCGCGCGAGCGGAACGCGTGGGCATCGCGCTTCGCGGCGACGACGAGATCGGGATCGCGACCGCGCCCGAGACCGCGTTCGCCTTTCGGCCCGCGGCACTCGAACGGCCGGACGTCGCCACGGCGTTTACGACGCTCCTCGGCGGCGGGACGCCGCTCATCGTGCACGACTGGAAGGGTTTCCAGAGTTTCTTGCGCGCGCGCTCGTTCGCGCAAGCGCAGGGATCGGCTCTCGTCGACGACACGATGATTGCCGCGCATCTCCTCAATCCATCGCGAACCTACGCGTCGCTCGACGATGCGGTCGGCGAGTATCTCTCGCTACGCCTTCCGAGCGACGCGTCCGCATACGCCGACGCCGCGCTGCGGCTCGCGCCCGTGCTGCGCGATCACCTCGCGCATCGCGAGCAGGCCGCGTTGTATGCGGACGTCGAGCTTCCGCTCGCGCGCGTGCTCGCCCAAATGGAAGCGGCCGGTATCGCCGTCGATCCGGAGCGCTTGAAATCGCTTTCCGAACAAGTGGACGCCGCGGTTGCGCGGCTACAAACCGAGATCTACGCGGCAGCAGGCGAAGAGTTCAACATCGGCTCGCCGCAACAACTCGGGACGATTCTCTTCGAGAAGATGGCGCTCCCGAATGGCGGTCGCACGAAGACCGGTTGGGCCACGGGCGTCGAAGTGCTGCAACCCCTCGCGCGCGATCACGAGATCGTTGCGAAGGTGCTCGAGTATCGTGAGGTCACGAAGCTCAAGAACACGTACATCGACGTGATCCCGAATCTCGTCGGCGCCGACGGGCGTTTGCGAACCGTCTTCAACCAGACGTCGACGGCGACGGGCAGGCTCTCGTCGACGAATCCGAATCTGCAGAACGTTCCGGTGCGCACGGAGCTCGGCCGCCAGATCCGGCGCGCGTTCGTCGCACCCGCGCCCGACCGCGTGCTGCTCGCCGCCGACTATTCGCAGATCGAGTTGCGCATTATGGCGCATCTCTCCGGCGACGCCGCGATGCGCGATGCGTTCGAACGCGGGGACGATATTCACGACGTTACCGCGCGCGGAATCTTCGCCGTCGCCGCGGCCGATGCGGTCACGCCGAATCAACGTCGCATCGCAAAATCCGTCAACTTCGGCTTGCTCTACGGTATGTCGGATTTCGGTCTCGCGCAGCGTTTGGAGATCGAACGGGCCGAGGCGAAGGCGATGACGGAAGCGTACTTCGCGCGTTTCCCGAGCGTCCGCGAATGGATCGAACGCAATCTCGAGTTCGGCCGCGAGCACGGCTACGTCGAAACGATTCTCGGGCGGCGACGTTACATGCCCGATCTGCGGACGAGAAATTATGCGATGCGCAGCGCGGCCGAACGTGAGGCGACGAACGCGCCGATGCAAGGCAGCGCGGCCGACCTCATGAAGCTCGCGATGGTTCGCATCGATGCGGCCCTCGCGGGTTCCGGCGACGCCTCGATGTTGCTGCAGATTCACGACGAATTAATCTTCGAAGTGCCGCGCGACCGCATCGCGAGCGTGGCGGCCCTCGTTAAACGGGAAATGGAAACCGCGATCGCGCTGAGCGTGCCGCTCGAGGTGACGCTCAAAACGGGCGCGACGTGGTACGACGTCGAGCCGTTCGACGAAGGGGCATATGTTTAGGAGTCTTCTCGGTGGCCTGATTCTCGCGTCGCTGACGCTCGCCGGGGCGCGTCCCGCATTCGCGGAAGCGCCGGCGGCCGTGGCCGAATGCGCCGACCCGGCGTTACCGCACGCGATCCTCGACGGATCGTTCGACGGGGCGCCGGTCTCGCTCGCGATGATCGACGTGCGCGGAGCCGCGAAACCGCTCGCGCTTGCGGTGGCGAACGACGAACGGACGCGGGAGCTCGGCCTGATGTGCGTCACGCGTCTGCGCGCCCAGCACGGCATGATCTTCGTGTTCGACGACGATTCCGTTCAGGAGTTCTGGATGAAGAACACGCTCGTACCATTGGATATGGTATGGGTAGCAACCAACGGCATGGTTACGCACGTAGCAGCTAATGTGCCCGCGTCGACGCGCGAAACGCCGGACGAGAGCGTCGCGCGGCGCCGCGGGGAGGGCCGATACGTGATCGAGCTTCCCGCGGGCGAAGCTGCCGTCGACGGAATTCGGACCGGGGTCACGTTCTCGCTTCCGAGATTACTTACGACCACCGGTAGCCGATAGACGGAGGAGGAACTGCACTTCGCGGGCCTCCGATGCCGATAGGTTTACTCATTTAGTGCTTGCTGATATCTCGCGTGAAGCCAAGCCGGATCGCATGAAAACGATCCGTCGATTTGGTTTGCTCGCCGGACCCTCCGAGCCGATCCTCGATCGCATCACCGCTTTAGCGGCGACGTTCTTCAAGGTGCCGATCGCCGTGATCAGCGTGCTCGACGACACGCACTCGAATGTGCTCTCCGGGTACGGCTGGGATTTCGAGCGGACGCCGCGCGCGTTGTCGTTTTGCAACGAAACCATCGCCTGCGATGGCGTTCTCGTCGTGCCTGACGCACGTGAGGACGATCGATTTCGCGATAACCCGTTCGTGACCGGGGATCCGAGCATTCGTTTTTACGCGGGCGTGCCGCTCGTAGCGGACGGTCTCAATATCGGCGCTCTCTGCTTGATCGATTGGAACCCGCGCACGTTCGATGTGGCGTCGGTCGACTTCCTCGACCACCTAGCGAAGCTCGTGATGGAGCACTTCGAGCTGCATCGGCTGCATACGGAAGCCGCAGCGGATCGAAACAAGCTCCGTGCCATCATCGAAGCGTCCCCGATCGCCATCGCGACCGGTCGCGTCGATGGAACGATGACGTCGTGGAACCGAGCTGCGGAAAAACTTTTTGGTTGGTCGCGCGAGGAGATCATCGAAAAGCAGCCCCCGGGCATACCACTCGAATTGCGGCAGCAGACCGCCCAGTTGCGAACGCGTATTCTCGGTGGGTACTTTCTCCGGGCGTTCCGAACGTATCGCCTCGCGAAGAGCGGGAAGCGGATCGAGACGGAATTGAGCGCCGGGCCGATTCGCGACGCGCGTCGGAACGTCGACGAGATCGTGTACATGCACGTGGACGTGACCGATCGCTTGCGCGAGCAGGCCGTCGAGCGCAATCGTTATGAGATTCTGGAACTTGCCGCGAACGACGGGCCGTTGCCGCAACTCTTGGATAGGCTCGTCGCGAACATCGAATCCGCGATACCCGGCACGATCGGCTCTGTGCTGCGTGTCGTCGATGGCCGACTCTACCATGCCGCATCCGGCAAGGACATGCCGACCGTTTACACGGAGGCGGTCGACGGCCTCGAGATAGGCCCGAACGTCGGCTCGTGCGGGGCGGCCGCATACGTGGGCGCACCGGTCATCGTCGCCGACATCGCGACGCATCCGAATTGGGAGCCGTTTCGCGAGCTCGCACTCCCGCTCGGCCTCCGGTCGTGCTGGTCGGTGCCGATCCGCTCGGGCAAAGACGTCGTGGGGACGCTCGCCGCATACAACTCTGCTCCGCGCAAGCCGACGGATGCCGAGATGCGTGCGCTCCTCGAGGCCGCCCACGTTGCCGCGATCGTCCTCGAGAGTTACAACGCTCGCGTACGTTTGGAAGAGATGGCGCTCCGGGACGCGTTGACGTCGCTTCCGAATCGCACGATGTTCGAGAATCGTTTGACGAGTGCGATCGCGCTAGCCAGGCGAAACGGAACGAAGGTCGCCGTCGGCATGCTCGATCTCGACCGCTTCAAGGTCATCAACGATTCGCTCGGTCACGCCGTCGGCGATCGCCTGCTCCAAGAAGTCGCGACGCGTCTCCAGAATTCGATCCGCGAACACGACGTCGTCGCACGCATGGGTGGCGACGAGTTTCTCGTGCTACTGCCGGACGTCGATGGACGCGAGAGCGTGAAGGCGATCGCGCAGCGTGCGCTCGAGAACCTCTCCAAAGTCTTCGCCCCGGATGGAAACGAACTTTTCGTGCGATCGAGTCTCGGCTTCAGCGTGTATCCTGACGACGCAAGCGAACCCTCGCAGCTGATCCAACTCGCGGACCGCGCGATGTACGATGCGAAACGCAGCCGTTCTTCGATCGAGTTCTTCGATGGGTCTGCAACGCCCGATGGCCCATCGGAGCTCACGCTCGAGATGCTGTTGAACCACGCCCTCGACAACAACGAGCTCGAGCTCGTGTACCAGCCGATCGTGCGGAGCTCGGATTGGTCGACGGTCGGCGCGGAAGCGCTGCTTCGTTGGAATCATCCGACCCTCGGCACGTTACCGCCGGCGCGTTTCATTCCGATCGCCGAAGACACCGGGCTCATCATTCCGATCGGCAAGTGGATCTTGCAAGAGGCTTGTCGCTTCTCGCGCCAGTGGAGCAACGCGGGCGGCTCCGGTCGCGTCAGCGTCAACGTATCGCCGCGGCAATTTGAGGATCGCGACTTCGTCCCATCGGTGATCGACGCGCTTCGCGAAAGTGGCGTCCAGCCGTCGCTCCTCACGCTCGAGATCACGGAGAGCCTCATTATGCGTTCGCCGGCGGCGGCCGCGGTGACGCTCCAGCATTTACGCGCGCTCGGCGTCCGCAGCTCGATCGACGACTTCGGCAGCGGGTACTCCAGCCTCAACTACCTCAAACGTTTCCCGATCGATCAGTTGAAAATCGACCGAAGCTTTATCATGGAGATCGGGCTCGGTGGGTCGGGGACCGCGAGCGACGAGGCGATCATCGGCGCCATCGTCGCGGTCGGCAAGGCGCTCGGCGGCCTCGCGATCGTCGCCGAAGGCGTCGAGACCGAGGAGCAGGCGCGGTTCGTGCGCGATGCCGGCTGTGGGCTCGTTCAGGGATACTACTTCGCCCGCCCGATGAAGCCCGAGGCGATTCTCGAACGGGATGCCGCTGCGAGGGAAGCTGCAACTCTTTGAACCCGAGGCGCGTTATGAGGACCTGACGTGCCTGAGCTCCCCGAGGTCGAGACGATCGCTCGCGGTCTTGCGAATGCGATTGTGGGTAAAACGATCGACTCGGCGACGGTGCTCCTCCCAAGAGTGGTCTCGCCCGAATCGGATCGGTTCG
>Ga0209611_10010668_pt1 | contig 13450 bp, 8 predicted proteins | sample S1TSphgellanicum_3_FD_187693 | JGI IMG/M metagenome (GOLD analysis project Ga0209611, IMG submission 187693) | Host-associated microbial communities from peat moss isolated from Minnesota, USA - S1T2_Fc - Sphagnum magellanicum MG (SPAdes) (version 2) | ecosystem: Host-associated > Plants > Peat... | reverse complement strand
TTTTTTTTTTTTTTTTTTTTTTTTTTGGATCCCCTGTTTTGCTCCTGAGTTGGACAGCGTCTCCAACGGGTGGTGATGCCTTGACCTCTCCCAATTTTTTTGGGAAGGATTTCCATGCAAGTTTCCCTTACGGTTTGTTCTCCATGCAAAAGATTTCAAAGCCTAGTCTTCTTCACTAGGAGTTGGTATGGAATGTGGTGTTGTTCATGGAGGAAAATCTTTTCAGAACTTCAAAAGAAATATGTGGCCGGGTGAGGTCGAAGGAGCTTTAAGGGATTAGGCTTGGCAACGGTCCGACTATTTACCGACATGCACCAGCTGCTTATCTTCAGGAAAATCCACTTCGAAGGTACGTGAAACTGCTATAGTTGGTCTTTAATGCTGCTGATTCGAACACTTTTAGATGCATGACGGGGATTGCGCACTCTTATTAGTCAACTACATTGAATACGTTAATTCAAGTGGTAAGAGCTTCCATGCCAGACAAGGATGGTAGCCCTTTAAAGGATAGACATGATCAAGAGTATATCTTATATCTATTTCGCAAGATCAACTAGATCTAGCAACATTAAGTGTGAAGCTGCGACATTGTGGTTAATTGGTGCTGGTAGTCTTTGGACTTCCTGAACGTTGGCCAAAGAAATTAGGTTAAGGGTGAAAAGATCTAATTCAGCCATGCAGCAGATTCATCCTTTTGAATAATAAAGAGCTCTCGATGTCGTACGCATGTGCAGCCATCGAAAAGATCTCGCAAGAGCATGATCAACGCACGGGACTAGAGATCACCTCGTCTACATGGACTTTGTGAGGACTTAGGATTTCATCGCCTTTCATGAAGTGTTGATAATGGACACAGAACTATGCTGTATTTTGGCTTTTTGAGCCTGCACCTTACGTACAATGTGGCCTGCATGACCAGTCACTGATCTCCACTGTCACTTCCAAGTCACTTGAGATCTTAGTTTGAATTCCCCATCACTGATATCAAGCTCCTAGGGAGAGTCGAAAGAGGGCAGTTCAGGAAATTCATGCCACAGGTAGAAGACTAATCTATTATATTATTCCAATATCTCATATATGGCCAAAGTTCCACTGTGATTATGTTACAGCTTTGGACAAGCAGCTATGGTGGAGCTCTAATAACATGTTTTGGTTATTTGTCTAGCTAGTTATGTGAATATCACCATAATAAATATCTCTTTCTGCAGATATATTGCCATTAAAGTATATTATATACTTTGAAGATCATGAAAGATTATTTTCTTTTGGATCATGCTCTCTTAGAGTGTTGGATGTCGTTTTTGGATATAGTTCTACAGTGGTAAATAGAATACTTAATAAACTTGGGACATTGCCATCAATTAAGCTAAATTGTATTACTTTGCTCTCTACATTTTAAGCTGACTTTATGTCTACGTACACGATCCTTCTTTTTGTAGTAAAGCTGTTCTGTACACGAAGCTCTTGTTAAGCTGATTGTTTAATTGTTCAGGCATATTGTTCTATATGTTTTGTGTATAGATGTATAGCAATCAGCTGCTCTTGTACGATAGAGTGGCTGCATGCACTGCTCAACAGTTTACAAGCAATCCAGATATAAGGTAACTACCTGATATTGTGCTTAGCTGCCCTCATCAAGGTTATAAAACTCATGTTCTTGTAACACAAGTAATGCTATTAAAGTATTTCCATGTTAAATGTTTTGGTTGTATAACTTTGTTTCTTCTCAGTCTGAGTTTTGACCTCTGGGCTCCCTAGTCAGGCCCAAAAAGCAACCAGCATCAGTGCTTTACCTTTTCTCTCCACAAAGCTTGACAAGTTGTAAAACATAGGAAGCTGACAAATGTCCATGTGAGTCAGTGTTTTGTTTTTTCAATTTTGTGTTGTAGCTGAATTGGCCATCATCCATATTATGACTTAGCCAGATTTGGCGATAAAATATATATGAAATACTTCAAAACATTTGAGAAATTTCTATAATTTTGGCTACCTAGTGGAACTTAGGAAAGAATGTGGCAGTTAATTTAAATAAAAAAATTCTCCAGTACTTTGGCAACTAAAACACCCCAAAAAAGTGAAATTTTGCAATAAAAATATTATCCGGAAAAAAAGACACTGATGTGAATGTTCAGGGGGAACACCATGTGGAACTTTGTTTACATTGAAGGATCCTGGAACGAAATATAGTCCAAACACCAATTTTAGGAACAGATTAATAAACATGACGAGAAATATGAGTGTTATCCAAATAGAGAAGTTAATTCTGTCGATTTTGTTTTTGAAAAAACAATGCCATGTGATAATATTGTCCACCATATAAGACGTAGCAATCAGGTTACAAATCATACCACTTTCCCTTGAATCAAAATTGAAGTAAAATATTTATGCTTCTTCATTTCTTGCCTAGAGGCTAAATATTTACAACGAACTCATGGCATTGTCCAATGAATTTTAAATCAATGGACAAGATCAAGTTCAACATAAAACTTTATTTATTTGATTTGCACTAACAACATTCTTAGGGCACATTTCCATGAGTGCCCACTGGCTCACTATTTGTACTTTCCCCATCAGTGTTTTTTTCACAAATTTTCGCACTGTGGGGATTAAAAAAATTCAGTGTGAATTTTAAGAAGGGTTTCTTTGAAAACATATACAAAAGTTGCCAGAATTTGAGGAAAAATAGTTCTTTGGATTTTTACAACCTTTGATTCCGACCATTTTCACAAAAAATTTGAAATTGGTCCAGTGTATAACAATGTCTAGTTTCATCTCTAATACATACAATTAAACCAACAAAAAAAGTGTGCAATTAATTTGTTCAGCTAGTGCACACACTTGAACATAAAGATTATGTAATATTAATTATGTACAACCAATCAAATACAATAACTTGTTTAAAAATTAAGGTCAAACTTTTTTTTTCCAATAAACTATACTTATGTATTTAACGAACTTAAACCTTTTGAAACAGGGCATCACCTCAATCAAGGTTGTAATTCAATTTTTAAAATTAGCAAATTATTTGGTTAGGTTCCAATGACAATTCCAAGAACCTTCAATCCAAAGACCTTAAAACCTATTTTATAACGCAACCTAAACCTATTGAAATTCAAGAACTTGTCAACATTGGTTTAGACATTTAGACAACAAAAGTCCCAAGAAAACAACAACTCATGACCCACTACAAATTATTTGGAGTATAATATATATAGATGTTTGTTTTGTTTGGATGTGACCATGCCATAACCTTCCCAAACCATGGGACCCATTCTTGCGCTTTTGGTACCACTGAAACCCCTGATGAAGCAATTTGCACATTTATCATTTCACAATTTTCGACATATGAAGCATATACTGATGAATTCAGAGTGATTTTTGTCTTTAGAAATTAATTAAAATTTTAATAGCAAGTTTCCATAAGAACTATGAAATGAAGCCCACTTTGAGAGAAATAATATTAAGATGCATGACCTTACTTGGCCAACAACACAGGAGGCCCACCAACCAGTTCCTATTGATAATAGATGGATGGGTTTGCAATTTGCACCTCTTGGAGGAGTCACATTGGCAAGCTGCTAGGGATTATCCCAAATGGAAGTGTGATGGTGACTAGAACTTAGGGCTGGGCTGGAAGACATTAAACTATGGGTCCTTATTGCAGGCAGTACAAAAGTACTTCCTATTTTTTTTTCTCTCTTATTGCCCATTTGCCTGTCCAAGATGTGTTTGGACTCTGGAGGTGTTCAGAAACATTTTGGTATTGCTCATTACACACTTTGGGTCGTGTTATGCACATTTTGGGCCTGTAATGCAAACCCAAAATGTGCAAAACAAGACCCATATTGTGTGATGGGCAGCACCAAAATGTATTTAGGCATCAGCCATGTTTTTTAAGAAAAAGATGGATCAGGCCAAGGGCAGACACTGAAAAGATAAAAGCTGGCAATACAGAAAACACTTTTTTGCTGCCTGCAATAATGACCCATAACTTATTTAAGGGCATGGGGGCTGAAATAGTGGCCGTAACTATAATGTTCACATTACATTATATAATATCATTAAAGTTGGTGATCATGACATGAAGTGACTCAACTTGGTTTTCTTGTATATGTAAAAGGACTGAAATTGACTCTTAAGTATCATCTCATCTGTGGATCTTCTAGTGTTGAAGATGCAAACCCAATAAACAAGGCGTCACAAACACGCTGGCCTGCCAATAAATAAGATGCTGTACATCTACCAACTGTGTCCACACTCTGAGCACTGAGAAACATTTGTTCCAATTTAAACAGTCTAAACACTTTCACCAAAGAAACCAGTTCATCTAATGTGAAACCAGTCGTAATAAGGTAAAACTTTCAAAAGTTGGATCGAATGCTATAGTCCCACAGGGACAGGGCCCAACTAGCTGCCCCTTGTAAGGGTCTTATGATTTTGGTGGGAAGTATGGTATTTCATTCGCCTGAAGGTACTTGAAACTTTTTATGTTAAATCTGCCCATGCATAGGGGGGCAGATGGGGCACGCACATGTGAAGACCCTGAGTTCTGCCTGCCTGCTCCTTGAAATCCAATGGCATAAAGGAAGGCAGGCAGATAAATTGTGCACATGCACACATAGTCTGCCCACCTTCTAGTCCAGTTAGTTTTCTCTTCCTGCCCTAGGCAATTTGTTAAAAACATTCCATACATGGGCACCACCTATCCTACTAGTAGTTTGTTCATAAAAAGAACCTTAGGATAAAGCATGTGAGGAGAGCCAATTGTGTGGCGCCAACATGCCCCCAAGGGATGTTTCTTATTTTTTAAGGGGTTGGGGGTGGAATTCCCATCAAGTTTCCATTGTTCTCATCAAGTTTTGAAATAGTTCCCATCAATAAGCCATCAAAATCCTTTTGTTCTCATCAAGTTCTCAAACAGTTCCTATCAAATTCCTCTTGCTCCCATCAATAGCCCATCACCTCCCTTTTTGTTCCCAACCCAACCTTACATAAACCCACACAAAGCTCTAACCTTTGGCATTAAAAGTTTTTTTTCCAACTTGAAAACTTGTCTCTTGAGATGGTTCCACAATGAGAAAGACAAAAAAAATGTGATTGAAAAAAAGAATTTTTTTGAGAAACACGGTGCATGTATGGTGCGCAGTGAGAAAATGGTTATGGAGGATGGGTGCAATGTTTTTTTTTTTTCATTTTTTGGGTATCAAAATTTTGGTGAAATTTGATCCAGAAATAGCAAAATTATACGAATTTACACTTAAAAAATTTTTAAATTAAAAAAAATTCTCAATTTCTTTGTCGAAAAATGGTGAAACTCTGCCAGGACAAAAAACCACTGGATGCGCGCCTCAAGAGCTAGGCAAGTGAGCACGAAGGTGTGAATGGTGAGAATCGTGAAACTGGGGCAAAGTGCTAAAAGGAGCTCCCCAGTTCCTGGGCAGGGCGGAAAGGGGAGCTACAGTGGCAGACACACATCTGCCGGGAGCGGCCAAGCAGAAAGTTGGGATTTTCTGTCTGCCAGTGTTTGCGGGCAGATCTACTTTGCACGCTTCTTCTGTGTGTGCAAAGTTAGCCAGCACCCATTAGTGCACCTGGAAGGATGGATGACAAGTGGTCAGGTTTTCTGTTGCGTTCCAGTTCCCTAGCTAACCACAGTGTTTAGCTCAGTTGCTTTTTTTAAAACTGTACCCACCTACAAATAACCCAACTGTGGGTTGTTATTAGATAGGCAGCGAAAACTATCATGTATTTACAAACCATCTATCTACTTACATAGTAGTCATCTATTTTCTTACCTATCTACCAATATATATCACCTACTTCTTACAGAATGGGTTACTAAGGTGAAACCAGACATTAACGGAGTTGAGGTTTATCCATAACTGAATCATAACCCGCATCCAGTGGATGGTGCAATGAAGGTCAACCTGGCCCCATCAAGGGGATGACCCAAAAACTTCAGCCTCCTGCTAGCTTCCAACATGTAGATCTCAATTGGGTGCCAGTGAACTTTGAGTATATGGTGGTGGTGTTTGAACGGTTAACTTCATCTCTCATGATGATGTGCATAAGAACATGAGGGCATGTGGAAAACCTTATGGCAGAGTGGTAAACAGTTCCTTGATCAACACGAAAGATGGGTTGCACATGCCTGGTTAAGTATTGTTTATTTCACATATCCTATTTTTGGCATTTTCCCACAAATGAGATAACAGGTTTCTACCTGTGGGGTAAAAGCTATTGTGTCTGGTAAGGTACCTGTGGTGAAATTGGATGAGCCTGGCAGGGCAAGCCAAAATTCCAAAATGCGCAGAATATTGGACACAATGGCTCATACCCAGCACATTCCATAACATAACAGTTCTCATGAGTTGCACAATTGGCATGTGGATTATGCACATTGGTTAGGTCAAGTAGACCCAAGAGGACTTATATAAGAGGACCTGTCCATTTCTGCCTTATATTAGGGGACTAACAAGTGTTTTTTTCCTTTTTTTTTTTTTTTGGGGGCACACAACAGCAGACCCGACTGACAAGCTGTTGGCGAAGACCCCAAGTCAGGCCCAACAGAAGATGGCCAGCAGGAATTTCACCTGCACACCACTGGGTTTGAACCCAGGACTTCTCAGGTCCCAGGGTCCCAGAAGGGGCTGTACCAGTGAGCCATCACCCCAGGGGCTGGGTACGAACAACTTTCAGAAAAGGCCAGTTGAGAACCATTTCTTACACTGCAATTTAACTTAACCAAGTTGACAAGAACCTGCCAAGTTAGTTTGTATTCTCCTAAGGAAAAGCAATTTTATTTGGATACCGGAAGGTGGTCGCTGATTCGGAACTCCAGAGAGCGATGAATGTAGGGAACGAACGAGGGAGCGGTGGACAATAGAGCAGCTTAACATTGGCAACGTCGGTCTTTCTCCCTCACAGGTAGTAGGTAAGTTAAGGTGCATTCACACTTGGTGTTAAGGGCTTTAGTAGTATTAAGTCCCCTAACACCACGCTAGTCATTTGGAACCTAAACCTATTTTCCAGGAAGATTTTAAGTTAACATTCACTTAATATTAAATAATCACCCATTTAACATTGGGTGCCACCTAAGATGCCACCTAGATTTTCAATTAAAACTGACTTAACATTAGGTGTGAATGCACCTCCAGTCAGTCTCCTTGCACAAATCCGGTTTTCTGAAAATCCCTTTTTACTGCTCTAATTAGCCACTGGTGGGAGTCACCGGCTTTGTTACCAGTCTCGGGTCTCTCGACCTTGCAACAGCCGTGCACATCACATCGTGTTCCTATCTCTTCTTCTGAGGTCTTCTTGCGTTTTCCGGTTCTCCTTCTCATGGTCGGCGCTGTAGTTCGGTTGCTGAACCTACCAGGTCAGGTATATAGAGGCGTGCGGACCACAACATGCTCCTATCTCTTCTCAAGTTTTCTTCTCCTCTCCGGTTCTGTTTTGATCAGCCTTCTTCGGAATCTGCTGAGATTTCCTTTTCCTTCTTGCTTCTTCTTCTATTTGTTGCTAAAACCTCAGCTGAAGTCTTGTCCTCCTGATCTCGGGTTCTCCTCTGATCACCCCCCGGGGATCTACTGAGATTTCCTTTCTTCCTGCTCCTGCTTCTTCTATTCATTTCTGAACGCTTCGGGTCCACGGCGCCCTGTCCTCTAATAGCAGGGTTCGCTCCGAGTATGTCACTGCCGTTATTTCTCTATTCTGTGTTTGTATGGAAGGGTCGTGAAATTCTTGCACAAAGGTTTCTGTTGGGGAGGGTGGTGGGGTACTGCATCTTGACGTAGTTATCTTCTTTCTTAACATGGATATATATGCATGCAACTGTGTCCTTGCACAAAGGTTTCTAGTGTTGGTGGTGGGGGTGGGGTAGGAGCTTGGCATACAGTTGTCCTTCTCCTCTTAACATGGATAAGTATGGTTGTCAGAGATAGTCGATGGTGATGTGAAGTTGCTTTAGGGCTGTTAATTTCAGCCGGCCAGTCAAGGTTCCTGATATTCCTGCCAACAGCTTCCCAAACTTCATTGTGTTAGGGATAAAACCCGAACACGATGAAGTTTGGGAAATATTGGCTGGAATATCAATTGAGAGGATGCCTTTGCAGTAATGAGAGATAATTTGAGCTCCAAGCTGCTGAAGAAACAAGCATTTCAATCAAAAGGGCGCCTGTCATTGCTCCGTGGGGAGGCATGTCTGCTAGTTATCGCAATGCAGGGATGAGACCTTCCAGTTGGACTCAATCCCTCACATTGCGAGGACTAACACACATTTCTCCCCACTGAACACTGACAAGCGCCCGTTTGATTTAGAAATGTGTGTTCTTTCAACAACTTGTAGCTCAAATAATACAAATAGGAGTCACCAAGCTAAGTCACCTCATTACCTTGTCACATACGTAATCGACCAGATTATACCATTGAACATGGTGATTAGTTCGAATCATTTGTACATGATGGTGATGAGATGTGCCTGCAATGGACCTCGATCTTCACGTTGCTGCTGCAATTGAGTGGTTACTTCATATTCGGCTTTCCAAAAAATAACCAAATGAATTCTTCATGACCACCAAGCAAGACTACATTGCAACCATGAATGTAAGCTATTCTATCACCTTGCCCAGAATATTTTTGTCACCACTCTTTAACTTCTTTGCAGAGCTTCAGCATGTGGTAACCTTAGTGAATCTTATATTCCTGCATTTTGGTATGCTTTATACTGCAGGACTTGGACGACATTCTGTGCAACTTGCAGGAAACCCTATGAAACATACTTCGTCCCTTGGGCTGCATGAGATTTTGGAGACAAGACAAATTGCTGAATCTAAGGTGATGCATGTTCAGCCTTTCTGTGAAGCGGATGGTCCTGCTAGGCAACTGCAGCTTCCTAAAGCATGTAGTTAACCTGACAGATTTAACTTGCCTAGCTACCATTGAAATTGATAGCTTTTTCTTGCAGAAATTCAACTCATTGCCTGTTAAAGAAGCTTACATAGTGCCTCAGTTATAAGAAGAATGAAAGGATGTTACATGACTGCTGGCTGTAATTTGCAACTTCAGTAGAGATTCTCAAGAATCACTACAAAGTCACTGGTTCCCCATCATCAGCAGGTAGATGTATAAAATCACAAGCTGATTGCACATGTGCTGGAAGATCAAAGAGCTGATGATCAATACATGGACTCACACTTGTGAATAGAGCAAACACCACTATAAATCCTGTACCATGTGATTATATAGATGAAAATCTCTTGGAACAAAGCTTGAAACTGGTTGCATTTATTGAAGATTCAAAGAGGTGATAATTCAAGGGCAGGGAGGATCTGTTATGGAAATGAAACAAATTCTCTTGTGATTTCAGAATCTTCACATAGTTTGCATAGTGTCTATGTTGGATAAACTCTTGGGTAATTAACATTTGGCATGGAAGTATTTTGGGCATGTCCTGTGTCATTGAACAAGCCCTAGAAAATGTTTTATGGACATGATTGCATCTGTCTAAATGCACTGGTAGAAGGTTCAGCAATGTCCTAGAAACCTGTCACATGAATTTCACATTGCATGCAATTGATATGCTCAGACCAGGGCCCCCAGAACAACTGTACTGATTATATTTGTCCACCTATTCCTTCTAAAAATCATATGAAGCAGGTTGATGTTGTAAAATCTTAAAGGACTTATGAGAAAGGACACATGGATGATTCTTGTGAAATTCGAAGAGAATATAGATTTTAACAAAAGCATTTCGGTCTATATATAATTGAGTTGCACATTATCATAACAACAGCCATACATACTCCTGAAAAGATTATGTTCTTGAGGTAATGTGAGCTAATAGACTAGGACCCCAAAGCAATTCTACATGATCTCAGAAGAGTTGTGTGCGCACGATCAATGATAGTAAAAATATCACAATGTTTTTTGCTGTACATGAAAATGTATGCAGCCTCCTTCCTGGAACTTTCATTTAAACATCCAACCAATCCATGTAGTCCAAAGTTCAAACATTGTCATTTTTTCACTCCTCCCATTGTCCACCACCGACCTTGTACTCAAGCTTGCAGTAGACCCAATTAACAGTTGGAGCTGGGTGAAAGACTGGGCATTTATACAGGTTGAACTCTAATCTGTTGTAGCTGAGGACTCATGGAAAGCAACTTGTCCACATGACAACTACATGGCTAAAGCCCTGCTGCAATTCCTTGTAGGAAATTTTCCAAAAGCACAACCAACAGACATGAGGTGATGACATTGCTTGGCTTTCTTCAAGAACAGCTACAGCTCGGAGGTCTGAATGATGCTTAGTGTAATTCTTCCTCACTCACTTGTAACTCTGAAAGAACGCTAAGTCTTTCCCCAGGCTAGACTGAGAAGCCAAATGAGCAAACTCAACACAAAAATTGTGATGTCTAATTAATTTAACAAATTATGGGCAGCTCACATAATGGAAGTTGAATGTAATAACACTTTCTACCTTCAAAAGCTATAATAGTGCTACAACAGTTAGTTGAATGTGGAAATCCATGGAAAGGTTGGCCATAAGCCACAGAAAAAAAATTCAGCTAGATGGTGTTCCACAAAAAAAACAGAAGTTGAAGGATAAGATTGCTAACATGCTTAGCCTCCTCTTTCCTCAGATTAGATCCAGATTTTTCTGATGCAAAAACTTGAGAAAGATCCAACTAATTACGATGTTGCTACCTTGGATCAGCACAGCCCAAATTACCTACAAAGAAAAAGTTAATGACAAATCGGTCTCTGGATAAATAGAATTAATGATGTGCGCTTTCTATAACAATGTCCTTGAACCCAGCTCCAGTCCACTTAGATGTTCTATGATTTAGGGTCATGCAAGCATGGCTACATGAGAGTTGTGGGTTTAGATTTGAAACTCTTGACTTAGTTTTTGCATTCATAAAAAGTTTAACCTACAACCAATATATACTTATTTCAATTATGATATTTGCATCTCAAATACTTAATCCATTCTTTATCAGTGGAAGCACCATGGAACATTTTTGTGTAGGATAATGGCCAAGCTCAAGGGGCATTTCTAAAGTACAAGGGCCCTAGGAGGAGGTGATAGCTGAATCCAGCCCACACATCTTAGGAATGTCCCCACCCATTGCAAAGCACACACCAAATATTATCATAAATCTAAACATATTTGAGTCACAAGATATGAGAGGGGTGGCCTTTTACACCCACTACTTAAGAGTGGCCTGAGGGCTAATCAAGAACATAAGGTGCCCTCCAAATGAACTAGGAAATATCTCAACGTACTTCATGAAGTTGAAATAACTATGGCTTTTGCAATACAAATTGCATTGGACATTCATATTTTCCATAAAATGGCATAGTACAGCAATTTGATTTTCTACTATTCTAATATTTTTATGATATTATAAGTTTTTGTATGTTTATATATCATTAATTAAACTTTTATGTCAGATCATTCATGTACATAGATGCATACATGTGTATAGATTTTCTTGGTTTCATCTTATCAAAATTCATTTTCACATGTTCAAAACTCCTTTCACCTTTACCCAAATAGTTTACAAATCTACACGGTTGATGGTTGATGCCAGAAAATGAGATGCACTTCCGGTTAACACACAGCAAGCCAATATTCTCGTGGAAATGTCGTGAACATAAATTAGCTTTCTTTTAAGATAAAAACTACTTGGGACACTCACGGTCTTATTGGGTAGTACAATGGCCACAAATGTTGTTTTTCAACAATAGTGGCGATTTTAATTCAACTTGCCTTAACTTTCAAAGAAAACTTAACCTTGGTTCCACTTGGGCAGAGTAGAAAATGTTTGACAGAAAGATGAATTCATGGGCGATAATACATAAAAACGACTTTAAACTTACTATGGTCTTTATTGTACCATAGTACATGGGTGACTTTGCCATCAATTAAATTATTTTTGTTTTGCTGAAGATTTTCAAGCTGGAATCTAGAATCAAACACTAGCATAATACAGATAAGCAATTAGTTGTGAACCCACTGATCACAAGGACAATAAGAGAACTGTGAAATTGAGTTGGAATTTACTATGTAAATTTTTTATATTTCAAAAAGTTCAAAATTAAAAACTCACATGGAGAATTTATAATTTAAAATTAATTAATTATTCGGCACTTGTGTGCCGAACCCACCAAGGTACTACAATATTTGGCACTTCTTCTGCTGATTATTTATTTAATTTAATTTTTAAAATGAGGTTATGCAGTCTTAAATGTAATTTTTCAGAATTTCAATACATGGGGAAGAACTATGCAAAGTACACCTTTTGTTGTGTATATGTAATAATGACCCAATGGTTGAGACGATAAATAGTTTTTCATAAGTTGGGAGTACAATTCTCAACAATTTCAGCAAAATATCATGTCTAGATTGATGATCCAAGACATGCTGTGTGCATATAAGCAATAATCTTGTGGGCAGGCACTCTGTTTCCCTAAACAGCCGCCCCTCCCCTTTTACCCTTTGTTTCGTGTGTGTGTGTGTGTGAAGCTGTGGAAAAGGAGGACAAGAGCAACAAAAAGTGGATGAGAGAGATGATGAGGAGCAACACAAGGAGCAACTAGAAGAGGTGAGTCTCTTGCAACCCAACCCTTGAAAACTTACAATGATAGTTGAGGTTTGTTGCCAATGCCAAGAGCTCTCAATTGCAGCAAAGGTTTGCTGCCTTCTCTAGGAGTTTCTGATTTCAGTTTAGTTTTTATTTAATTATTTCTCTTATTTCTTTTTTGTTAATTTTCATTTTTTCTTTCAAATTTTTTTCTTTTTTTTTCTATTTTTAATACCGTTTTTTCGGCGTTTCAATATTTTTCTGATTTTTAAAACAAATCCTCTTTCTTTTCCCTCTTTTATTCCTAATTTTCTGTAATTTTTAAATTTCTAGTTTTATATTTTTTCTTTATTTTCTGGTTTTTTATTTTTGGACCTTTTTAAATTTTTATTTTTATCTTGTTTCTTTTCTTTTTCTTTTTCTTCCTTTTTTCTGTTGTCGGTTTTAATACTAGGTTTTTTGGGGTTTTTTAATTTCTGTTTTCCTGGTTTTTTTTTTTCCTCCCCCTTTTTTTCTTTTTTTTTCTTTTTGTGCTTCTTTTTTTAAAAAAAATTTATTTCTTTTTTTTATATCTGGTTTTCATTTTCTGTATTTTTAAATTTTTATTTCTATCTTGTTTCTTTTTTGTTTCTGTTTTTTCCTGTTTTTTTTGGTTAGCTTAATACTAGTTTTTGGGGGTTTGTTAATTTCTGTTTTCCTGGATTTTTCTGGATTTTTTCCCCCATGATTTTCTTGTTTCCATTCTTTTCTCTTTTTTTTCTTTTTTTTTCTTTCTGTACTTCTTTAAAGTTCTACTTTTGGATTTTTGGTTTTATTTCTGGCTTTCATTTCTATACTTTTCTCTTTTTTTAATCTCTCTT
>Ga0209611_10010667_pt1 | contig 13450 bp, 9 predicted proteins | sample S1TSphgellanicum_3_FD_187693 | JGI IMG/M metagenome (GOLD analysis project Ga0209611, IMG submission 187693) | Host-associated microbial communities from peat moss isolated from Minnesota, USA - S1T2_Fc - Sphagnum magellanicum MG (SPAdes) (version 2) | ecosystem: Host-associated > Plants > Peat... | reverse complement strand
AAAGCCCACGGATTTATCCGTTACAGAAAACGGTTAGCTGTTGCGAGACGCGCAGTGAACCAGCGCTGCAGGAGGGTCAGCCCGCTCTCACGGCGACTGGTGTTAGCAATAGCGTAAGCGTTGCGGTAGCGAGTACTCGAGCGTCAGCGGTAGCGTAAGCGTTGCGGTAGCGGGTACTCCCGCGTCAGCGTTAGCGATAGCGCAGCGTTAGCGAGTACTCGAGCGTCACCCGTTGGGCGAGAGAAACTCTCTCGTCCTTGCTTGAATCCCACGTTTTTAAGCGTGGGAACATAGCAGCATAGCTGCCTTCTCAATTGGATCTAGCTTCTAAGCTTTCCAAACGGCTTCTCAGTTCCTGGTTTTGTTGTTTAAGCTGGTCTAGTTCAGAGCGTAGCTGAAGAAGTGTACTTTCTGTGCCAATATTCTTTTGTAGGCGTGAAATCTCTTCTTCAGAGTAGCGACGCACGCGTCCATCTGGTGTCCGGTTAGCGATCGCACCCAAAATGGTGATCGCCTTGGGAGTTTCCATTTGTCCTAAAGCTGTAACCGCCGCAACTTGGGTTAAAAAGAACGTTTCCTGAGAAATTTCTGTTAATCGCTCTAAAATACGTTCCAAATTTGCAGCATTTTGACCAACAGAAATTTTACCAAGAGCGCGAATTGCTGCTAAACGCAGGGGTTGAGGTACACCTAGTGCGGTGTACTCCATGACCAGATTTAAAGCAGCCTCCGAGGTTTTGAATTCGGCTAAACCGGCGATCGCCCCACTCCTGACCACTTCATTCCAACCTGCCCTTTGATCCAAAACGGATTTCAGCAGATCTAGCACCTGTTCTTCTTTGAGTTTCTCTTCTCCTGTAGCAGCAATTGCCCCCACAGAACGCGCTGCTGCTGCTTCTACATAGTAGCTGGGATCACCCTTTTGCAACAGTTCTTGTATAGCCTGGTAGCTTTCTTGGGTCTTGATTTTAGCTAATGCTTCCACGGAGGCACGCCGTGTATGAGCCGAAGAATCTTGTAACCCAGCAACTAATCCATCAAAAACTTGATCTAATTTGATTTCTGCCAGTTGTTTAGCTACTTCAGCACGCACACCCCAGTCAGGATCTTTTTTGAGTGCACAGGACAGCGCCTTCACCACTTCTAACCCTCCTTTTTTTGCCAACGCCTCTGCTGCATAGATACGGGAGATGGGATCAGGGTCAAATTCCAGTTGCGCTTTTAGCTCTGGTACTGGGTACTCTAAAGATACTGTTTTTAAATAATTATTCCCCACATCAAAGCTGATAAACTGGGGTTTTTCTTCTAAAGGAAAGTAAAAGCTTTGTTCGTACTCGTGAACCCGCACTGTAAAGGTTTTAGGGTGAGGTGTGAGGTGTGAGGGGAGGGGGGGATTATCCTGATGATCGACTTGTGATTGGTGTTGGACGTAGCCAAAGCCGATGGGGATTTTCAGGTCAAATAAATTGCTACTGCTGCTATTATTTCCTGATGTTGCTTGGGTTTGTGTCACTGTTACTTTGGCTAGCTTGCTATCTGCATCCCAGGCATAAGCGACTTTAAAATCAGGATGACCACCGCGATAAACGTACTGGTCGAAGAGGAATAAAAGATTACGCCCAGTAGCCGTTTCAATTGCCCTTAGCAAGTCTACTGTTTCTACCGTTTTGTGAGCATTATCCTGTACAAATGTTTGGATTGCCTTCCAAAAGAGATCTTCCTTTAATTCCGTCCGAATCATGTGATAAACACAAGAACCTTTTTCGTAGATGTGACGGTCATAAAGTTCGATCGCTTCTCGGTAGACATGGGTCACCATTGGGCGGCGGTAGCGACTGCTATCTTCAGCTAAATAACTCCGGGCTTCCAGTAACCGATAGTATGCGGCGGCGGCGGCACCATATTCATGTTCTGTCCACAGCACCTCAGAGTAGGAAGCCATCCCTTCTTTAATCCAAGCGTGGGACCAATGCTTAATCACCACCAAATCACCAAACCACTGGTGTGCCAATTCATGGACAACTAAGCTTTCGGTATTGTAGTTATCTAATGCTGCTCTCTCATCAAGTAAACATCTATCAGTTAGCAGTGTTGTGGAAGTGTTTTCCATTCCGCCAAAAATGAAGTCATCCACGCAGACTTGAGCATATTTGGGAAAAGCATAGGGATAGCCGTACTTTTCGCTCAAAAACTCTGTCATCCGGGGAGTTTTACCCATGCTGCGTTGAGCATCTTCCTCGCGTCCCTTTTCCACATAGTAGGTGATGGGTTTACCCTTCCACTCCGAGCCAATTTCGGCAAAGTCACCTACAGCCAGAGTCATTAAGTAGGTAGGATGAACTTGCTGCTGAGACCAGTGGTAAATTTTTTCATCGCCGTCTTCCTGTGTAGCAATCAGTTCGCCGTTAGATATGGCAATCAGATGTTTAGGCACTCGGACACGAATTTCAGAGGTAGACAGTTGTCCTGGGTAGTCGAAGCAGGGAAACCAAAAGCGAGAGTCTTCATCTTCTCCCTGAGTCCAGACCTGAGTGGGTTTGTTGGGGTAGTGTTTGTCTGGTTTAATAAAATAGATCCCACGTTGAGGCTTTTCTACTAGGTAGGCGATCGCAATTACAATCCGTTTGTTCGCCTCTGTTGGCTGCTCTAGTTGAACAGACAACTTTTCTCCGTCATAGTCAAAGTTTTGTGATACCTCATCAACTTGGACAGATTTAATGTTCAGGTTGACAGCGTCCAACGTCAAACGGTTAATACCATCGCGGATCGGTGTTAGCGTGATGCTACATTTGCCGTGATAGCTTTGGTTAGGTATATCTAGATTGATATCTAGAAAAATATGTTCCACCTGTCCGGGGCGATCAGGGTTGTAATGTGGCCTTGCCCCAGGTAACTCAAATGGTTTGTGACTTTTATTTTCTGTATCAAAATAATACTGCGACATTGATGCTTACTGACCTTGTAATCCTGATAACTTTAGCTGGATTTAGTAAAAAAAACAGCGATATCGGGTGTATTTCCGCAATCGACCCCTGTGAGAGTGATCTTCTGCACCCAATTGTCATTGGGTTTAAAGGTGCTTTACGCCCAAAAATACTTTAGAGCATTTATATAGCTTAGGATAGCTTGTTAACGTTATTTAGATGTATTTTCTATCAAAAAAAACATAAATTTTTGCGGATTTGGTCTTTATACTTTTGAAGTAACCCTTGGAACCATTCATCACAGACTGTGCGTAAAATTACTAATTTTATCATTGAAGAAGGCAGAAGTACGTTCGCGCAGCGTCTCCGACAGGAGAAGGAGCTATGCTGCTATGCTGAAGGATCAATTTAGAAGGGGATTCAGACCCGGACTTAATTGAGGCCACTCAATCGAAGGCGAGTGCGTCTCCGATAGGAGAAGATTGAGTCGGGGTCTTAAACCCTTGCTTCCTCCGGTCGCTAGAGATGGTTCGGGCATTTGGATAAGGGATTTATCCCTTCAGCATAGCTGCCTTTCTTGATAAATACCGCTAAATTAGCGAATATACATAAGTAATCGGACAGAAATAATTACACATTAGATTCTAGGCTGGATAAGGTTTTCAGGTCAAAGTTTGTGTAATTAATTTTGTCTTACTACTTAAAAGATCTGAAAACTTACCCACGACGCTTTTCACAGCATCAAGGATAATTTGAGCAAAAGAGGATAATAACAAATGTCCAAAAATAAACCAAAATTTTTAATTCCCACTATTGGCGCTACTGTTATTGTGGCAGGTGGTATTGCTGCCTATATGTATTTTAAAAGTGGACCTACTGGAAATATATCAGGCGCCTTAGACAGTGCCAAAATAGTCCCAAATGAAGCAATAATGGCAACTTATATTTCCACTGACCCTAAAGCTTGGGCCAAGTTGCAGCAGTTTGATACCAAAGAAGCACAACAACTAGTGGCACAAAGTCTCAATCACTTAAATAAAGATCTATTAACTGATAGCAATATTTCTTATGAAAAAGATTTAGAACCTTGGGTTGGTGGAGTGATGATTGCTATGCTGCCATCAAGTTCAGCTAAAAGCGTGCAAAATGCTCCGCAAACAGCACAAGAAATGAATCATCTGCTCATGGTAGTGGGAATTAAGGACAAACTGAGCGCTTTGAATTTTGCGAATAAATTGGAGTCAGAAAAAGACGTTAAGACTCAAGAAATTGACTATAAAGGCGAAAAAATTATCGAAACAGCACTCAAGAATACACCTACTTACAGTACGATTTTGAATAATACCTATTTGGTATTGGCGCCGGAAAAGCAAGCTGTAGAACATGCTATTGACACGTATAAAGGAGAGCCTTCCTTTGCGAGTAAAGAAGGTGCAAAAAGTCTATTGACAAAAGGAGTGGAGATCGAAAACACTCTGGCACAAATTTATGTGCCAGATTATGCAGCAATGGTACAGAAATTGATCGCCACAAACCCGAAAGGAACAAGGTTACTCCCACAAAGCTTGGCACAATTGAAACAAGTGAAATCTATGGTAGCAGGTGTGGGCGTTGATGATGTGGGAGTACGGACGGTGGCGATCGCTAACCTAGACCCACATCTGGTCAAATTCCAGTATCAAAATTCTGCCGATCAGGTGGTGTCTCAATTACCAGCCCAGACGATCGCCCTTGTGAGTGGACAAGGGATCAGTAGTTGGTGGTCTGCATTTGTGGAACAATCAAAAGATGATCCAGAATTTAACCAAACACTACAGCAGGCACGATTGCAAATGAAATTTGTCAACATTGACCTGGATAAAGATGTTTTTGGTTGGATGAATGGGGAATTTGCGATCGCCGCCATTCCATCGAATCAGGGTGCGTTGTCTCCTATTGGTTTCGGGGGGGCCTTGATATTTCATACCAGCGATCGCCAAACTGCTGAAAGCACAATTACCAAACTAGATACCCTTGCCAAAACACAACAAGTCAATATAGCCCAAAGAAATATTGGCGGTAAAGACGTAACGGAATGGCAAATTCCTCAACAAGGAGCTTTATTAGCACACGGTTGGCTGGATCAAAATACCCTATTTGTGGCTCTTGGTGGATCGGTGGCTGATGCGATCGCAGATCCTCAGGCTAAGTCTTTAGATAGTAGCGAAAAGTTCAAAGCTGTAACAAGCTCTTTGCAAAAGCCAAATGGCGGTTACTTTTACTTAGACATGGACAAAACCATGTCCCTGTTAAATCGTTTTCCTACGGCACAAAAGCAACCTCTTTCCCCCGAAACCATTGCTATCCTGAATTCTATTCGTACTTTAGGAGTCACTGCTACGAACCCCGACAAATCCACCAGTAGAGTGGAGATGTCGTTAGCACTCAAGGCGAAAACAGCGCAATAGGGAGTGGAAAAGGGAAAAGGGGAAATTTCAACCTTGCCCATTGCCCATTACCCCTAATCCCCAAAGGGGGCCCCTTTGTTCCCCACTCCCATCTGTACTGTGATCCACTGGCTACAACAATTAGATCCGCGAACTAGCTGTGAATCTGTGAGCGTTTAATTTCTTGTCTCAAGACTTCACATCGCTTTATAGCTTCTCTTGCCTGTTCTCGAAAATGCTTAGCTTGCAATGGGTTTACTTCATACACTTCAGATGCTTTTAGTCTAAGTTCAATAGCTTGCTTACTGAGTTCTTTAATGCGAATCCTTAAATCTTCGATTGTTTTCATTTTTCTTCTAATTCTGAAATTATAAGGTTCAAGTTTTCAGCTTTTTCATAAAGTTTATCTGCTCTGCTAACCAATAAGCTAGCGTCCTCATCGTCATGATTTGCTACCGCTTTATCATGCGCGTCGTATAGTTCGTCAATGATTAGCTGTAACTTAGCATAAGCTTTTAGCAATACATCTCGTGTTTCAGGTTTCAACTCGTTATCCCTCAAATTAGTCTAAAAAGCCCTGAAAAAGAGCTTTGAAAAAACGTCATTTTTACAAATCACACCCTTGAAAATCTCGTATAGACCTATTATCGAGGGTTCTGGCGTTCGATCTTCCATAAAGCAAGCTTTGATCATATAAAAAAATAATTACATAGAGGTATTGACCAAATGCACATTTTTTAAACTATCTACAGATGTCCCACTCCCCATTGCCCAATGCCCATTATTGCTCTATATTCTATTCATTTAGATTAGAATAATCGCGATGACCGTTGCTGGAAAAACGACTCCTGGCTTAGCTTCTCGCTTAGTGAATGGCGTATTGGCAATCAAACCTTTAGCTAACCTCGCAAAGCACCAAGCTAGGCAAATGATGATCAAACGCGGCGAGAAAATAGGGGTATCTTGGACGCAACAAGTGCAGACACTGCAAGCACATGATTGGCACAAAGATCTGGCTCAAGTACAAAACCCCAAGCTTTCCTACCCAGACTATTATCTTCGCCCATTCCACGCCTACGAAACCGGAAATCTTAACTGGCAAGCTGCTTTCGAGGTTGAATCTGCTGCCTACACCGTCCACGCTAACATTTGGCCTCATGCAGGAGCGCAAGGCGATCCAAAACTGCGCCAAAGTTACCACAATATCCTCACTAGCTCCATTTCCCATGAACCACAAGACATCCTAGACTTGGGTTGTAGTGTAGGTCTAAGTACCTTTGCCTTGCAATTCGTATACCCCCAAGCCAAAATCACTGGCTTGGACTTATCTCCTTACTTTTTAGCCGTTGCCCATTACCGCACTCAGCAGCGCCACTGCAACATTAACTGGGTTCATGCTGCGGCTGAATCAACTGGGTTACCAGATGCCTCGTTTGATTTAATCTCCATGTTCTTGATTTGCCATGAACTGCCACAATCAGCGACCCGGCAGATTTTTGCTGAAGCGCGACGTCTACTACGGGGGTCGGGCTACTTAGCAATTATGGACATGAATCCTAAATCAGCAATCTACAAAAAAATGCCGCCTTACATTTTAACCCTGCTCAAAAGTACTGAACCGTACTTAGATGAATATTTTACCTTGGATATTGAGCAGACACTTATTGAAGCAGGTTTCAAGGCGCCGACGATCACTGAAAATAGTCCCCGTCACCGCACGATCATTGCTCAGGTGTAGAGATGTAGCATGCTACGTCTCTACATGACTGAATTGCTGTGGGCCGTGATCCCACCGCTACTGCTTCTAATCTACTACTATTACCGCACCCCAACTGCCCCATCTCTAGCGCGGGTGCTATTATTCTTTATCTTTGGGACAGTATCCGGTTTATTGTCCCTCGGACTAGAGTGGGTTTTTGAAAATGTCGCTAACTCGGTTGTAGACTGGCAGAAAATACAGCGATCGTTTGCAGGTAATGCCCTCAGGCAGCTTCTGGAAGTAGGTTCAATCGAAGAAGGCTGCAAGTTCGTAGCAGTTATTGCCCCAATCTACTATCTTCGACGTCGGTATAGATTGCGTCCCAGTACTGTTTTCCTGTTTACTATAGCCGTTGCCATTGGATTCACGGCTGAAGAAAACTGGGTTTACCTTTTCTATGGCACAGCATCAATTTTTGAGCGTGTAATTAGTACGCCAGTTCATGCCATGTTCTCGGCTACCTGGGGATATGCCCTAGGAATAGCTTTTTGGTTGCATACCAATAGTTACCAAGACAGAAAGCTTGTTCTCGGGGCTTGGCTCAATTCTGTCATCTGTCATGCCTTGGTTAACATTGTATCTAGTACTGGAGGTTATCCACCACTGCATTTGCTGAGCTACGGTTTGTTTCCATTTCTATTATGGATGTTTTGGCGACTGGAACAATTATTGCAGAAATTGTTGGGCAAACCTCCCATAACCTTGATTAGTGGCAATACACCCTCTCAACGTTATTGGCAAAAAGGGCTGGTACTGTTTGCTCTTATGCTTGGCGGAAACGCTCTTTTTGGCATCTTTCTGTTAGTAGAAAGTATGAGCCTTTTGAGTCATCAGCAGCTTTTTCAAATTCGTGTTTTGTCGTTTATACTCAGCCGATTACTGCTGAATGTGTTTTTCGGATTTTTGGCGTGGATAATTTATCGCTATTTACGACAGTTGGCACGCCACCGATTTCTTTAAATTGGGGGGAATTTCAGTGAAAGTCTTTGCAAAAAACTGGGATGCTTCCGGAAGCGATCGCCATCATCCCGCAGTTCCCCCCCACCTAGATACTTAGTTGCTTCTCAATCTCATCACATGCTACACGCACACCGTTTTCTGCTTGCACAATACGTCCGATTTTTGCGGCTTTTGCTGAATAGCTGGGATCGTCTAATAACTCACGCAATTCTTTTACAACCCGCTCAGTGGAATACTTTTTACGGGGAATAGTACGTGACGTTCCCAATCGTTTAAGTCGTGCAGCATTATCAGGTTGGTCATGACTATAAGGCACTACAAGTGTTGGATGTCCAGATCGCAATGCTTGAGCAGTCGTTCCAATTCCGCCTTGATGCACGATCGCACAGGCACGAGAAAAAATTTCGGAATAGGGTACGTAATTAAACGCAACAATACTTTCTGGCAAGTTTTGAGGCAGCGGATTTTTGCTAATGAGCAGAATGGCACGGCGATTCAACTGCGTTGCTGCGCGAATACTTTCTTGGTAGAAATCACCAGGAGAGAGGACTGCTGCTGAACCAAGCGTAAAAATAATCGGTGGTTCACCCACATCTAAAAAGTCCTTCAGTTGGGGTGTAAGTTCTGTACCTTGCTGCTTGCCATCATAGAAAGGAAACCCTGTAATAATTGTGTTTTTAGCCCAGTCCGGTTGTGGAGAAGCAAGAACCGATGAAAACAGAGCAAGCACCAAATAAGGCGAAAATTTATCATCCACCACTGGGTTGCCGATGGGTCGTAGTCCAAGCGATCGCCGGAGTTGATGAACTGGCTCACCCCAAGAACGCGTTACAAACTTAGCGAAGTCCATGACTCGACGATTGACGACTGGACCCAACGATCGCAGCTTTGCCAACGCTGGAAAAGGCGGTAGGACGAATGGATCATAAGCCGAGAAGAATGATCCAGGCGCAAGCGCACAAAAAGCCCACCTGACTCGCAGCTTTTCTGCAACCAGTGGTGTTGCGTAAACAATTTCGTTGGATACGATGAAGTTTGCATTTTTTGCCGCGTCCATTAGGTCGGCATAAGTATCGCGCAAATTTGCCAGCAGATAATCGCGAACGACACGCTCAGTTCCCTCCTGGATGTCCATCATCAGTGCGATCATTTTAGGATCATCCATCGCGATATAGTCCGGACGAAGCCGATGAAACTTAAATCCTAGTGATTCAATTTTGGCTTGATAGTCTCTAATAGTAGCGAAGATAATCTCATGCCCTCGCTCTTTTAACCCAAGCCCAATCGCGATCATTGGATGAAGATCGCCGAGTGAACCAATTGTTGTTAAAACAATCTGACTCATGAACTCTACCTCTTGGTTAGCAACACTAATCAAGATCACTACGGATACCATTTAACCCAGTAAAACTTAGTAACTAGTACTACTGTGTATAGGGGTGTATCCTCCCTAGCCTTAACCGTAGTTAAGGCATTTACCAAATCATTTTACGTCTTGGGGAATAACCCTGTATTGCTACAAAGTTTACTCTGTAAGGTTTCCGACTTTTTTGATATCGAACTCAGGTTCATTATGGTAGTTGATAGTTGTTCAGTCGCTACTTAGCTTGGGAATACTCTATGTAGTGGGTATTTAAACAAGCTACCAGATGAATGTAACGACAACTAGGACTGGGAGAATTGCCAGCATCATTGAGAAGCGCCGCCCCCTAGCCCAGAAAATTGAGAGGGTGGAGGCGAATTTGAAATCTCTTGACTCAGCACTTTGTAATCTTGAAGACCATCGTCATGATTTACTGGGGCGAGTCGATGACCCAGATATCGGTGGACGTTTGAAGGAGATAGATTTCACGAGGCTTCAATCAAGCATCACTGATGAACTGGAGGCTTTGGGCAAGCTCAAAGTGCGCTTTTGCCGTGACACGCTTAATATCGGAGTCGTTGGAAGAGCAAGACAAGGCAAGAGTCGGCTATTACAGAGTTTAACTGGACTAACTGCTACTGAAATTCCAGATGGAGACAGACAACATTGTACAGGAGTCCGCAGCACAATTCATCATAATCCCAACGTGGAGACTTACGGCGAGGTCTGGTTTCACTCAGAACGGTCATTCCTGGATGAGGTAATCGCCCCCTACTACGAAAAGCTGTGCTTGGGTGTAAAACCGATCACAATGACAGAGTTTGCTAGCAACCCGTTACCTCCGTTACCTAACAATCTTCCGGGTCACGCTGAACCCAGAGCAATGTATGAACACCTAGGCAAATATCACGCAAATTTGGACAGGTATCGCCACCTGCTGCGAGAACCCTCACTCCGCCGTATTTCTAAGAGTGAAATTCGGGAATATGTAGCTCAAGATACTCCTGACGGTAAGCGGGTCTTTTTCAACTATCTTGCAGTACGGTTCGTGAAGATTGTTTGTAACTTTCCCAACGCTGATGTTGGACAGATTGCATTAGTCGATATGCCTGGTTTGGGCGATACAGGCGTTGGCGATGAAGATCGACTGATGAAAACACTGGGACAGGATGTGGATGCGGTGCTGTTTGTGCGGATGCCAAAGTCATCTGGCGACTACTGGGCGGATGTGGATGTGCGTTTGTATGATACAGCGCGTGCAGCGTTGGTTGATTTGCCTATCGAGTTGTGGTCTTTCACGGTTCTTAATCAAACAGGTGCTGACTCAAAAAATGGCGACAACTTGAATAACTGTAAAGATTTGGTGGGGGACATTGCCAATAAACACATCAAGGTTGTTGAGTGTGTAACAGCTAACTGTGCCAACCCTCAAGAGGCTAACAAGATTCTCGATCAAGTGCTCGACTACTTAGCAGGAAAAATCACTGAATTAGATCACAAATATGCCCTCTCGTGTCAACAGAAATTGATGCAACTGCAAAGTGAGGTTCAGGCTGAGTTAGAGAAAGCCAGCAAAGCTTTCGGTAAAGCAACAAGAGGTGAGCCTGGAGATGCCTTGTTCGAGATTAAATTCAAGAAGCTTTGGAAGGATCTGACAAACGGTTTGGAAGGACTGCTTCAGGAACTTAGGCAGAAGCGAGAAGGAGTAGATAGCGACTTTAAAGCGCAAGTAGAGGCTGCTCTGGAAGCGTGTCGAAATGATACTGGTATTCCATCAATTATAGAAATCGAAGAGCGAAACAATATTGAGAAAAGTTACGCGATCGCCTACGCCAAGTACTTGAATGAAGTTCGCGCCCACCTTTCCAAACATTTCTTATCACTAGATCAGGGGTTGAAGCGATCGCTTGACCGAGTGAAATCGCAAGCAGCAGAAGTTTTGATTAACGAAGGACATTTGGGAGGACTGACGGAAGCAAGGGGCGCTGAATTTATCAAAGCGATCGCCCTACAAATACCCGATCAACTTATACCAGGGCAACCCAGTCAATTGAAGTTTGCTTTTGAACTTCTGGCTGAATTTGAGCTTTCCTATAGGGGATTGGTTCAACACCGGATTCGCCAGCATTTGGATGTACTCACCCCAAATGAGCCTACAACGCTTCAGCTTTCTATTTCACCCTCTGCCCAACAAGTGCTGAGCAATCTCAAGACATCTCACAAAGAAGCAGTGTTTAAGTGTGAAAACGCCTTGGAAGACTTGCTGTGCGAGCCGAGTCAAGCTGCTTTTGCAATTGTAGAAGAATTTCTTGATCGCATTTTTCGTGCAGTAGACATGGATATTGAGTGGCGGCTCTTTTTACAAGAAGTGCGATCGCAAGTTTGGGATGAATTTCAACAGTTGGACGAACAAACTCAACTGCGAAGCAAGTGGCTAAACGCCGTAGAACAAGTAACAGCAGCCAATAGATTAGATTCAATGCAATTTCTTAACTAACCAAGTAAAGGCAAATAAAAGATATTTCCATGCGCGAACTTAACATTATGATGTTCGGTCCCAGATATGCCGGCAAGACGAGTCTCTTGACCTCGATGTATTATGAATACGAGAAAGAAATTGATAAGACCAGGATGCAACTCAAGCCTGACCTAAATACTGCACATGATCTGGGAAAAAAGCTGGCTCAACTTAAAAGCTTGAACGAAAATCTTGAAGAAGGTGGGACTGAGGCTACTGAGGCAGCATCAGGTGCAAAGTCCATACGGTCTTTTGTTTTCGATCTCGGTCAGAAGGGTACTAAGCCATCTTTGCGGCTGCATTTCTGGGACTCCCCCGGTGGTTATGCTATTGACAAAGATGAAGATGGACGTAAATTTGTTAGTGAGCGTCTCACTGAATCTGTAAGTGTCCTGATTGCAATTGATGCTCCTGCCCTGATGGAAGCCAAGGGTAAGTGGCATAATGATAGAAACTGTCCGTTGCAGATAACTAGCTGGTTTAAAGAAGTTTACCAAGATATCAAGTTACCTCGGTTGGTAATCCTTGCACCAATTAAATGTGAAAGCTACCTGCAAAACAAACAATCCACTACTGAATTACTACGACGAATCAAGGTTGAATATGCTGTTTTGCTTGACCTTTTCAGTTCAGAAGCGCTACTGCAAAAAATAGCTGTAGTTGTCACACCCGTTCAGACAGTAGGAACTGTCTTCTTTTCTTCAATCGACGTAATTAAGGGGCATCCGACCTTTCGTTTCAAAAAACCTCACCCCGATGATGAATACAGTCCCAAGGATAACGAACAGCCACTTAAGTACCTCTTGAGGTTCTTGTTAAAACTACATATCCAACAACAATGGGGAGCATTCAACTTCATGCGAGTTTGGTTTGGTCTAGATGTTCAACTTAAAGAGGCGGTTCGGGAGTTTGCCAAAGATTGTAAAACAACTGACGGATTTGAAGTGATACAGGGTAAAGAGTTGTTGAACATTCAGTAGGAGTATGCGATGGATATTTATGTTCAAAGCTGTGGACTTGCTCCAGAGCATGACTACCTCTGGCTGAAAATTAGCAAGAATGATCAATCAAAACATACAAAAGATAGCCCATCCTTTCTCAAGGATAAAATCGATACAAAATCAGGCAAAAAAGTCAACCTTACAAAACTCTATGAGAGCCATGACAATTCAATTATTTTAGCAAAAGATGGTACTAAATTACTCTTGCTAGTTACTGCATTTAAGGCAATTCAGCGGTCAAAAGACTACGGAAGACGAGTACGTAACTCGGTAGCATTGCTGGGTGAATACGATCAAGATGAACGAGTCCTACGGATAATCGCTGCCAAGGCTTTAGAGGATTGGGAATCATTGAGAAAAACAATTGATGAGGCAGTATCTTTTGATAACGAACTGGGGTTTGAAGTTAATATTGACTGCATTGAAAAGTATATTGGAGATGTTAAGAAGGAAGTTAATTCTAAGGACTTTGAAACGCCAGATGAAACAATAAAGATAG
>Ga0209611_10010666_pt1 | contig 13451 bp, 8 predicted proteins | sample S1TSphgellanicum_3_FD_187693 | JGI IMG/M metagenome (GOLD analysis project Ga0209611, IMG submission 187693) | Host-associated microbial communities from peat moss isolated from Minnesota, USA - S1T2_Fc - Sphagnum magellanicum MG (SPAdes) (version 2) | ecosystem: Host-associated > Plants > Peat... | reverse complement strand
ACGGCCTCAAAAGCCGCCGAACTCCACGCCTTGATGAGACCGGCGGCATGAATAACCACATCAGCGCCGTCCACCAGAGTGCGCAAGGCCTCCGGGTTCGACAGATCACCCGGCACGGCATCGAGCTGCAACCCGGCCAATTGCGGATGATCGATCGGTTGCCGTGCGAGAACCCTGATTCGCCAGCCCCGTGCGGCGAACGCCCTGACGATGTAGCGCCCCAGAAAGCCGGTGGCGCCCGTGATGGCAGCCAACTCGCTCATGATGATTGCAGGGAGCGGACGTCCGCGATCGGCTTCGACTCACTAGTCGCGGAAGCAGCGCCCGGTTCGGGCTCCCCGGGCAATGAGGCCAGGTACATGTCGCGAGCCTTTGTCCGGCTCATCTTACCGGAGGACGTTCGCGGCAGGGCGTTGTGTGAGACGAGCACGACCGAACATTTCAGGCCCGCGGCTGACAGGATCACCGAGGCAACCGATGTGCGTTGCGCTTCGCGCATCACCGGATCCGACGTTCGACTTTGCACGAGGATAACGACACGCTCAGCGTCCCCTCCGTCAACCGAGAACGCGACGACGTCCCCGCGGCGCACGCCGTCGATATGGTTCTCGACCGCCAACTCGAGATCCTCCGGCCACACGTTGCGGCCGTTGACGATGATGAGATCCTTGCTGCGTCCGGCGACGACGATGGCGTCGCCGACGAGATAACCCAAATCACCGGTGTCCAGCCAGCCGTCGGCCGAGAGCACCCGCGCCGTTTCCTCGTTGCGGCGAAAATATTCAGCCATCACACTCGGACCGCGAAACAGGATGTGGCCGACCTGGCGTTCCGCGAGAACCGAGCCCTCCGCATCGCGGACCTGTAACTCGTGGTTGGGTAACGGCTCACCACAGATCACCAGATCGCGTACATTCCCGCTATCGGCCGGCACGGCGCGGCCCTCCCGCCGCAAGCGGCCCAGGTCGACGCGATCGACCTCTATCCCGCGATCGAGCGGTGCAAAGCTCATCCCGAGGGTGGCTTCCGCCATTCCATAGCTTGCGACGAAAGCCTCCTTGCGGAAGCCGCAGCGACCGAAGGTATCGGTAAATTGCGCCAGAATCCCCGGCCGAATCTGGTCGCCGCCGATGCCGGCGACACGCCAGCGCGAGAGATCGAGATGCCCGAGATCGGCATTCATTGCCCGTCGAGCCGACAAGTCGTAGCCGAAAGAGGGACTGAAGGAAATGGTGCCGCCGTTGCGGGAGATGAGCGTCGGCCAAATGAGGGGTCGCCGGGCGAACTCATCGGGCGCGAGGTAATCCGTCGAGATCTGGCTGGTGAGCGGCATCAGGAAGAATCCGACCAGTCCCATGTCGTGATAGAACGGAAGCCAGGATGTACAGCGATCTGCTTCCGTCACTCTGAGTGCGTCGCGTGAGATACCGCGCGCATTGGCGAGGAGCGCCCGATGCGTGACCGCTACGCCAGTCGGAGCCCGCGTACTGCCCGAGGAGAATTGCAGATAACACACATCTTCCGGTTCAGCCGCCGGAAGGTCCGTATCGGTTTCCGGAATCCGGTTCAGGTCTTCGACTGTTCCAACCAGCCCGATCTGCAAACGCGCTGCCGACAGGCGGGCAGACTCCAGGAAGACTCCAGGAGCGATCACGGCGATAGGTTGTGCCGCCTCCATCATGGGATGAATGTGGTCGATAAAGTTTACCCGCCCCGCGAATGCCGCGGGCGTTGGCAACGGTACGGGAATCAGGCCCGCATACTGGGTGGCCCAGAAGGTGCGTACGAAGTCGGCGGTCGATTCGGCGATGATCGCGACTCGCTCGCCCCGGTGCAGACCCGCTCGGATCATGCGACGTGCAAGCGACTGCGCCTGGTCTTTCAGGTCCCGGTATGGCAATACAGCCAGCAGTTCGCCACGGCCGGAGTAGAAGTTGAAGCCGGCCCGACCGGTGGCGGCGTAATCCAGCGCCTCGGTCAATGTCGAAAATTCGGCTCGACGAATTCGGCACCCTCCCACATCCGTCGGCTGCAGCTCTGACGTCACCCTAATCGACCTCCCCAGACTGACCCCGTTCGAGGAATTGGCCGCTCCCTCGGGGCCTCCGAGACGAGCATTTTAGCTTGGCTATTCCCGCGCATTCTTGTACATTCCACCCTGTATATTCGCATTGTCCAGCACCGATCACACTTTATTTCTCGTCTGGCTGTCAACCGCTCGGTCAAGGACTCTCGAGATCGCAGGAAATGGCTTGCCTCTGCCGCTGATCTTGACGTGAAGATCCTATTCACGTTCGAAAATCCGCTTCCGAGTCGCCAGGCAGATGCGGAAGTTTTCGTAGCGACATCCAAGCACCTGGCGGAGTTCGCCTCCGAGGCCTGGTTGCACGTACCGGCGCCCGATGCGGCCAGCTGCGCGACGACTTCCGCCACCATTGGCATTCCTGTCGTTCGGGCTCTCGCCCCGCTTCGCCCTGCGGTGCTGCGACACTTTTGCTGCGGTGTGAGTCTTCCGTTTCGGCGTGTTTTCCGGGAAGCGGAGTTCGTGTACACGCGAAATCTGTGGGTCACCTGGGTCGCGTTACTGTTCGGGCAACGGGTCATCTTCGATCACTATCGACCCTGGCCCGACCAGGTACCACCCCTGCGTCGCTGGATTCACTCCATCTTTTGCAATCCACGCCTGCTCGCCCACATCAGCCACTCCCGGTATACGCGCGCCAAGTATCTCGAGCTGGGAATTCCTGCCGAGAAACTGCACTGCGTTCATAACGGCTTCGATCCGCAGCGCTTGGGTGACCACATGACAGTCGAGGCCGCGAAGCGGCAAATCGGCGTCGAAGATGGCACGAAGACGGTTGTCTACACAGGGCGCATCAACCACAAGAAGGGACTCGAGCTCGTGTTGCAGGCGGCGCAGCATCTCCCGGACCACCTCTTCATCCTCGTCGGCGCGAGTGACCATAGCACGATTGAGACTCTGGCGAGCGGCTTAAATAACGTCCGGATCGTCTCCTGGCAGGCGTCTGACGCGCTGGCCCGATACATTTTCGCCGCGGATCTGCTGCTGATTCCTCCATCGGTGAAGCCGCTCGCCGAGTTCGGCTCCACCGTCGTCCCGTTGAAACTCTACCTCTACTTGGGCTCGGGCCGACCCATTCTCGCCGGTGATACTCCCGACATCCGGGAGATCTTGGAGGACGGCAAAAACGCTCTGCTGTGCCAACCAGACTCCGTCGATGCCCTCGTTGCGGGGATCGCCGCTCTGACCAGCGACACATCGCTCGCGCAACGTCTCGGCGAGCGATCGCTTTCGGACAGCCGTCATTTCTCGTGGAGCGAGCGCGCGCGCAGGATCGCCGCGATTCTGCTCGATCGGTTGGAGGCGAAACCGGTCAAGTGCAGCGCTTGGAATCGCGCGCAGAATCGCGATTGGTTGCTGCAATCGCGACGTTGGGCCGTGCATCTGGTCCGCAAGCGATCTTGGGTCCTGCCTCCACGATTGGCCGTCGTTCCTTCGACGCAGACGAATCCGAGTCCGAGTCCGAGTCCGAGTCCGAGTCAGCCCGAGGCCCGATAGTACTTGCCCCATGGCCTCAAGGCCCGCGTGCAACCTCGTCGCACGGGCCGCCCAGCCCTAGCAGCCCCGCCCGGAGACCCGCGCTGGGCGGCGCAGCACCCAGCCATATCGACATGAAAACCCGTGAAAAATCATCGCCAGGAACCGTTCCCTTGAGAACGCCGCCGACGACTACCTCGAGGCCTTCACCCGGTTGGCGAACGAAGGTCAGGCGCTGATCACTCTTCATGTCGGACAGCCAGGTATTCAACGTCGCGACCCGTCGCATGAGTGAGGCGGGGCGATCCGGAACGACGTGCACGAAATCTTTCGTCCACTGATCGCGCACAAGCTTGACATTGACACTTCGCAGGAAATAAATGATCAACTCCTGGGGGCCGTCCGAGTTGATCAGCGTATCGGGATCTCGTGAGGTTGCAACCACGTAGAGCGCGCCCAAGTACACGTCAACCTTCAAGAATGTGGCCTTGTGCAAGCCGACGCCGTTGAGCGTCAAATCGGTGCCCTCGACAAACGCGTGATCGGCGAAGCTGATGCCTTTGCAATTTTTGGCGAGGGCCGTTGTCGCGGAAAGCGTCAAGACGAACCCGGCCATGGCGGACGCCGTTCTCAAGCCAGCGATGGACTTCCTGTTCACGGCGCAAACTGCAGCAGAGGGGGCGAGAGCATACGACCAATGAACCGCTGAGCCCGATTCCGCTAACCGCGTATCGGCGGCGCACCCCGTGTGGCCTTCGATCGTCTCGGCGCGCCGGCTGCGTGGATTGGCTCATGAAAGCTTGCGGATCGATAAGCCACCTGCCCATCGAGCAGCGTCATCAGGCACTTCATGTCCTTGATTTGAGCGGTGGGAATCGTGTAGAAATTGCGGTCCCAGACGGCGATATCCGCGCGTTTTCCCGCTTCCAGCGTGCCAATCTGGTCTTCCAGAAACATCTGGCGTGCACCCCAAGCCGTATAGCTGCGCAACGCCGTCTGCCGATCCACGGACTCCGCCGATCCGAACGGCTCACGGCCGGCGGAAGTCTGGCGCGCAACCGAAGCCCAGAGACCGTAGCGCGCCGCCAACGGGGTCACGGAATAATCGGACCCTCCCGACCATAGAATTCCTCTTCGCTTCAGCGTGTTCAATGGAATCAGCCGTCGATCCCGTTCCGGCCCGTAATGCAGGGCGTAAATGTTGCCGATCCACCAGAGGAACTCCGCCTGCATTTCCGGATACCCCGCGTCGTATTTCGCTTGCAAAATGGACAGGGTGTCCAGGGCGTGAGGGGTGGGCAGGTTGGCGTGGATGATGGCGTGACGCAGGCCGGGGTGGGGGAACTGCTGCTCGGCGAGGGCATAGGTATCGACGACCCAATCCATGGCACGATCACCGACCGCGTGCGTGCCCACCGGGACGCCGGATTTCTGGAACAGCAACACCATCTCACGGTAGGTTTCTGGGTCGATATGGGGATAGCCGGTATTGGGTGCGCCGTCCTGCGTCAGGTCGACAGCTCGACCGTCGCGCATCCAGGGTTGCCACATCCAGCCCGTGCGTGCGCCGCCGGAGCCGTCCATGAAGAGCTTGACGCCGCAGGAGAGCAGGCGGCCACGCCCGAGCGTCGCAGGAAGCCGTGGGACGCTGTTGATCTCGTCGAGCGCGTGCTGCGCCGAAGCCATCGTGATGCCAGCATCCCAGAGCACGCAAATGCGGACCTTGAGTTGTCCGGCGTCCAGCAGGGATCGGTAGGCGTCCCATTGAATTTGGAAGATATCCGGATCCTTGACGGCGGTCATCCCTTCGCTGTGCAAGACCTCTTGGATGTGCAGGATGCCCGCGCGCATTTGCTCCGGTGTTGTCGCCGGAATCAGGCGCGTGATGAGCGTCATGGCGGCATCTTCTTTGAATACGCCGGTGGGGTGACCCTGGCGGTCGCGGTCGATGGTGCCGGCGGGCGGATCTCGGGTAGCCGCAGTGATGCCAGCGAGCTTCATGGCGGCGGAGTTGGCGACACCGTAGTGGCCGGTGGTGTGCATCAGCCAGACGGGGTTATTGGGCGCGACGGCATCGAAGTCCGCTGCCGCCGGATAACGGCGCTCGGCGAGCTTGCCTTCGTCCCAACCGGCACCGGTAATCCAATCGCCGGCCCGAGTCATCGATACCGCGGCTTTGACGCGCGCGACGATTTCAGCCACGGATCTGGCGTCCGAGAGCTTCACCCCGTAGAGCTCGTCTACGCCACCATCGGCAATGTGGGCATGGGTATCGATGAGCCCCGGCGTGGCAGTGCGGCCCTCGAGGTCGATGATTTGCGCGTTTGGAGCGGCCAGTGCCTGGACCTCCGCGTCGGAACCTACTTTCAGAATGACGTCGCCGCGGACAGCGATCGCTTGTGCGACCGAATCGTGCGCATCGACGGTCAGAACCTGCCCGTGGACGAGGATGAGATCGGCTTGCTCCGCATGCGCGAAGGCAAGCAACGGAGTGACCAGCAGGAGCGCGGCGGCGAGCCGGTTCATACGGGCGGCGGCGCTCGGTGTGAGCGCGAGATCAGCCCCGTGTGCAGATCCTCCGTCCATTCCCGGCGCATCGCCACCTCTCGCCATGCTCGAACCCGCCGCGCGCGGGCGCAGTCCTACTGTAGGGCCGAGTCGCACTCGCCGTAAATGTTTAAATTCGAGTTGAAGAGTGGTCCGGCGGACTCTAAGCTCTGACGATATCGGGAGATCAGCGCCGTGAATGGCGGCAACGCCATGACAGTGCGCGCACAGGATGTGGGAAACGCGACAATAACTCATGGGTGTGCGGGATGGCTTCGATTTCTCTAAAGCTGTGCGTCGTCTTGGGCGTGACCGCTCAATTGTCCCTTTCGCCGGTCAATGCTGCGCCCGCTGATTCGGAGACACCCTCCGCCGGTCTGGAGGAGATCGTCGTCACCGCGACTCGTCGCGAGGAGCGGCTGCAGGACGTTCCGGTCAGCGTGATCGCGTTCAGCCAGGAGAAGCTGGATGCACAGGGATTGAAGAACATCGACGATCTTGCCCGGCTCTCGCCCGGTCTCACGTTCCAGCGCAACGGCATGAGCTCCGCCGGCAACTACAACGATGAGGGCTCCGATATCAACATCCGCGGCGTCGATTCGGCGGCGGGTACCTCGACCACGGGCATCTATATCGACGACACGCCGATCCAGACCCGCCACGTCGGCTTTGGCTCGGTCAACGCATTTCCGGCTCTCTTCGACCTCGACCGGGTCGAGGTGCTGCGCGGTCCTCAGGGCACGCTGTTCGGCGCGGGCGCCGAGGGCGGGGTCGTGCGGTTCATCTCACCGGAGCCCAACCTCACGAAAACCTCGGCGTATGCGCGCGCCGACGTCGCCACCACCGATGGCGGCGCGCCCAGCTACGAAGCCGGCCTCGCGTTCGGCGCGCCTCTCATTGACGATGTCCTTGCCTTCCGGGGCAGCGTTTCGTTCCGCCGCGACGGCGGCTGGGTGGACCGCGTGGGATATACCCTGATCCCGAACTCCGCCGCGCCCGTGACCCCGACGCCCGTGTACGACGGCGAGACCACCGAGGCCAATGCGAACTATTGGGATACCACCACGGCACGATTCGCAATCAAATGGAAGCCGAACGACGCGGTGGAGATCACGCCCTCCATATATTTTCAGCGGCTTCTGATTCACGACACGGCCGCGTACTGGGTCTCACTGTCGAATGCGTCCGAGAACGTGTTCCGAAATGGCAACGCGCTCACCAATCCCAGCGACGACCCCTTCACTCTCGCCGCCATCAAGGTCACCTGGGATCTCGGGTTCGCCTCGCTGTTCTCGAACACCGCTTACTACGATCGCAATCAGGTCTCCCAGTCGGACTACACCCAGTATCTGCGGGCCACCTGGGCGTACTACGGCGAGCTGCCGAGCACTTATCCGGCGCCGGGCGACAAGGGGTACGCGCCGTTTCAGGATGACCAGCGAAATTTCTACCAGGAACTGCGGCTTGCCTCAAAGGACGCCGGTGCGCGCTTCTTGTGGTCAGGCGGCCTCTTTTATTCTCATCTCAGTGAGAACGTACCGGAGGAGATCATCGACCCCACTCTGAATGGAGAGGTCATTGCGTACTCGGGCACTGCCAACCCGCCGGTGCCCGTCTGCACGGCAGCGCTGCCCTGCCCCGGCGGCCTGATCTTCAACGGACCGACCGACCGCGTCATCGACAAGCAGGTTGCGGTGTTCGGCGAGGCTACTTTCAAGTTCACCGACACCCTCAAGGCCACCGCGGGCCTGCGGTTGTCGAAGCTCGACTTCACCGGCATCGTGTATGAAACGGGCGGATTTCTCGGCACCACGATTTCGACCCAGGGCGGGGCGTCCGAGAAACCCGTCACGCCGAAGGCCGTGCTGTCCTGGCAGCCTGATCGCGACGATCTCTTATACGTCAGCGCCACGAAGGGCTTCAGACCGGGCGGCCCGAATGTCGGTGTGGGCACGATCTGCGCCGGCAATCTGACCTCGCTGGGTCTCTCGCAAGTGCCCGGTCAGTATGCCTCCGACAGCCTGTGGAGTTATGAAGTCGGCGCCAAGAATGCCTTCTTCGACCGCAGGCTCGAGATCGATGCCAGCCTGTTCTACATCGACTGGAACAACATCCAGCAGAACGTCTACCTGCCCGATTGTGGCGAGCAGTTCACGGCGAATCTCGGCAAGGCCAAGAGCGAGGGCGGCGACATCGACGTGCTCTACAAGCCCCTCGAGATGCTCACCTTGAACTTCACGGCGGCCTACACCGATGCGCGCTTCACCAAGACGTCGTGCGCGGGCGCCCTGTCCTACAACGGCACCACGTGCGTCGCCGGCGCCTTGAGCGCGGCTCCGATTGCTTCGAAGGGGGACGCACTGCTCGGAGCGCCCTGGTCATTCACGGGCTCGGCGGAATATCACTTTGCGGAGTGGAGCGGTAAACGACCCTACCTGCGGCTCGATTATCAGCATTCCACGGCGCAGCGATCCTTGCTGTCGTCGCAAGATCCGGCCAATGCGCTTTACGATACGACCCTTCCCGGGCTTCCCGTCGTCAACAATCTGTCGGGGCGGGCCGGGTTGCGCTTCGATGCGCTCGACGTCTCTCTCTATGCCAACAACATCACCAATGCCAACCCGCTGATGTTCGAAGCCCGGGACATCGCGTACACGCCGACGGACACCCTGTACTTCGCCCGCGGTGTGCGGCCGCGGACCGTCGGCTTGACCGCGATTTATCGCTACTGACAGCTACGGCAAAGGCGGCGGTTTGCGGCGCCGCGCACTCAAGGGGCGCGCGGAGAAAACGTTCGCCGCCGAGAAAAAGGGGATATTCGATGTTCGACTCGACTCTTTTGGCGGAGCGTCGGCGCTGGCTCTCACGGCGCTGGCTCTCACGGCGCTGGCTCGCACGGCGCTGGCTCTCACGGCGCTGGCTCCCGCTCGTATGCGCAAGCGCCGCGCTCGCAAGCCCCTCGCTGCTCGCCGCGGACGAGTCGGATGAGACGCAGATTCTGTACGATACGGAGGTCTTTACGGCCGAATACGATCATCCCTACGCCGAGGCCGTCGCGATCCGGGGTGACCGCATTGTCGCGGTAGGCTCGCTGCCGGCAGTCGAACAGGCCGCGGGCCCGGGAGCGCGCAAGATCGATCTGAAGGGTAAGTTCCTGATGCCGGGCATGATCGATGCGCACGCGCATCCGATCGACGGGGGCGTGACCTTGATCCGGGCCAATTTCCCCGACACCGCCGACTCCGTGCCAGCGCTCGCGCAGTTTGTCGCGGAGGAGATGCGAAAGAATGAGAGCCGCCTCGGCGATGTGCTGGTGATCAACGGCATCGACATCGGCTACTGGTCGCATGCCGCCGAGATCGATGCGGCCTTGAGCAGCGGCGAGTTTGCGAACCAGAAGATCGTTCTCGTCGGCTCCGACGGACACACCGCCTGGGCGAATCGGCTTGCCCGGAAGCACGCCGGAATCACGGCTCAATTTATCAAGAGCCTGAAACCCGGCGAGCAGCGCTTCTTCGGCTTCGATGCCGCGTTCAACCCAAACGGTTTCGTGGTCGATGCCGGCAAGACCAAGCTCGACAAGAGTCTGCCGAATCCTTCGCCGGAGTTCATGCTCGAGGCCGGACGCGCGGCGGTGCGATACATGAACGGCTTCGGCATCACGGCATGGCTCGATGCCGCGGTGAGCGGTGTGGTCGGCGGCGCCGTTCCCGCGAGTCCGGACGATCCGGGCTTTTTGCCGGTGTACCGGGAGTTGGGTCAGCGCGGAGAATTGACGGCACACGTGGTTGCCTATCCCGTGGTTCAACCGGACCTCGGCAGCCAGCAGATCGACGCGGTCGAGGCCATCCGCGCGAAATTCAAGGACATCCCGAACCTGACCATTCCCGGGCTCAAGGTGTTTGCGGACGGAGTGGTGGAGGTTCCCTCGCACACGGCCTCCCTCACCAAGCCCTATCGCGATACGGGACGGTTCGTGAATCCGCTGTTTACCCCCGCCAAGATGAACGCGCTCGTGAGCGAAGCTTACCGGCGCGGCCTCACTGTGCATATTCACGCGATCGGCGACCTCGCGGTCAAGGATTCCCTGGACGCGTTCGAGGCGGCGCGCAAGGCGAACCCGGACACGCATCTGCCATTCGTGATGACCCACGTTCAGTTCGCCGATCCCGAGGACATCCCGAGATTTGGCGAACTCCATGTGATCACGGCGCTGCAGCTGATTTGGGCGGTCGCCGACCAGACCACCAACGAGCAGGTGAAGCCCTATATCGATCCGGAAATCTACCGTTGGCAGTATCCCGCGCGTTCCATCCTGGATACGGGCGGGGTGATCGCCGGGGCGAGCGACTGGCCGGTCACTACGGCGAATCCGTTCGACGCGATCTTCCAGGCGGAGACGCGTTCGGGTCCGCAGGGCGTTCTCGATGCCGCGCAGCGCATGCCGCGGCTCGCCATGCTCTATGCCTACACCCGAAATTCGGCGGAGGCGCTGGATCAGTTGTCGGAGATCGGATCGATCAAAGCAGGCAAGCGCGCCGACCTGACCTTGATCGACCGCGACGTGCTCACGATCCCGGCCGAGGAGCTCAAGAGCGCCACGGTGGTCTTTACCATGTTCGGCGGCAAGATGGTGTACGGCCACGCCCCTTGACCGGTGCCCATCGCGGCTCGACGGACTGCCATCGTCCGATCATACCGCTTCGAGTCGGGAGCGTCGTCCGTCGGAACACATGGGATACTGCAGGCGCATGATCCCTTTGCATGCTTGGAAGTGGCGACCGGCGTGAGTCCTGCGGAACAGTATTCGGGTCGGCTCGACGAGCGAACTCACGTACTCGCTCGCTGGGATCGGATGGACCGGCGTCTCGAAACGGCGCGCCTCACGCTCGCCGCGCTGGGACTCGGTCTCATCGGGGCCTCTGCCGCCGGCCGCGCGTCCCCGCTGTGGCTCGGCGTGCCTGCGGGCGTATTCGTGGCAATCGTGTTCTACCATCGGCGCGTGCGCCAGCTGCAGTCGAGTGCGCGGCGCGCAGTCGCGTTTTACCGGGCAGGCATCGAGCGGCTGCAAGGGACGGGTCGCGACGCAGGGCCGGCCGGCGATCGATTCATCGACCCACACCATATCTATGGCGCCGATCTCGATCTGTTCGGCAGCCACGGCTTGTATCCCCGTCTGTGCACGGCGCGCACGCCCATGGGCGAAGAAACGCTCGCCCGTTGGTTGCTGGCGCCCGCCGATCTCGGCACCATCCGCGAGCGCCACGCAAGCATTCGGGACCTGAGCGGCCGGCTCGAACTGCGCGAGGAACTCGCCATCCTCGGCGAGCAGGCGCGGATCACCCTCGATGCCGAAGCGCTGGCGGCCTGGGCCGAAGCGCCGGACGGATTGATGCGGCCGGGATTGCGCGGTGCGGCGTGGTGCCTGACCGGCGCCGCGGGCCTGACCGCGGTCGTCTGGGCGGGGTGGGGTTTGGCATCGCCCTTTCTGGCCGTTCTCGCGGCACAGGCCGCGCTGCTCTTCACGCTGCGCAAGCGGATCCAGGCGGCAGTCGCGGGCGTCGAGCACGCTTACGAAGATCTCACCCTGCTGTCCTCGCTCCTGCGGCGCATCGAGGCCGAAGCCTTCACGGCAGCGCCCTTGCAAGCGCTCGCCGCCCAGTTGACTTCCGCGTCGCTCACCGCCTCTGCCAGCCTCGCATCGCTCGCCACTGCGGTCAATTTTGTCGAGGCTCGCCGCAATCCCTTCTTGGCGCCAGTGCTGCTGCCGTTCTTGTACGTGCTGCATTCAGCGCTGGCGGCGGAGCGCTGGCGGCGGCGTCACGGACACGGGGTGGCCGATTGGCTGCGCGTACTCGGCAGCATCGAAGCCTTGCAATCCATCTCGGCCTACAGCTTCGAGCGCCCCGCGGATCCGTTCCCCGAGTTCCTGTCAGGTCCCGCGGCATTCGTCGCAAGCGGCTTGGGTCATCCGCTGATCGCCGCGGCCGCCCGCGTGCACAACGACGTCGATTTATCGGGCGAAACCCGTGTGCTCCTGGTGAGCGGTTCGAACATGTCGGGCAAGAGCACGCTGCTGCGATCCGTGGGCATCAACACGGTGCTTGCCATGGCGGGCGCGCCGGTGTGCGCGACCCGCCTTCGGCTCACGCCCCTCGCGGTGGGGGCCAGCATTCGTGTCAACGACTCGCTCTATGAGGGAAGCTCCCGCTTCTATGCCGAGATCACCCGGTTGCGCCAGCTGTTCGAGCCTCTCCCGCTGCCGCTATTGTTTCTGCTGGACGAGTTGCTCCAGGGGACCAACTCCGCCGACCGTCGCATCGGCGCGCAGGGCGTCCTGCGCGGCATGATCGCGCGCGGTGCCATCGGCCTGGTGAGCACCCACGATCTGGGGCTCGCCGAGGACGTGGAGCTGCCGCCGGGCGCGCTCAGGAACGTGCATTTTCAGGACGAACTGGTGGACGGCATGCTGAGGTTCGATTTCACGCTGCGCGATGGCCTCGTGACGAAGAGCAATGGCATCGAGCTCATGCGCGCGATCGGGCTCGAGGTGTGAGAAAGTTCTCATGAACATTCTGGCCGCAGTCCATGGTCCTCCGTCCGTTGCCTCATTGGGCTGGCTGGTCGGCGTACTCGCGGGAGCAGTATTTGATGTCGGACTCCTCTTTGCGATCGGCAGTACGCCGCGACTACGGGAGTACGGCGATGTGCATCCCGTGAGGAGGCGTAGCCAGTTCCTATCGAGGATACCAGCGATCCTGATTGTCGCCCTCGCAATCGCCGGCTACTTCTTTGGTGGAAGATCGGCGGTTCTTTGCTACGCTATCTACGCCGTGATGGCCGCTACAGCCGTCGTGAGCGGCGTCATGATGCCGCTCGTCGCAACGGCCGCAAATCAGATCGCTCGCAGGAGTATCTGGTGATCGACGCGATCTGCGTCGGGATACCGATCGGTTTGTTGCTGGGCATGCTGTATGCGCCGCTCCGGCTGGCCGGTGTCGACTTCAGCAAGTGGTATCGGGATCCGGCGGAGCCGAACGAAGGGAATGACCGCAGCTGGATCGGCCAGATGAAACGTTCGGCCTTCGCCAACGTCCATGGTGTTTCTCTGCTGATGTTAGTGACGCTGGCGTCGTCATCCGATTTTGTCGCCCATCTCGGGGGCCTCATTTTGGGATGGGCGATATCGCAGATACTCGTAGAGGCCGCGTGGCGATTTGGGTTGCGCGCGCACGGCAACTCCGCGCAGATCCGGCTTGCCCGGCAAACGGCCTTGGCCGATGCCGTGACGATGCCCAAACCGGCCGGGTATCGTCGCCTCATCGTCTGTTGCGACGGCACATGG
>Ga0209611_10010664_pt1 | contig 13454 bp, 4 predicted proteins | sample S1TSphgellanicum_3_FD_187693 | JGI IMG/M metagenome (GOLD analysis project Ga0209611, IMG submission 187693) | Host-associated microbial communities from peat moss isolated from Minnesota, USA - S1T2_Fc - Sphagnum magellanicum MG (SPAdes) (version 2) | ecosystem: Host-associated > Plants > Peat... | reverse complement strand
TTAGCATCCTAAAAGGAGATTATGTGATCCAGCACCACCCAACTGTGCACCATTCATTGGAAACACGTTACGAGATTATGACTCATTTATGAACTAATCACAACTGAGTTATCAAGGTTCCACCTCGGTAACCTATATTGTAAACCCCTTATTTCCATCACACTAGTTTCAATTTTAGGGAGACTCTTTCAGCTTATTGCAAACTCGGAAACCATTCAATGGTCTTTCAGTAATGCCAATTCCTGTCTAGTTTTCACATGTCCAAAAGAGTGTACATCCTTACATAATGTCTTACAACAACAATCAATTCGCATATTTAGGTAATCATGTGTACAATACCATTCCTTGTCAACACTAGATGGTGGCAAGGACTTATTAACATGCACTTTTAAAAACATATCTCCCAATGGGCATAGATAGGAGCATATGTTTGCTCAGTTTTCAACAATTCCACAAGTTCCTGTTGTACTGACAGACCAAAAATTCATGAATGTTTAGAATCTGTGGAAGGCAATTTACATTCCCATATTGAGAAAGTATGTTGCCTGCAAGCACTAGGTCCCAGATATTTGATGTCAGAATCTGTGAGAACAGTTGATGAGGACTCTAGTGACAAACCTTCAATTGGCAGGTTAATTAGTAAATTTATGTGACGAGCATCTGTGCCTTTCATGTAGAGACCTGATAGGAGACTGGTATAGATTCTTGGCCATATATCTCAGCATGAGGACAGTGTTCTGAAAGCCTGGCCACAACAACAATAACTATTGCGCCCACTCCAAATTAATCTTCTATAGTGCCTTGTAGCACAAATGGGGATCAATTAAGCAGATTGCATTGCAGAGGCTTTCAGTGTACCATAATATTTCCAACAATATTAATTATCCCGGAATCAGCACTCTTTTTTGAACTCTCTTGCATTTGAATAATATTTAGCACCTACCTTCAGCACAAGTTCCTCACTGCAGTTGATTGCAACTTCCTTTTGCCCATTTCATGAACTGCTTCTCTTTGTGATTTCCTGAGGTTGAAATCTCACAAGCAACCTGCATGGTGAGTTCCAGTCTCCAATATATGAGCTCTGCCATGAAGATATTCACTCAAATTAAAAAGAAGGTACACAAAAAAAAAGTGCACACATCACCTTCCAAAATTCTGCACAACTACCTACTACTGCACTTCAATACCCTCCAAAGGTCAGGTGATGGATTTACATACATCAGGAATGCTTCATGAATGTTGATGGTGCAATATGTGTAAGCTCTTGATTTGTTGGTCCTTCCTTTTACACAAACAACTGTCGATGGTGCAGGATCTGTTAAGCTCTTGATTTGTCGGTGCTTCCTCTTACACAATGCTGCATCATCAAAGGATTTCGCATCTCACTTTCATCAGTTTCTTGCTCTTTGCTAAGTGTCTGTCTTTGAGGTTCCTAGACACATTAATTAAAAGCTTGTCTCATGAAAAGCCTAAAATGCACATCTTCCACCAAATGCATCACAATGGCTGACCTTAATGCAGAAAAGTACAGACTTTTTGGAGTCTGTTGCTCACACCAGCGTTACAATTCAACAAATTCCTTGGACAAACTACATGAGAGTTTCAAAAGAAATCACCTTTTGACAGGTCCACAGGCTGCTTGTCCTCTCCAACTAGTCTATTGATGGGTGGTTAGCTGCGTTCAACCTGGGCCAACTTGTGCTTTAAAGCCTGTAGAGCATCCCGTACCTCTGGATCCAAGTTGTGCTCCAAAAGTTTGCCTTTTGTTGAGTACATGCTATTAACATCCAACACCATCAACCTCTCCAAGATCATCATCAAGGCTGATATGATGGAATGTCACACTTTGGGCTTGCAGAGTGGAGAAGACACTTACATCCACAAAAAACCTTTATAACAGTTTCATCAGCATGATCCACACAAAGGAATTCAGCAATAAATGACTGCAGAGACAAAAAGTCAGTGACAATGGAGATTCATTAACATTGTGCTACAGGGGATAGTAATAATTTGCAAGTGTAAGGCAAGGTAAAGGTTTTACATACGAGTCATCATGCAGCAGTGCCTGCAGCTGCTTCTTGGCATCTTTGATCTAGCCATCAGCATAAGCTTTCTTAGTTATGCAAGAGACAACAGAGCATCAACTTGGATGCCTCTTCATAGCTAAGTAAAAACTGAAGTCCCATCAGTTGCCTGGAAATTGAACATCTTGCAAAAGTCATTTGCAGTTGCTGATAATTGAACCCTAGCAAACTGGGACAAGGCTACTAACAAAAAGAAGCCACATGAGCAGACAGTACCTCAGAAATAAGTGTTTTGCAGTTCCAAACATATGCACCCTGCATGGAGAGTATTTTTATCAGATCCTAAGACACAGAATGTTCAAGTGATAGTGGTTATGAATCATCTTTTCACAAATGTAATATTGCAGAGCTAAGGCAGCATCCCCATGAATATAACAGAAATACATGCAAAATTACAGATTTGTCAATAATGAGTCCCAAGCTGGAAACTGCTTGCAACTATAGATTTAGGTCTTTCAAAGCAAACCTTTATTTAAAACTAAATGTAAGGAGTTCACAAACCGAGCCATGGGCAGCCTGCTGATGAAAACTATCTGATGTTGCCACCCATACCTTTGGACACCCATCTGACCTTAACAATAACACCTGTCCACACCCACTGTAACTTCCACTTCAGCTCCTGGTAATGATGACAGCTATAGAACAAAGAAGCACCAAGAACGGATCCTCTCTTATGCACCTACTGTGAGCCTTTAGAGCACTCATAATGTGATCAAATAGACAATCCTGCAGGATTTTCTATTGGGAATGGTAAAACTTACCTCCCTCTCAATCCAGGAATCTGAATCAGAAGTTGCTGCATAAACAACATCCACACTGTCGCCCAGCATGCCACATTCCCCATGCATGATTTCAGTACATGAGGATCTGTGCATATAACATGTGAAAATGAAGCTTACATCTTAATTTTGGGAAAGTGTACAGCCTCCTCTTGAGCAAACTCCAAGCTGACCACAACTCATAGAAAGACAGGTGTCCAAATGTGCATCAATTGTTCCTGGAGCTATAATTTCCATAACTTAAGAGGCATGAGCAAGAAACTGGGTAACCAGGTTTGACACAGAACACACAAACACTCGACATTTTTAATTCATCATGATAAGAGGGAGGGTAACTGCAAGTACTTGGAAAGAACCAGCCTGCATGCAGACAAACTGAGCTCACCTATTCACTGCTTCCTTGTGGTTAGGTAGCCCAGACATTGTGGCATCGAAAACAACAACTACTTTCACACCTGCAACCAAGTGATGAAAAATTCAGTGCACAAGAACCAGTGTGACATCCAAGATCATCAGATTAAAATTGCACTGCAAGGAAGGAGAATACCCGAGATGAACACATCAAGGATATCATCAAGAACTGTGGATACAAGAAACGAGGCTCCCTTTCTGGGCTGCACCTCGAATATGGGTAAAAGTGATAAGTTCGTTGATAAGCTTGTCACGTGCACCTTCGAGATCACCACGTGAGAAATATTTCTTCAATTTAGGCCAGAAGCCACACATGTTGTAACCATCTACTAGCAGCACTGGCCTTGCCAACTCAAATCCATCATCGGTGCTGTAACAAGAAGACACATGGATGCAGAGACCAGATATAATTATCAAGTTGCTCCATCTTCTGATCATGGTTACAGATTCGTTTGTGGCAACGATGATAACACATATCTAAGAGATTGCAGAGAAATCTGCCCAACAATACTTTGAAGGTAGCATTACAATTAGTGAGGTCACAACCTTCTGGGAGTTGCTCACAAAGTGTCACACAATTACCCTCATCACAACTAATGCTCACTAGTTGCCATGAGTACCCACTGACTTCATCAGCTCCTGATGGCGGGTGTGGATGAATTACAACAATCAGCCCATAATTTCAGGCAAAACATCTGCATCCTAAATTTCTATCAGGATGCAGATGTTTGTTTAATAACATGAAACATTTGCACAGACTTCTGGGCAATGCACACAAGATTCTTTCCAACAAAACTCCTCCAAACAGCTTATTGTCCTCAGCAAATTGTGCCCTTGCTGAAGTATTGAAATTCAGCATACTAATTGCTTCCAGAAAAACCGAAGTCAGTCATTATGGTTGTCAACAACATGAGAATTAGTTGCTTTAAGCAGAGGGCAAGAGTTTGTTTCATGGATCCACAAAGCCATTCATAGAACATCTGTCAGGAAATATGGAGACATGTGATTCCTTGTTTACAGGACCTGCAGTGACTCTACACTACGACACCATTCATCACCCTTCAGTGGAAGATCTCTTCAACAGAAGATCAGAGTGAAGTGGGAGCTCCCATTTACGTACTGATAGAGCCTGGTTGTAGGGTCCTCATATGTATCAACATCATCAGGCAGATCCTGCTTATCAGTCTTCTTTTTTCGGTAGCTCGTGGTTGGACGTGGTGAGCTAGACTCCTTCTTTGCAAATTCCTAGCAGCAAAAAACATCATATCTCAGACTGACAGACTGACAGAGATAGAACTTTGCCACCACAACAAGATTAATCAGTTACTCATCAGCTAACCTGATTGACATTTGCAAAAAGCTTCCTTTCTGCTTTGCCCAGTATTCTGATGTGTTCACCAGAGACACCAGAGACATCTCATTAGAGCTGCGCACCTTTGAATAGACTTTCCATTATGAATAGATAAAAGGGCTCAAGATTGCTAATGTAAACAGCAGTATGTCAATCAACTGCAGCATTAGTAAAAACATCACCCTGAAAAGCTTCAGAAGTTGCAGATTGCGCTTCACATTGGAAGTGATTCTTGGTGCCACAGGCTCAGGGTCCTGCAAACAAGTGCACAGATTGCAGTGGTTTCAATAGAATCATGAAACTAGAACACAATGACACACTTGCGTGTTGCACAAACAACAATGTGATGAAATTTCAAGTTTCAAACACACAGACAGGTCTTGCATTCAATAGTAGTACAATTCCATGTCAATCAGATTTCTGGTCAATCACAACTATGATGTTCCTCTCCTCCAAAATAATTGTGGACCACTGTAGCAGCATCCATTATAACAGTAGGCAAGAATTAGTAACAGAATTGTTCTTCAACCTGGACCTTTGTTAGAAGATTCAGCATCTGAGCCATGTGATTCATAAAAGGCCATGTAAGTTTATGAAAGGCCAGGGACACAAGTGATCCTGCATGAAATGGGCAAAGGAGATCCAAAGACGAAGCTCATGCCTTACAGACTCTCTCCTATACAGAAGGAGTTTGCAAGCCTTATGATAGCAATATGCTGTTGATTCTGTCCTGAACTTCTTTTCTGGCGGCAATAGCCATTAGCCGACAGCAAACGTCAAGAGAAGTGCAGGAAAGGGGGACTAACATACATTAGAATGCTGGCTGGAAGCACGCATCGGGAGTCCACTGCGACAATGATGGTAAGCAGGGGGCCGATAAGACAGAAGCAAAATCGGAGCAGGTTCAAACGCCAGCATATTGGTCCCCCGTTGTCAGTGGTTTCCCTTCGTCTCCTACATTCCCTTACACAGTGCTCTCTCCAGCAGATTTTAGAATACTAGTCTACGGTAGCGCAGCATCCGAATTCTCGCATCATATAGGAGGTACACTTTAAGCATCTGTCTCTCTCGAGCCCATCATTCACGACACTGCTCTCCAATCTCATCACGCCATTCCTTTCCAAAACCAGCTCTTGCAATCTACTATTCTATCAAAAGCAATCCTCCGAAAATCCTTTCACGAACTGCTTTCCCAAACCCTGTACTCTCTCTCTCTCTCTCTCTCTACACAAAGCACCACCAGAATCCCCTGCCCGCCCGCCCGCTCGCCCGCTCGCCCGCTCGCCCGCACTTAAAAAATTCTTCAAATACACATCCGGGGACTAATTTTCTTAAAAAATCGGGTAAATCTTCTTCCTCAGGAATGCTCCTTCTCAGGATCTCCTGGTGAAGGAAGGCAATCAATACTCCTCCAACGAATCCCTCACCAACAACGACCATGTGGTTCCATCATCATAAAAAGCCCTAATTTTCGCACCTAAAAAACCGTGTCATCCATGGATCGCAGAAAGATGCAACCAAAGAAACAGCACTTCCACTTTGCATGTAGGTTAGAACTTTGAGCAACCAACAAAAGCCGGGGAGGAAATTTTAAAACTGCGCAATTTGCGTACACCATTTTGATCCTCACAAGATCTGCCACGCAATTGCATTTTTTGAGGACACAGAATGTACCTATCACTGACATACGAAACATGGGGCGGGGGATAGGGTTTAGGTACTTAACGTACACTAGAGCTAGAACAAAGGAACGAGCAGTGCTTTGGGGATCAGCATTCGACACGACACGCGGTGGCTTTATTTCTTGCTTTAAGGATAGGATTTGACCTCTGTGTCCGTAACTCACGGCGCTTGTCTTCTTGTTTCAGTTGACACGGGATTTAGGGTTTACCACGGCGTGCTTCAACTCAAAGGAAAAATAAAATGGGAAGAGACCGTGATCATCATGCAAGTTGGAGTGAAGCTTAGAACGTTTTGGCCGGGTAAGTACCCAGACTACTGACTGTCAGTAGCTACTCTTGACACCTTCATCACCATGCCACGCATCTTCTTCAGTCTGCACAAATTCGCCTTTCATTCAACTGTTGTGCTTTATTACAAAGATGTAATCGAGAATTGTGGGGGCGGCCAGGCCAGTAGGGGAAGGCAGTAATTTGCCAAACAGATATGGAAGATTTCCGAGGAGAATGGGGGGTGGTATGGTGTAATAAGAAAGACAACCAGACATGAAAGAATTGTGGTGAGAAATCTTGGAGAAGATGCAGAGAGATGCAAAGAAAGCATGGGGTATAGATCAATATAGATCTCTCAACAGGGTGCATGAAACTGGAAATGGTGAATGTGGCAGATAATACAGATTGAGCCATATGCGTTCTGACACCCTTGATTACAGAGAACTCACCTTCCAGGGCCTGGCCTTCCCTAATCTGTCATGCATATCTCTCTGATCTGAGATAGGGGTACTGCCTTGAAGACTCAGACACTGACAAGACACAGAAAACAACCGCATGTACATGTACCAAATGGGGGGTTGGGGGGGCCTAGGCCAGGCAAGGGCCAGCTTTGTTTTGGCAAGCTATGTTACATTGCTATGCTCCAAAATGAGCAAGTATCAATTTACTAGGAAAGGAGCAAGCCCAGAATGATAGTCTTAACCTGTGGTATGGGCAATTTGTAAGTAGCCACTCAACATAGGTGCAAAGCTCCCCCCCTCTGCTTGATGTGCTGTGCAATTCCTAGATCTGCTAACCCGCCATCTCCCTCTACAGCATGGGCAACTCAGACTTGCTGAAGCTCCAGAGGAGCTCTCTCCACTCCAGGAGGGGGGAGGCAGTATTGTCTTCCAGAGTTAGGATTTGCTGCCCAAAAATGGCATGCTGGGTCCACACCAAATCAAAGCCACATCCTTCTTCAGGGTGTGAACAGCCATGCATGGTTGGGTGTCATTGTCCTACCAATCATGGCCAAGTTGCTGAGGCCCGTCCTTTTTCAGATTCAAGCTGAATTAATTGTGTACGCAAACTGCGCTCCTCTACCTGCTTGATCACACGACCATGACATCCAACTTATCAATATCCATGTCTGCCTCAAAGAGTTTCCAAGTTGGGTCATTGGAAACTACTCATTCGACAAGTTCCTTTAGCCCAATCTTGAGGTTCCCCTGCCAACTGACTGTGCAGAATCAAATGCATGTGTTCAGTACCTCTAGAGAAGTGGCAACAGACAAAAGGTCCCCACACTCTTCCAGAAGGGCCCGCTCCTGAGCTGCAGTCTTTGCAAGTTGAGATAATAGCATGTCCATATTATCTGCCTGCTAAGGCAAACACCCTGAGTTAATTTCCCAGCACTACCATGGTCCCATACCCAACTTCATAAGCCTAAATACAAAACCTTCTTCTTGTTCTTTGCCTACAATATGATTACAGCTGGCTCCTAAATGATCCAAACAAATATATTACCTTGGGTGACAATGATGTTACAGACAAATCCACAGCATTCAGTACATCTACAGCTGATCCAAGTGCTTCTCCTACAGCATTCACATCCGCCTGGAAGTACATCACAGCAACAGGCCTTCATTAAGGTGCACAATCCAAGAGCAATCCATCAAGATATCATCATATGAATCTCCTTCTACAAGGAGTGTTACTTACACAATCTCCAAACAACCATAAAATATGTTATACAATTTGTTTTGCACAGAGTTTTGCAACATGCATGGTTGCTACACAGGGAAGCCTCCTATCCAATGTAATATTGTGCTGGGTTTACCCAGAAATGGACAACTTGCGAACACATATCTCCCAATGTGATTCATTATAGATGTTCTTGTAAGAGACTTGATTACCAGAGGCACCTTAACCATGTGTTCGGTGTGGTCCACTGCAATTGATAGATTGCCTGTAAGAGGAAGAGTGAAGTTTTGAGTCTAGCCACTCATCTTGTAAGTAGTAGCATGGTGCTTGGTTAAGTCATCATAGTGAAGTTTCTACATACCTTAGCACCTCCAGTTACAGGAACTCTCAAGATAGCAGCTTCCAGTGCCTCCATGGCTCCACTCAATGCACTTGAGTGCTCTTCCTCTAGAGCTTCCCAATTTTCCAGATGTGCTGCCTGCCAAGACAAAAACCAATGGCATCATCAGATAAGATATATACTGTTTAGGCGGATGCTGAACCTAACCAAATTCAGTGTTAGGTGAAACATACAAAGGAGACACTTAACCATATGGAACTGGTGTGCTTTCAAAGGAATTTCCTACACCATATGTTATTTAATCTGGACACGCACATACATTTGTAACGACTTCCATAGCAGTTTTTCTGGTAGAATGAGTACTTAGACTCAGTTGGTTAGTGCAGTTGATGGATGATACAAAAACTAGAAAAAACTTTAGATTGCTTCTCACTGCACAACTCAATCCTGCACATGATGGAAGTAACAGAAATAATGGCTAAACCTAAGAACTTACATGTGTTGATAATATGGAACGCAGCTTGTGAGCCTGCCTGGCTTGCTGAAGTTTAATACGTTGCATGGCTACAGATCTCCGCAATTCAGAGGTCTTGATCCACACATTGTAAAGTGACCTCTGCACAAATTGGAGCAGGATTGCTCAGAAACAGTAAAAGCTTTTGATTTGTGAAAGAAAGTTCATACCCATGAAAAGAGATTGAAAACTTCCAAATCACTTGTTCACATCAAGTAAATGGAATCTGTAGAATGTGACATTAACTGAGCCAGGCTCAATAGTAACCAAAAATCTCCTTCTTCCCAAGCAAACCCTGGCTTACACATCCTCCTTACATTTGAACCAGAGAGGAATGTCAAGAAACGAAATTTTTTTCCTCTCTTCAGCCTCTATATTGAATCCAGACAGAGAGCAATCTGATTTCTGTTGACAACATATTGCAATGGAACATTTGCACACAGATGTGGTATAGATATAACAAAAAAACTTGAATAACACCACAGTGATAATTGCAACAAACATGCTAGTGTTCAAACACACATAGAGATGTACATTGAAAAAAAAGCTTCATGTGCTCCATGGCCAACATCAGTGCCACACAACTCCAATGATTTGATAAGCAGCAAAACACATTTTGACACTAAGTCCCTTCAGGGGCAACCTGAGATTTGCCAGGAATGAAATGAACACAGTGAATGCAGTTTGCCACAGCAACCTTGTAAGTGCAAGTGAGGCCCTTGATGCCTCATTGGAAAGGTGCATCACCTTACATGAGAGAAACCAATAAGGCTAATCACAACTCACAGTCATTGAAGGACAGGGGAGGTCCAGAAATATGGGCACTGCAAATTGAGGTTGCAGGGTGGTGCTAATGGAAAAGTGTGAACATTGTTCAAGTATAGTACACACCTCAGCAGCTGACTTTTGAGCACTCATTACTGCTTCAGCACGTGCATTCACAAATCGCCATTGCAGCCAGCGGTTGTGGAAAATGCGCAGGACCTGAGCCTCCTCTTGCTGAGTCAATGCCTTTTTCCCCCTACTCCGTCCATCAAATCCAAAATTCATGATCATACCTCCTAAATTTCGAGCAGTACCTGAAATGGCCATTGTTCCAGATACAGGCCTTGTTCTCTGTGGACTTGGCAACCCTCTCAAGAGAGATGAAGACCCCTTTGTCTGTTGGGGAGACAAAGGCAGTTGTGGAATTGACCCAGGGTTGCTCATCACCCGTCCTGTAGACAATGACCATCCTGATGTCATGTTTCCAGACATACTTTCTGTACTAATTGGTGACTGTTGGGATCCAATTGGCACAACCCTGCTGCGACGGACTGCCTTCACTCCTTGGGCACCACCTGCTGCAAGATCAGGCTCTGATGAACGCGTTCTGTCTCCCTCAGAGAACCTCCGCAATCTATTGCTTGTATCTTGCCATACACGAGCTGGAACAGTAGTACCCCGACCAGGCCCCCTACAACCTGGTCCAGAGCCTCCAGAGGATACACTTTCTGTATCTGACATATTATCACATGGCATAATACAAGAGTCCAAAGTTGCCACAGAATCCTGGGATAATTGCCTTACATGGTTAGTGGCAAGTCCTGTAGTTGAATGACTCTGTTGTGCACCATCAGTAGCATGAGCTGCGGTATCACAACCACCAGTATCTGGCTCCATCCTGCCTCTGCTAGGTGTGGAATTTCCTGTTGTTGAACGACTCTGTTGTGCAGCATCAGCAGTATGGACCACAGCCTCACGAGCACCAGTATCTGGCACCACCCTGCCTCTGGTGGGTGTGGGATTTCGTCGAGGAACTGCTTGGCCCACTGGCAGTGTGTGGCCTTCATTGACAGATCTATTGAAGCTTTGAGAGGCAGTGGGCCTAGCAGTTCGAGAGGAAGGAGTCCCAGGTCGACCATGAACCAAAATTGTAGCAGCCCGACTCAGGGGCCTTTCCCTATCAGTACTAAGATCTACACTCCTAGTCATCACACCCCCAAACACTTTCCCATTGCTAATGCCAGGCCACCTTTGCTGGTCAGGTTTCAAGTGCAAATTTGTGGCAGGACGGGCATTCTCCATTTGATCTATACTTTGGCGGCGAACAGGAGAACCTTTCCGTTGAGGAGACCTTACAGCTGGATCAGCAGATCGATCTGTGGGTCGGTGAGCACCATTTGCTGCAGGTTTTAGGGTGTGATCAGAGGGCTGGCTAGCTTCCTTGTCTCTTCCCTCGAACCTACCGACATTGGTAGGAATCCCATTGGACTCTGTCTGCTTAGAGGCAGACATGGATGGCCATAATTCAGGTCCCCGCCCACTTCGCGGACGAGGCTTGACACTAGCCAAGGCTACTTCTGCTGAACTGGTGGATGCTGCTTTTTCATCCGAAGTGATGGCAGGCCATGGCCGCCGCCTCTCAGCAGACAAGGCCCGTTTTGGAACATCAGGTGCATTTATGCTGCGCCCTAGTGTTGGAGATGGATGGCGAAGAGGTGCCTCAGAGGTTGTTACTGTCATAGCACTAGAACTTCGATTCCTAACAGGAGAAGACTGCCGGGAGGGAGAAGGTTGTCTGAGGGGAGAAGGGTTTCTACGGCCCACAGCAGGTGGTGGTGCCACTGGGGGAGTAGGGACAACTGTAGCTGCCTTGTACCTGGAGGTAATCTCCCTGTTTCGTAGCTTCCGCAATCCAGTATTGCTTTTCTCTGCTGATGGCAGACCCCCAAAGTGATGTCCATTCTCTCCCTCTGTCTTCTTCTCCAGTAACTGAGGCTCCTGCAGAGGGGCACCAGATGGAACAGACGAAGTCACAGCTGCAACCATGGTCTAATGCACAATCACTGCACAGTGTCTGTTCCCCTACTCCACCTTGCTTCTGTCCCCCACCGTCACAATTGCTAAGCCCTAGGTCACAAAACTCCTTCCCCACTCCAGAATTCTTGCATTCTGCTTCGTTTCACAGGGCCTCCTTTTCACTTCATATCTGCCCTTCAAAATGCAACCATATAATACGTCTCTCCATGGAGTCAATCCAGTCACATTGATGCAAACCACGGCCCAAAACGCTGCCTCTCTTGATCCTCTTCAATCCCCACCCTATTTTTGTCGTTCAGTGCCATTAATCAACTTGCCCGGAGTTCCATTTTTCACTGCATTATAACTGTTTGTTCTAGTTGCAGTAGTTTGCATGTCACGGCTATTACTTCCTCTCCACATTGTGCTTCACCCGCAACATTTCCACCACACAACGTAGAAGCCAAGTACAACGACAGCAACATTGACAAAAAAACAACCACCACCATGTTTTACACACACAAAAGGGACAATTGTTGAAAGAGGAGGACGGGTAAAGTTTTGTCCTCACCTCAGATTAGGTCAACAACAAAAATGCCCAATGAAACAAAAAGATCTCGCCATTTTGCTAACTGCCGATGAGATCTCAAAACCACAAACAACGCCCGTTCCCTCCCCCCACCCCCCTCACAACTACCTCAAACTACACTTTCTACATCGACACCACCAAAGCGTCGCCAAAATCCGATAGGATCCACCCTGTAAACCCAGCTAATAATATCACCCCAACTTCGGCAACTTGCAACATTGTAAATGAGTGCAAGACGAACTCCACGACAAGAGCAACCGATCACTCCTCAAATCTAATAAGATCGACTAAAAAATGCTAACGCAATGCCATGCCCTAAGTTTGATGCAAGTATCCGGCAACAGAAACTTGATCAAAAAAAAAAAATCTATATCATCAAGAACAAAAAAGAAACAGAGATATAATCAAAGCTCTACTGGAGAACTTAAGAAGCAATGGAAAACTTGTGCTACATTCTGCTGGCTTCAAAAGAGAACAATCCAGGCAGAGGTCGACGAGAATAACACAAACTAAGTCTACTACAGGAAAGGAAAAGAAAGCTTGGGATATGCAAACGGAGGTTGGGGAGAGAGGGAGAGAGAGAGTACTTGGTTTGGCTGGCGTTTGTTTTGTTGTTTACCTTGGCAGCTGCGACAGTAGGTTTCGCCACTTTCGCCAAGTCTGTGGTCTGTTCCCGCCCGCCGGCTTTGTGCAGATTCTGTATTTATTGCCGTTGTTATTAGTGTGTTTTCTTTTTCTTTTTCTTTTCCCGGAGAGGTATGTAGTATGTACCTATCCGGTATAAGTATTTTGAAAGATGGCATCCTCAAGTGTTTTTTTCTTTTTCTTTTTTTTCTTTTTCCTTTTTTGAAATTTAAATGTTACATCATTAGGGCATTAAATGGCTACACGTTTTGTTTGTAGAAAAACTGTCCAAAACTGTAGAGAAAAAGTGATGAAAGAAACCCTCCTCCCTAACCCCCCCCCCCCC
>Ga0209611_10010663_pt1 | contig 13454 bp, 8 predicted proteins | sample S1TSphgellanicum_3_FD_187693 | JGI IMG/M metagenome (GOLD analysis project Ga0209611, IMG submission 187693) | Host-associated microbial communities from peat moss isolated from Minnesota, USA - S1T2_Fc - Sphagnum magellanicum MG (SPAdes) (version 2) | ecosystem: Host-associated > Plants > Peat... | reverse complement strand
AGAATCTTTCAACAAGACATATGTCCCATCAAAATTTCCCCATTTTTTATAGTTTTTCTAGCAGCAACTTGCTCACTTGCTACAAATTTTGTGCCCTATTTGCATTTGAAGTCTTCCTTTGATTAATGTATAGTTTTACTGCAACATATCACATAAAAGTCCACCCCTTCAACATTTCCAAACTTTGCATTAATGGCAAAGTTGTCACCAACTTCAAGCGTGGATACCAAATCATCACCTTTTGTCCTAAAGGAGATTTCTCCATCCCAATTATCCAAAAGTGTTTCTCTAACAATTCTACTATTTCCAAGCTACAAATGTTTGGGAATCCAATCCCATGTCCATGGCAAGTTCAAACATTGTTCCCACTAACCATCCAAACAGTTAGCACAAAAACAAGCAAGATTTTTTTAGAAGGAACTATGTCATGGTAGTCTTGTTTAAAGCACATATGTAATGAATTTTCATGGTACCTTTAATGGCATCACATGCATAAATGGTAGAGTTATGGTCAACATCACCATATTTGACATGCTAGAAAAATCGATGAAGAGGCTTCTTTTTGCTTGTGTATGATGATTCCGAATGATTGAATAATTGTTTGCAAAGGAAGTTGATAACTTATTTTACATTAATTAGCCTCTCCCCATGAGCATTATTAAGTTGTTCACGTTGAATGAATCTTTTGATGACTGTATCTGCTCCATGATGGAGGTCTTTTCCCATGGCCCTTCCCCAAAAAAGGCCACATCATTTTGCACCCATTAGTCATACTAAGGTATTTGCTCATAGAATACCAAGGCTTTGTACTTTTGAACTATGCTACACAACCATTTAACCACACAAAGTGCCATTTAGTGCATATCCTTGTTCCACCATGTGCTGCCAATGAAGCTTGAAGCAATGTTGCACAAACTTTTAGTCATGCTTGTGATCAATACAATGATATTGAGTAAGGGTCCTTGTCTCCTCATCATAGGGGTTATGATGAAAACCAATATGCTAATTTGGTAAGAGTACCAATGGTGCATATTTTGTATCTCATTTTGGATCTCAAAGGAATAATTATCAACAAAGTCCACAATTGACACAACACTTTGATTTGGAAAAGCTTTCAAGCAAGCCTTGAATTGTTTGTCTTTCCAACACGCCACAAAGTTATGTTTCACAAAATGTTAAAACTTTGGCTTCAAATAATCTATCATTTCATCTAAGGTGGTTTTCTTGTAAACAAGGGTCAATTTTTTCAAAGGCCTCCCACTTCTTGATTTGGTTTTTTTCAAGTGCAAATCATTTCCACTCAACCAAGTTAGACCTTATACTAGCAAATTCAATAGGGCAAAATGAGAGTTTTTGATCAACTCCGCAATCTAGACATTCTCCATACAAGCAAGCTTAATAATGCCATTCCATCAACTTCCTTTTAGGGCAAACAACAAACTCCCACAAAGTTGTGATACCTTTGTAAAACATAACAAAAACACCACAAGCTTCTAAGTCATGATTGCAGTCCTAAGATTTTTTTCGCATGTTAATCAATCCACTCCAAAGCATGATAAATACAACATATGTTGCACTTGCGCATAGGATTCACAAAAAAAAGGTTCTTGCCCTTCAAATGTTCATTGTCCAATAGACGTCTCTGGATGGGTTACCTTGAGTCTCAAATAAAATTCATTTTACAATATAAGATCCATGTGAATTTTGATAAATAATTTTTCAACAACATAACAATAGTAGCAATGACTACTTATGGATTGTACCAACTAAGAAAGGGCTACATCAAATTTAAAAGATTGTACATAGGTTGTAAATAGATTGTCCCAAAAGCTTTACACACTTTTATGAACCATAATTGGACTTTATAATGTGTAAAGGGAATAAAGATGGACTACAAGGTTCAAATCTTTCTACTTTTGGAACTTGGAGTGGACATGTAGTGCATATGTAAAGTACGTAGTGCCAACAAATGGACTAAATTTGTACCTTTAAATGAAATCAATCAACTTGCAACGGACTCCACCTCAACTTGAATGCTTTCAAATGGACTCTTCAATCTATGGAGTTGTACTATCAAGAGATTACAAATGGACTACATATGGATAATACTAATACCTTCAAATGAATCGATCAACTTCTAAAGGACTTTAACAAAACTTTAATAACAATGGATGGACTCCATAATTGGCAACTTTGGACTTTGCAATCTATGGTTGTACTATTAAGATAATAAAAATGGATTACAATTTGTATTTGTGAATATTAGTTGTACTTCCAAATGAAATAATTCAACTTCCAAAGGACTTTAGACCAAAATTTCAATAGTAATGAATAGACTCCACAACTATCAACTAGATTACAAATAGATTATAAATGGACACAAGGGTATGTTGATGTACACTATCAAATGAGACCATGCATGGATTGGACTCCATTGGATAACTGAATATCCAAATTAAAAGAACTTTGTAAGTTCCTAATGAACTTTGTTGTCATTTACTAATATTATATTATTCAATAGTGGTTAATGAGAGATCCCAAATGAACAAATGCACAAGGTATTGAAGTAATGTGCATTCAACTAACTCTATTAACTACATATGCCAAACCACTAAAAATAGATATGTGGACCATTGAATATAGATTTTTAATCCATTGAAAATTATATTAGATCATCCACATATTTATTTTTTGATTAAGTTTTTAGATTTGTGGACAAATTGAATTCAACTAATCATCCATTAATCTAGTAAAGTTTTCAACTCAAAATGCAACTTCAATTAACCATGTGAAATATAAACATAATCAACATAACACAATCCACTTGTTGTCAAAGGAAATTAAACCATTAAATTAAAATGAAGGAATGAGCTAATAGACATGAGTTTCCATAAGAAAATGTGTAGGTTTCTCATCAAAAACCCCAACTTCCAATCTCTTCCTTGTCACATCAAACTTGATTGGGTTCATTCAAGTTTCTGAAACCCATTATTGTAGGACAACATTCCTCACTAGGACTAAAATGCCATATGTTCTCTTTTTCCTCATTAACAAGCACCACAAAAATGCCCTTGACTGGTCTATCACTTTCCAGTGCAAAACAACACCTATAATGTTCCTGACATGCACCCCAAATGGGTCCAAATTCTTTAAGGAGTACCAAAATATTGTCACATTGTCACCCTTTTGTACTCCTTTACATAGTCCTATTTGACCATGTAAAGACACAAAATGGATGAAATTGATAGAATTTGGAGTTGTAATCGTTTAAACTATAGTACTTATAAAAGATTTGACTCATTTTGATTCATTAATATTGATGGGGATCAAAATATAGGACAAAAAATGATTCCATTAAAGACTAGGTCCTTTTTGTCCTTAGTGGTAAACCTCAAAGAATTTGGACCCAAGTGTCTTTGTTATAGTCCTCATGGAAGACTCTTTGTGGGCATTAACAATTACATTCAAAATAGCAAGCTCGATGCCATTGTTTATTTGCTTGTTTTGTTGCAAACTTGATGCCATTGTTTGCTTGCTTGTTTTCTTCTGGAACCTTGCTTACTCCAACTAACACCTCTTGTTGAACAATGGCAAGCTTAAAAGGTAAGATGTAATCCAATAAGTATTTATAAATTTTGAAATGAAATAAGGCTTTCTCTAGAACTAGCTTCATGTTTCTAGGACTTGGACAAAACATTAAAATATCCCAAACAAAAGTTGTAATCATACTTGCAAACTTGTGTAGCTCTTGGTCATCTAGAATCACCTTTGTTTTTTTCATAACTTGATCAATTTTTGTTCATTGTAGGTCTACATGTTGTTGCAAAGCGCGTGACTTTCATTGACATGCATTTTGCTTTGCACACCTCTAAGCTTTTGTAACAGATATTTGTGAAAGGCATGGGTTCTTCTGTACCCTTGCCCATTTTTCAATAGTTCACTTTGATCCCATCTAGTTTGTTTGTTGATGTATGCACCTAGATTCACAAAAAACCTGTAAACCTGAATTATTGTTTTGGAATTTTCCAATAAAACTTAAAATGTTTGATTTTGACAAAACAACAAACTAAAGTGTGTGTGATCTTAACTAAATAGAAAACAAGTGCAATGATTTCATTATACATTATTATATAAAATTTGAGCTATGTTGATCATACCTAAGTTTTGAAAAGTTACTTCAAGCTTGAAACTTGAAAATGCCTTGAATGTTGGAGATGTCGACCACAATGAATGCCACTTACAACTCATCGAATTTTAGTTCAAACAATTTTGTTTCCTCACGATGAATTCATTTTTTACATAATAGAAACCAAAAGTTGTACATTAATTGATCTAAAGCTCATATGCCAAATTTGAGTTATCAAGCTACACATTGCTTGCAAGTGCACCTCTTTCAAATTGAAAAAAAACTCACGATTATTAATGAACAACAAACACAAACCCTAAAGCAAACCTTTTGTCTACCAACATAGATGTATCGACAAAAAGCAAACCCTAAACGAAACTCATACAAGGCATGTGAAAATTTGTACCTTAAACCCTAAAAATCCCATTCACCATAAATATTCAAACACCAACTCAATGTGAGTCCATGCTATCATATGGTCACAATGGTGCCATTTCTATGGATGCCACGTTTGTACAAATGACATGAAAATCCATCTATTCACCTTGATGCGGTTTAATGATCATCACACGAATGTCCCTTTAACTTGGATCATTACAAGTAGGCAAACAATTGATGATTTGATCAAATGGTTGAAATCGTTAAAAGATAACACATGCCACATTGGAAACCATCATGTTTTTTTGTCAATGATGCACCTCAAGAATTGAAGGCATTACGATTAGTTCTATACCTAGTACCTACTTTGTGTTTATTTCCTTAGATGTTTTAAAATATCTTTCATAAAATTCTTGATTACTTCAAATGTGATGCACTCCCAAGCTCTTTGATAGACTCAAATGTGAGTTTAAAGTGAGAACAATGGAACAATAAGGAGTTGGGGCACATTCCTTGGCTTGCAACACTTTTGGGGTAGAAGGGCGTGCTAGAATTCCAGGATGGGGACTAGGAAGAATGACAAGCAATTCAATTATTCACATGGACTTTCACAAACCAAACAACAACTTGATTAGTGTGTAGTTAAAGCACTTTTGATGCAAGGACGAGCCATGGGCAAACACAAACTCATAAGATTCACCACAACCCGGACTTGGGAGAAGTAACAACCTTCCCCCTTATAATATTCTCTATGCCTAGCCACGAGCCATCACTCAAATGTCATTTTGTCCCGAGACTTCCAAGTTGGAGTCCCAAAATTCTCGAAATTCTCGAAATTAAAATTCTTGCAACTTTGGAGGCCCATAACTTTGAGTGTAAACCTTCGATTAAAGTGAGGTTTAAAGACAAGTTGTAACCCTCGTCAAAAGCTTTCCAAAAATATGTGACATGTCACCTACATGAAAGTAATTCAGGGCAATTCCTGATTTTTAATGGGAGTCCATCGGGACTCCAACTCCTGAAATGGGAGTTCACTTGGGAGTGTGAGGGTTCATTCATTCACAATTTCCTACACTCTTGGGAACATGAAATGTGACTCTCGAGCTTCACTCTTGGCTCGCACCTTTGCCAACCTTTGCCTTGGTCGCGAACCCAAGGCTAGGGTTGTGACAAAATGCATTTTATGTTGTATTGACCCCATCCACTCATGGTGATTTTATTGCATATGTGTCCTTATTAGGGTCATATGGAGTATGGACAAGGTTCCCATTTACCTTTGTTGTTGACATGTTCTCAAGCATGACGCTCATGTGGTATTAAAATAATCAAAGATGTGGAAGTGTGGGGTGGAATCCTCTAAAATCGTGATGTGATGTACATGTCCATTAATCATCAAAAAATAATTAATGATTTCAAAGAATGTGGGAGAAAGCCTTTGCTGTGGAGAAAACCTTCATAAACATAGGCATGGTGATGAATGGACAAATTAGTTTTGGACTTATTACCATTAATTTGATAAACGATAATATTTATCATGGTTTAGTATTCAAAGTTCTTTTGTAATAATGTTATTTATCCTTGTGCATTGTGTTTATGTTTGTAGAACTATGGATGGTGGGTGTTCAAAGAATGCCCCATTCCAACCAAGACACCCAAACAAACATTGAATCAAATCATGGTGCGTTGAAACATTGGTTTTCTCTTGACACAAAAGGCCTTAGAGGGCGTAGAATTGACTGGTTAGTGTGGCGATTAACAACAACCATTGCACGTCACTACATGCACACATTAGAAATGAAAAAAAAAGGTTTAATTAAAAACAAAGTTATGGAGGCCATTATTACACAAAGTGTGGAAAAGGTAGCCCCTATTCCACTCACCCATGTGTACCCACTAACCTTTAAGATTGATGGAGCTTGGGCATATGGAGCCAACGCCTTCCCAATGTTATTTATGCAATGAAATTCCATTCACTAAAATATTTTGTTGCGCATGTGAATGGGCATTGCAAAGGAACATCTGTATACACCAAATTGTGGTCATTTTCACATGCACAGACATTTTTCATGAGGATATCATTCATTACTGTGGAACATGATATAGATCATCGTGGAAGATTAGGTCACATGTTTGCAGACCCACGACATATTCCAAATGATATGGAATCTAATGATGATGATGAAGATGAACATCTTGAAGGTGATGATGGGATCATGGAATTTAATGGTTTCATGAACATGGAGCAAAATGATCTCCCTATGGGTGCCATTGTAGGGTCTAACGAGACAATAAATTCATCAACCCCAGTGGAAAGGGCTCTTACACAATTGGTCACTACAATGCAAGAGATCACAAATGAATGTAAAGAAGGCAATATGACACTTTGTGAACATGCCACCTCACATATGAGAATATTGGCATGTAATATTCGTAACATATGCCTCACAAAGGCAAATGTAGTTTTACACCCAAGATTAGTGTTACACCGCATAGAAGATGGATTGGGAAATAGTGTCAAATGGCTCAAAGATTGGCATGAAATAATGCTCAATCATACAAATGTACATACTAAACTATGTGATGAATAAATGTTTTAATTGTTAATCAAGATTATTACCATTGGCACTAAGAATTTTGTTTTAAAATCAATTTTGTATGGAGGAAACCATAGCCCAAATTCTTTGAACATCATGTATTCAACATACACATGAAGTTTAATATGGCACAAAGGTTATTATTGTTTCCAAGTAATAAACAAAAAAAATGTGAAATGCAAAAACACATGAATAGTGATAATATTTGTGTTAAATGCAGGTATTATAACTAGGCCCCAAAATACCAGGGGTTAGAAGTAAATACAAGTGTAAGTATTACAATTAGGCCCCAAAATTCTAATTGGTAAAGGTAAGTACATGTGCAGGATGTTGCAACAAAACCCCAAAATTCTAGTTGGTTGAAATAAGTACGGGTGTAAGTATTGCAATGAAGCCCCAAAATTCCAATTGGTAAAAGTAAGTACGTGTGTAGGTATTGCAACGAAACCCCAAAATTCTAGTTGGTAGAAGTAAGTATAAGTGTGGGTATTGCAAGTTTAAATGAACAATCAACCCTAAATGCAATACCCACGTTTCAAATAACCCATTTAAATGGTTTAGATACCTTTAAGTGAAGACTTAACCCTAAACACAATACCCATATGTAAGTTCACTTTGAAATAACCCAACCCTATATGCAATATTCGCATTCAAAGTCACTCCCAAATTATGCATATGGGGTTTAAACCTCTTTAAATGAAGATCCTACCCTAAATGTAATATTCGCATGTTGGGTCACTCGAAAATAATTAATTAATTTCAAAATAGTATGCTAACAAAGGTGTGTATAGAAGTTGGGGTTGCTGATTAGGAGTTCCATGATTCTTACTTTGTTTCATTGAAATTGAAAAGAGGTTGTATTGTTTGTGGAATAAATAGTACAATGACAATTGTGATCAAGTTTATTTTGGTGCAAAAAAATTTCATGAAAAAGTTGAACTTACAATCTATAATGTGGAATAATTAGTTTAAATAGTAATTTCAATAACTTATTAAAACAAAAATATAATTAAACTAATCAATCAAATATTAAATTAATCAATCTGATTTTTAAATCCAACTTTTTATTATCTAAGTAAATAAAGTTAAACCAAATGATTAGTTAATTATTTTAAATAAATAAATGATTATCTAATTCTTGATAATTAATCATTTAAATTATCCGAAATACTGGTCTATTAATTATTTAATTATATGAAATTTTTTGTTGATAGTTCATTAATTATCTAATTTTTTTTTTAATCATACATTAAATTAGGGGAAAATTCATAAGGTTAAGACATATGTGAAACAATATAATTTCATTTTATATCTTCTTTAAAAAAATTGAAAAACCATGCCAAAATTTGTGTGATCTGGAAACTTTGTGAAGGCCAAGTTGTTATGTAATGTTTTCAACACCTTCAGAAGTTGAAACATGACTCAATTATCCAAGAAACACAAGAGTATTCATAAAAAAACAACCAAGAATCCGTAACCTTAACAAATTACTAGCTTCAACAAAAGCTCATTGTCAAGGTTGTAAAATTGACTGAAGTGTCGACATTGGCCAAACTAAACAACCTAGCCTAAACATGAGTAATAGGTTAATAAACTACTTGTTAAGTAACCTAACTAATTACTTAGTAAGCTACTTATGTAATATAGGCCTATTATGTAGTTTATTCATAAGTCTAGGCCTTCTAGGTTAATATCTTAAATGGTCTAGGTAGGTATTGAAGGTGGTTGAACTTATTAAGTAAACATATTAGTTATATAAGTAGTTTACTAACCTAGGCCACATAAGCCTAATAAGCATTTATGACAGTTTAATATGTATTCCTTATTGTATTATAACATATTAAATTTGAACTAAAAAAAATTATTAAAAAGAAAGCACATTTTTTCATATAATTATTATAAGTATATACTATTGGATTATGATTCAAATTTACAGTTTGGGACATATAAATTAATTAACATTCTTTTTTACAAATTTATAGTAATTAAATAAATTTAAGGTGCATTTTAAGGGAAATTTTATATGCAAAATAATGCAATATATATTTTCTAAATAAAGTGAAAAAATCAGCTTGGAGATATTAATAAATGGTAAGAAACATGCCTTGTTTTGTGTTTTGTTACACATTTTATTTAATTATTAAGCTACATTTTTAATTAGGGAAAGTAAGTATGTGTGTGGATATTGCAAAGTTATATGAAACCCTAACCCTAAATGCAATAACCATATTCAAATTCATTTCAAAATAACCCATAGGTGATTTAAGTAAAACCTATAGTGAAAAGGTAACCTTAAATGTAATACCCACATGTAAAGTCATTTCAAAATACCCAATATGTAGTTTGGGTCCGCCTTTGAATGAAAACCAAGGCTTAGATACAATACCTGCATGCAAGTTCATTTTGAAATAATCCATAGTTGATTGAGGCAAACCTTATATGAAAACCTAACCCTAAAATGCAATATCTACATGTAAAGTCATTTCAAAATAACTAATAAATGGTTTGGGTACCCAAAATATGTCTTTTTATAAACCTAAATTAATTATTATTTTGAATTAATTTTATGACAAAAATGTAGGTATTGCAATGAATGTAAAAAACCAGCGACTATTATGGGACCTATATGTAAATATTGTAATGAATGTAAAAATCAATGATTATTATGGGACCCATATGTGGGTATTATATATTTGAAAATGGCATTATGGAATTTAAAATAGAAAATGATGTAGGTATTGCATAATGTTCATTTTGAATTTTGTAAATCCTAGACAAATTCATGTTACCTATTCATATGCGCCTATTTAAGGTTTGAATCTTATGTCTAAAATATTAAGAAAATTATGACCAAAAAAAATATATGATTAACCATATATCCAAACAAGTGTGACTAGAAGAAAATATTATATTGATAAAACAAAAATAGGGTGGATAAAAAATTACTGAAGAACCCAATGAAAAAAAAAGGTTCTTTATAATATATCAAAGGACCAAAGTTCAAAAATTAGGTAGTCAAAAAAATAAAAAGGTTGAAAAAATATAACTAATTATATAAAGTGGAAACCTTAAACCATATCATTATCTATAATTTTATGTTTGGCTTGGTAAGATACTGTTGCATGACAAACAATGTATAGATGGTGACATTGCATGTCAACCTGAAATGCATTTGCAACAAACTTTTCCTTTGTTATGCCTTGAACCCTATAAACACCTAGAAACCACCAAATTAAACCCTAACACACCTTGGATGAAACAAAATTATAGAAAAATAATAAACATTGATTATTATTATTATTTACCTTTCATGAATCATTTTAGATTCATGGAAATCTAATACATCTGTCATCGCTTGTGTCCAACTTATTTTAGTGGACCCTTAATCCTAATTTTTAACATCTCATGCAATTTTTAATTGTCGTGCATATACAAAATGGGTGAATTGAATCATCTTTTGTAAATTTTCATCCTTCTCCATTCATGATGTTGCATCTCGAGGCACATTTCCCATGCCCTAGGCATTAAAACCCAACACCTGTAACAATTACTTTGAAGTTAATTTGACCAAAGTTGGTTTTGGTAACCGTGGACATTGTTTTGTAACAATTACCAACTTATCCCACTCATGCTGTGTTTTAGCATGAGCACGATTAATAACCTTTTGATCATTTTGCCTTTGCACAACCATGGCATCTCCCAAGATGCGAACATTCATTTTAACATGGTTTTGATGTCGAGGACTTCTTTCATAAATTGAATGCCTCCAAGGTTTGGCTTTTTCTATCATCAAGCCATGCATCGCTTTCAAATGTTTGGTCAACAACCATTTGGCACAATATGTGACAATGCAAGTGCCAATTTTACACTTCCATTTCGACCCAACCTTTGTCCATTCTTTGTCCTTCGAGCCAAATTAGGTGGACAAGGGGGTGTCGATGGTTGAGAGGGTTGGTTGATTTCAAGTTCTGGACCTAAACCAAAAAATATTTTAAAAAAATCATTACTTTGTAATAAAAAAAAGTGCTAACCCTAAAACCTTACACATAAAAAGTTCAAAAAACAAAATGCAAGTATTGCAAAACATAAAATCACATAATCAAATGTAATTTTTGCAAATTCTAACTATTTTCAAGTATTATAAACAACTTTTGACCAAAAAAATCTTGTAGTTTCCATCACATGATGGAAGTTGCAAATATGATTGAACTTTTAAAAACTTGTACAAATTTTTAATCTATATTTAATCTAATTGTGTAAATTCTAAAACATTTTAACCCACCATTTTTTAATCGAAATTCCTAATCTGTATTAGGAGTGATTTCATCATTTGAATTGCAAATTGTCACCATTGTCAACTTTAAACCACATAAATTTCTTGATTCATCAATTTTCAATTTTGATGAAATAACATTTTGCTCTTCAGGTTTTAATTCTAATGGAGCAACATTTTGCTCCTCAAATCCTGGTTATAATGGATCAACATTTTGCTTCCTAATTATTTGTTTATGATGAAGCAACATTTTGCTTTTGAACTTCCAAATCACCAATTTTTTTTAGTTTCCTTCTTCTAGCCATTACAACTTTCAACATTCAAAAAACCACCATTTCACTATTAATTTTCAATTTTAATGAACCAAACCAAAAGGACAAGAAAAAAAAGGGCGACTACAACTTGCTGTTATCACCTTCTTCACACCACCACCACCACCACCACCACCACCACCACCACCATAAAAGAAGGCGACAACATTGTCGCCATCACTTTTTTCGCAGCAAAACCACTAAAAAAGGCTACGATAGTTATTGTCCCCTTTTTTTGCAACAAAGCCATTGAAAAAGGTGACGAAAGTTATCATCGTCTTCTTTTCTTCTCAAACACAGAAAAAGGCGACACAACCTTCATCGTTGCAACACCACAACATAAAAAGGCAAAGAAGAAGGCAACGACAATAGTTGTCGTTGTCGCCTTCTTCTTCTTCTCTATAACACCCATACTAGAAAAAGGTCAATAACTGGCATCACCTTCATCTTCTTTGCAACATCCCCCCTAGAAAAAGACGATGGCAGTTGTCGTCACCTTTTTCTTTGCAAGACCTGCCATAAAAGAAGGTGACAACAGTTGATGTCACCTTCTTCTTCTCTACAACACCCCCCTAAAAGAAGACGACAATAGCTACCTTCCCCTCCTTTTTCTTCTCTGCAACACCACCTCCACAGAAAAAGACGACCACACATTACCATCATCTTCTTCTTCACTATAACACCACTAGAAAAGAAGGCGATAGCAACTTGCGTTCTTCTTCTCAAACACAATGTTAAGTTTTGCACATTCTTGCAACATTGAACTCTCCACCTTCCTCAAGCCCTGTGTTGCGAACCTCTATGTGGCTCAAACTCCAGAGCTCTACTGAGTTCTCGAGATGGAGTGAGCGGGAAATGAGGTGAGGGAGGTAGGAGGGGGGAGGTAGGTAGGAGGGGGGGAAGGTAAGTAGAAGGGGAAATTTTTGGGGCAGAGAAGGGGGCTGAAAAATCCCTGGGCAGGGGAAGAGGATGGGTTTTTGGTTCATCCCCAAAATGGCTTGAACCGCCTCATCCAAAACTGGTGCGTGGGTGGCTGATGGTTCACTCTAGGCCACAAAATTTACATGTTCACTCTAGGCCACAAAATTTACGTTCACTCTAGGCCACAAAATTTACATGTTCACTCTACGCCACAAAATTTACACTCATGTGTAGTCCGTTTTGCGAACAGACGACGACAGTTGTCGTCCGTACATTGGCTCCTGCTGCTTTGGAACGAAGCGTCGACTGGACCGACCGTGCTCCCTGCTGCCTGCTTCCGAGCGTTGCAAGTTTCATCAGTGAAATTTAGCGTGCGCCCATGGCATTCGGCCTTGTGTGTGTCTGTGTGTCCGATTGATTTCAGCATTTGAATGTGTTTGATTGATCTCAGCATTTGAGTGTGTTTGATTGATTCTATGGGTAGTTGTAGTTTGCTTGCGCAAGTTCCTTTGCAGGTCTCGTCTCACTTTTGTTTTCACCCACTTGTTCCGGGAAAAAACTCTCATTGCCCTATTCCAGCTTCCTGTGGCATCGGCAGCTCACAGAGTTGGTTCCTTCGGTCTCCGGCTCTTCTATCTCCACTCCCAGCTCGAAGAAAACAACTGATTTTGCAGCCTACCAGGTCGGGCACTGAATTGCCTACCGTGAAGGGAGCATCAGCAGCTGCTGCTTCACCGGATTTGCAGGAACGGGTCCAGGAAGCAGAAACCACCATAGAACAGATTTCCGAGTCTCACGGTTCTGAGTCCTCTCCGACCGTCGTCACCTTCACGATTCCAGAAGGCTCGTTC
>Ga0209611_10010661_pt1 | contig 13455 bp, 11 predicted proteins | sample S1TSphgellanicum_3_FD_187693 | JGI IMG/M metagenome (GOLD analysis project Ga0209611, IMG submission 187693) | Host-associated microbial communities from peat moss isolated from Minnesota, USA - S1T2_Fc - Sphagnum magellanicum MG (SPAdes) (version 2) | ecosystem: Host-associated > Plants > Peat... | reverse complement strand
GATTTTAATGTTTTTTTTTTTGTTTAAGCATAACAAGTTACACCAAACATTGCACTAAGGGGAATGAAATAGCATGTGGATATTACCACATTTCTAAAACTTAAGTTATAGTATTATATATTCTATGAAAACAATCATCGGACTTGGCCATGGAACAACAAAAGACTTTGAAGAAAAGAAATCATTGAAACCATGAACAAATTTGATGAAATCACACAAGATTTTATATTGATTTACAACAGACAAATTGTGTGGCCCATTATTTTGCATGACTTTGTTCCATTTGAAAAAACATCAATGGATTTAGGATATGTGGCTCATTTGTAGAAATATGGAAGCATTGTCAAAAGAACAACTTCTCCAACATCTAAAATAACAATGTTTGGACATTGGTTTTGTCATAACAATTAAATGATTGGTACGCATGTGGTCATAACCTTACATATTTAGTAAATATTTAACTAAGTTAATGATTAAGACACTTATAAGTTTAATTTTGTTTTTGGATAGGTATATGCACAATCTCAGAGGAAAACAATCTAAAGATAAATATTTAACGATAAAATTGGAAGCAAATGCCAATCATTGGGTTAAGAAAATTGTTGACATGTCATTGCATTCATCCATGGCTTTGTTCATGGATGGTTTGGATGGACTTTTCCCACAAAAATTGCCAAGAGATTAAGCATGACTTGGGGGGACGTGTTTTTCTATAATGGGTTGACAAGGAATTACAACTCTTATGTCCATATATAAAGATCATGATATGGGTTTTTTAGTGATTTCTTGGTTCATTGAAGGTAAGATTTAAATTAATGCTTATTTTATCATTACATCTAGAACTTTAAAATAAATTTCTTAATTGTGCATTTATGTGGTTAAATTTGGTTTTTTGTCCCCATTGGCAAGAAATAATGAAAGTCAAGATGGAGGTCAATTTGTTTTCTTAGGCTACATGATTTTTTTTTTCAACCTCACTATGGTTCCATATTACTGGTGGATTCTTCATTATTGGCACATTATACAACACATGTATGTGGTCATAGGAACAATATGGGTGTTGCTCTATATGTATGAGAATGAACATTGGACAAATATGTCTTTAAATATAGGCATTTGAGAGAGCTTAGAGAATATATGAACCTTGCAACGCAAGAGGCTAATGCCATTTGAAGACATAAAGCAAGGATTTGAAAACAAACATGGAACCAATAGTTTGGGATTCAAAGAAAGAAGCATTTGGAAGGCACACTCATTATCAAATTTTCTAGGAACCACATTGAAGTGTGTGAGGAACATGCATAGTTAATCTCATCACCATAGTTATGATCATTCACATATGGTGTAACATATGCATATATGTATGCATCCATATCAACTTTTGGCCTATTCTAATATATGGACCTACTTGCAATAATTTTTTTGTAATCTATAGTTTAGTCATTTTGCAACCAACCTATGTATCTCATTTGTACTAACTTGCTCCATAGTCCACTATCCAAACTTCACATCAATAGGTAGTTGATTTCTAACATTATATGTGCACATAGTTATTATTGTAGTTTGTACAAAAGTACTAGTGCAATTTTTTCCCTCTAGTCTATTTTGCTAGATTCAAATTTTCTCCCTTTTTGCCCTTTGGAGATTATTTCACCTCATTCACCCTTTGCACCCATAACCTCCCACATTACAAATACCAAGGCGCATGTTATATGTTAGGTAGCATGTTACATATCCCATAGCACTTGTAACATGCCCACAACAAGCATAACATGGGCATGTTAGTGGTGTAGGAATGACAAGGTGAAAAGAAATTGGGCAAAGGGTAGATTGGTGAAAAAAAATTGTAGCAATACTTTTGTACTAACCGCAGTAACAACTATGTGCACATTTAATGTTGGGGTTGGTTGATGGCCAAGGTCTAAAAAAATTCATGTCATGTCTAGTAAAGATGCCACCTCTCCTTTGGAAATAATGACATCATGACAAAATGCCCTTCCATTCTAAAGAATGGTCCCCTAATTAAGTTCCAACTATTCATTACAACCATTGAAGTCTTTATAGAGGGGGGTTTTGTCAAGCAAGCATTGTTAAATTTAAGGACATGGTTTTCTTGATAGAGTTTCCTCAAGAACCAGAGCACCCTTTCACAAGAGAAAAATTGGCAAAAAAAATGATTTAAAAATGTGAAAACCCAACCCAATCATGTTTAGAGCTTTCAATGGAAGGAAATTTTTTAAATCATCAAAGTTTTATATTTGGTTGCATGAAAGGATGATTTCAATTTTTAAAGTTTGTATTTGAATGGAGGTGTTAATAATCCATTTGTTCACCCCAAAAAAATGGTAAATTGGTTCATTTACAAATTTGACTAACTTTCTCTTCCTATGGATGGTTGTCATTGTGATTATATACATTAAACTAGAGGGCTTTTGGGGAAGTCTATTTTGGATCCGAAGTGGTTATTATATGTAGGAAGATGATATAAAAGTGGTGATCATCACTAGTAAGAATAGGCAAAAAATCCAGTTGTATACCAAATATGAAGTATAAATTTTAATCATCATCACATATATATTTTCACTTTTGGCAATTGAAAAACCCCAAAATCAACTCTTGTATTTGGGATTTTAATTTTCATCTCATTTTTTCCAAAATTTTGTCAAAAAAGAAAAGAAAAGAAAAGCTACATCAATTTATGTTTCATAGGCATAGGATTGAGGCATTTTAAAAGATTAAATTCTAAAAGACTCAGCCAAGTTCTTCCACATTCCCAATTAAAGTGATTTTGGAGGTTTTCAATTACTAGAACCGAGAAATAAATGTTAAAAATTGCCAAATTTCTATAGTTGGTTTTCAGTGTGTAGCCAAAAATATAGAAAGACGATTAAAAAATGTATTTCATATATGGATTATAACTAGATTTGGCTATATCTTCTTAGGACTAATCACCACTTTTTTTGACATATTCGTATGGATGATAGATAGCCACTTTGGCTCCAAACAAAAAATCCTTGCTGCATACAAATGTAACAAATTGTGTAATTTTGTAAGATAAGACCAAGATTTAAGTTTGTGGCCAATGACAATGGGAAAGTTTTGCCTTCTCTTCAAGGAGCTGCCAAGGCAAATTGATCCCACATTGGAGTCATGGTAAAAACCACAAAACCCATTTAAATTACTTACAAATATTCTAATTATTTATAAATATCATCTCCATAATCAAAATCAGGGTCCCTGAGTCCAAATCTATAATTTTTGGAGCCTAATTGGCCATTTAAACAAGTTTTGGGGGGGTTTTACTATGATCCCAATATGAGGGTCAATTTTGCCACATTCATATTTGAATTTCTAATTTTTAATGTCAGTTTATGGCGAAATTTCACCAGTAAAAAAACAGGTTGTCCCTAGAACAATTTGTTTTTCCTCTTGCGTGTTGTCACCATTTGTTGAAAGAGGGTACTTAGGTGTGGTTGATATTATGGTTTGATGTAAGTATATGGGTGCTTGCATGGTTCCATTTTTGGGGTCTTTCTTTAATTTTCTTTTTCATCTTTTGCTACAACGAACCAATATGCTATTATGTGGGCAACTTGAAAAGTTTATAGTTACTTGAAGAATGGAGTTCCTCCCCTTTGGCCCACCTATGTAAGTGAGAGGAGCATAGCATTCGCCAATGCATTAGTTAAAAAATGAGGTTGGGCATGTGTTGGGGAACATATATTCAAAACTTTATGGGAACATAGTGGGAATGATTTGGGAACAAAGGGGAAAATTAAAAATTGCAAAGCCCATGCCACCCTGCCCGCCCTCCCCCCCTCCACAACTAAAACCAAAATAATTGGGCGTCTTGAGTGCATATTGCACGCATTCTCAATTATTGATTGTAATTTGTTTTGGCAAAAGTGTGTGGATTTTTAAAAAAACCAAAGTCTAATAGGCAACATGGTTAGTTTGTGTGTTTGGGTGTCCCTTACAAAAGGCACCATGATGAATCATTAATGAAGAGGGAATATAAATGCCCAATTTGATTCTTTTATGAACATCTCCCTCTTTTCCTTTCTCCAACACTTATTTCTTTATATGTTTTCTTTGAAAGCTCACAAACACCCTTCCACTCATATTTTAGGCATGTTTTAAGTTCATGACAAACTTTGCATCATGTTTTCTCAATGACATTAATTTGTTAAAAATGTGTTCCAACCATAGGCCAACATGCTAAAATAGATTTCAATATTAAGCCAAAACACCAAAAAATAGAGGATTAAAATTATGAAATATAAGCTAAAACTTATGAGAACCTTAACCAAACATGCCCAAAAAGTTACCACCCATAGGCCAATTCATGCACATGTCAACCCAATTTTGGGAAGGGTTGGTAAATTGGTATGGTTAAAAACATGTGTATTAAAGGTGTGGGCCCTTTGGGTTAACATTAAACATATGTTTAACCTTGTTTGTATATTGACAAGGGTTATAGTATTAATGTAATACTATATAGGGTTTGTGAAATAGGCTTGTGCCTAGGGGTAAAGAAAAGCCTATGTGACCAATCAAATTATTTCAATGGGAGTCTCGAGTTGGTTTGAGGAGTTAACTTGAGCAAAGAGGTAATTAAATGTTGTAATAACCTCATAGGTTTGTGTCTAGGTGCAAAGAAAAAGAATTTCATTGATGAGATTGTTCAAATCAATACTTTTAATTGGTTTGAAAAGTTGCTTGAAGGAAGTAGTGCTTACATGTTGCATGCAAAAAAAAGTTCAAATGTAAAGGAGATTTTAACACCTAGTCCTCTCATTTTACTAAGAGTTGTCACTTAGGTTGCACAAACCCTAACCATTTTGAATGTTATTTCAACTTGTAATCTCCTCACACTAATAGACAAGGTTGCTTTGACCATAGTTTAGAGGGACTATAAAGAGGGGGAAAAGCTGAAGGAGGGGGGAAGGAGATGACACTTTCTTTGTTCATATTAGGGGGGGGGGTATTTTGACAAGACTAGACCCTAAGAACACCCTTAATTAACATGTAGAAAAACAATATGTTCTTAGTGATAATGGCTTTGGTTATTGTCCATTCTACACATAGCATACTAGTTTATGGGTCTAGGTTGATGGTACCTCAAGGCTCTTTTTACAATTTTGTTTTTGGTTTATCTAGTAACCATGGTTTTTTAACAATTTTTTTGGTATAAAATTTTGGCAGTTTCTTATAGAAAAAATTGTAAATAGTCAGATTTACCTCACAAAACACATGTTTTCATTTCCCAAAAATATCCCATTTTTTTCGGTTAGAAATGAGAAAATTTGTTGGGAAAAAATTAACACCTTAATTTTATTGATCTAATTAGAGTTGCTATGGAATTATTGTTTTAGTGTAGGACATGAACATGGAAATTAAAAAAAAGACTTGGTTTCATATTTTCCATTACCTTTGTTAGTAGTTTATGATAAGTTACACATAAGTTAGGAAAATGAAAGTGCATAAATATAATAAGTGGCGACAAATCATTTGATTTATTTAATTAGTGGTCATATGGTTAATGACTTGTTCTATAAACATGGAGGTGAAGGAAGGTGAAAAGTTCAAACTTTCACACCTACACCTTGGTGGTCTAAGTGGCATAAGTTAGCCTAGGTTTTTAGGTGCCTAACCTTCTAACATAGGCTAAGAACCTATGCATAACTTAATTTAGTTATGAACTAGGAGGTTAGTTTGGTGAATTAATTATTAGTGAATTTAATTACCTATTAATGAGTTCAATTAGTTAGTACTGAATTCATTTATTAGTAACAACTAATTTATGTTATTATGGGGTTGGTCATTTTTTCCATGTTAAATTTTGTCCAAGTTCATTCAAAATTTAATGAAATACAAAGTGAACTAAAACACATATTGGTGTAGTGTTGTCATGGATGATGAATTTATTGTGGTAATCATTTAGCATAGAAGAATATTCAAACAATAGGCTACATGTTGTGGTGTTAAAACATTGTGATTGTTTTGAAATGGAGGTTATGTAAAAAGGTCAAAATCCAAGAAATTGAGTTCCATGGCTATGTTTGGTTAGAGATGGGACAATGAGTACATAAGGTATTGAATAAATTAAAATCAAATGTTGTAAATGAAGTTTGATTCTTCAAAATTAATTGTCAATGTCCTAGTTTGAGTATGATTTGTTTTAGGTATACGTGCACATCCAATTTGAGGGAAATAAAATACAAGGCCAATTTTGATGGGCTTGATATATTTAGAAGCAATAATTATGAAATTGAAAATCGATGTTACCAATTTGACAAATGAATTACACATTCATTTTACCACTATTTTTTAATTGCATTGCAAAAGTAAAATATTTTGATATTTGAAGTGAAAATTTGGGTAAAATAAAAAAACACCATGTCATGACAATAGGAATCATTAAGGGATTTTTGAACCTTTCACATTTGTACAAAAATGACTCAAGATTTTATTGCCTTATATGGTTCCATGAAAGTAAGGTTTGAATTATCTTCCCCTTTCATGTTTAAATTCATTTCAATATTTGATTCACAAGAGCGTCCAAACATGATTGGTGTATCCCCTTTGAAACATAAGAACTCACTCATAGGATTTTCAAATTCACCTTTTTCTTCACTTTTTTGATGACTTGTCTTAAATTTCCCCTTTCTTTTTCATGTCAAATGAAATAATTTTGTTCAAAATTTTATATAGGCTTCTAAAATATCTATTTTTTTCATTTATGAAAGTAAGAATAATAAAATTTATCCAATGTGGGCCACATTTTATTAATGACCTAAAATTCCTAAAAATTTCACTTTTTGAAACATTTTATGTTGCAATATGGCATTTGGTTTTTGTCACATTCATGCATTTTATGTACATTAGTACCCAAGGTGTTTGTGGTAAGAATTTTTAGGCCAAAAAAATTTGTTTAGACATTATTTATGAGTCTTTGAACCTTTTCTTTTCAAGAAACAAAGTTCTAGATTTTTTTCAAGGAGTTGGTAAGAATCTTAAAATTTGTTCAAATTTGACAGGCTATGCATAAAATAATATTTTAATAATGTATCTATCCATGAAGAAAATCAAACTTTCAACATGAATGTGTCATTAAGTTACAACATGTTCAAATGAAGGGGTCCATTGGATATAAAATGAGAGTCTTTTTTTATACCCCAACCATGTTTTGACCCAAGAATATGATTGGTTTTTGCATCATTATGTGTTTAGGAACTACATTCAAAGGACATGGTGGAGTGGAATTCATGTTTGTAGATTATAGGTTGGTTTTCAAACCAAACCACGATAATATTTTAGGTTTATATTCCAACAAGGTTCACCATGGTATTAAGAAAAATATTGGGTACACACAAGTTGGTGTAATTTTGATTACAAAAATAAAAGTTGTTATTGCACGTGTGAAGAAACAACAAGCTATGACATTCCTTAGAGGCAATTTTGTTTTCGGTGATTAGTGTTTTCTTTTCATCTTTATTGCACAAATAATTAGAAGCAATATCACATGTTTTCACATTATGGAATTGATGGGTAAATTTTGACATAGTTAATTCAATTGAAAGGACTTTCACACATGATTTCACATTTGCGATTTCATTGTAAAAACATCAAATTTGAAACATGACCAAAAATATACATGAATTAAAAACATGACTGAACATCAAAATAGTGACATTACACTAAACATTGAACTAGACATGGCTAAAAACATGGAAAATGTGTAAAAACATAATAACTAAAATTTTGTTAAAAATGTAAATGCCAAAAATGACATTTAAGGATCGAAACATGAACTAAAACTCTTGAGAATCCTTATAGAAACACAACAACCCAAACATGATTAGAACTTAATCATACACATTGGAAATGTTGGAATTAAAACATGAATTGAAAAATGTGAAAAAAGGTAATTGTATAAGCATTTCACATTGGTCAAGCTTATTTCAATACATCAACGATGTTTTAAACGCTTTTGTCTTGTTGAACCTTTTGCATTTGCTCAAACATGTCCTCTTGCCAAAAAATATCAATATAACTTAACATGATTAGAACTCCATAAAAAATATGAAGGCCATAACATAATTGGTCCCTATGTTTGAAGACATGAACTACACTTACCCTTGAAAGAAATAAAAGTATAGTCTATAACATGATTGTCCACATAATTGATTTTCATAAAAACTTGGATGTTACCATAGGAAGATGAAGGGATGACCCAAGTGAATCAACATAATTGATTTTTCTAGAAGCTTAGACATCACCATAGGAACATGGACGGACAAACTAATTCAAATGGACAAAAACAAGGTTTTTAAAAAAAAGAACCATTGAACAAATAGACAAAGTAGGAAACATGTTGACTCAAGACTATAGATTGAAACATGGTAGCAACAAAATTGGATGTTAGAAACATAGAAAACTAAAAAATGTGCAAAGTAGAATTACAAACAATATCATTTAAACGTGCCCAAATTTTAAAAACCAAAAGTTGAAATATGGAAAGGCCAAGGATAGTGATAGGCTAGAAAGGAAGTGGCATCCAGGGGTTTGGAGCAATCGGTGGAGGTGGTGTAGTGAGAAGATCATAGATCTATTGGATGGTTAGTGGCCCACCCCACACCTTCAATTTTTTGCAATTTTAGCCGAAGCTAGAAATCAGTAAGGGTTTTCACCATGGCTTTTCTTTTCTTGCCAACATGCAAAAATTCGCCCCCAAAAAAAAACATTGGTGTGCACTGTTATTTTAATTACTTACAATATGTGCATAATTAATGTATAATAATATCCATATAATATTTACATATATTCTTCAGTCTTTTCCATTGGATGGAAAATATCCCATAAAATGTGGAAGGAAGGAGGTTCTAAGGTACCTACCAATGTTCGGCACATAGTTTGGCAAGTTCGAACCCTGTGATGGTTGCGACTAATTAAACCAAACCAGATTTAGGTTTGGTTTTTGAAACCAGGGTTGGAAACAAAGTTGGGCTCTCAATTCTTTTAAAAACCAAAACTAAATTAGAACCGAGATCCTAGTTTTTAAAAAAACAGAACCAGAACTAGATCTGGGATTTTTGAAAAAAAAAAAGAATTGGGGGACTAATTGGAGGATAATTGATAGGTAATCACTAGTTTTGGTTTGGGTTCCCCATAACCAGATTGGAACTAAGTCTGATTTTTTTAAGCTGAAACCAGAACTAGATTCGAAATTGGATTCTAAATTCCATTATTTAAAGACTAAAACTAGAACTGAATTAATGTGGAACCATCAAACCATACCACATGTCCCATTTAGGAAAATAACATTATTAAAAAAACTTAATTAAACACCAAAGCCAGTTAAGAACATGTGAAGGATAAAGACCTAGGGAGATTTCTTTATAGATTGTCCTTGTTTTTCCATATGGAATTGGTTGTAAAGAAAAAATGATGAATACAACAAGATAATCAATTCCCAAATAAATGCACAAAAAAAAATGTAGCATCCAAAATTGGAAAGGTGTAAAGCTAGGCTAGCTAGGAGCTTATCATCTAGGGTAAAAGTTTCCACCTTAGGATTTGAACCAGTGTTGGCATGTTCTTGATTTTAGGTAGTTTTAGGTTAAGTTTTAGTTTATCCAAACTAAAGGTTTAGAATTTTCTTGAAACTAACAGTAAAATGGGACTAGACAACCAAGCTTTTTGAAAAATCAATTTAGGACTTAAAGCATGCATATTACCTTTAAAATAGGTTTAGGTTCTTTTGGTAGATAAGTACAATTCTTAAAATGATAAAATAAAAAGATGATCTACTTTTTAAACAAATAGGAAAAAATCACCCATTGAATACTTTTCAATATTTTCTTCATTCTTTAATCAAATTGAGTGATTTTTGTGTCATTAGACATGCAAACTGTAGGGCTACAAATGTTCTGGGCATCAAATGTTCTTTTAGTTGCAAAAGTAAAGGAACAACTAAGAAAATGCAGGAAGAGGATGAGTGATAGTTTGCTTAAATGCTTTGAAAAAAATAACTCTTGAGCTCTTTTTGGTTCTAGCCCCATATCTTCCTCAATTTTAGTTTGTTTTGAATGATTAAAAATTTGATAGGTGCATCGACTAAAGCTTAACAAAACTTCTATGTATTTTAGAGACAAAGATGCAATGACCCAAGGTTTTAAACTTGAAATCCTAATTTGTTTTAATTCACCCATCATTAAGTGTCGAACCTCCAATTTTGTGGCATTGGAAACACTAGGTGAAGGGCTACAAATGTTTTTTGAGGTTTAGAAGCAAAGGAACAATGTGTGAGGATTTGATTTGAAAAGACTTTTTAAATGTTTGCTCGCAGGCTTATCCACCTTAGTTAGCTTTAAATTGTTGTGCATAATTAATATTACACAATCTCCATTTTGGACTATGTGGAGTTATTGAACAAATTAAGGTTCACTTCAATCTAAAATTCAAATTCCTAAAAACCAATTTGGACTCTTTTGAAATAAATTGAATCTTTGAGTTGGGCCCTGCCTTGGACCTTAACTTGCATCTTGGTTTTCCAAATTATGAGCACTTTGATTTTTATTTTTTTTGTCTAAACCAATTGATTTTTCCTCAAATTGGTGCCATGTAATTTTAAACTCAATTTGCCACTTTTCAGTTTTGGACCCTCACCTAAAGGCCATGGGTCCAATTTATGGTTCTCAACCAATAGGATTGTTCTATTTCATTGGACCTTACGGTATCTTGGACCATCATCTAAGGTGGCCCTAATATTAACCAAAAAAATTATGTTTAATTATATGATGGAGATGAAATTGAATTTGATTTAAATTTGAATTGGGCTTCAATTTTGTTAAAAAAAGACAAGGATATTTTTTTGAAAATTCAAAGAACTATTCTCAAGATTAAATTAAAGATTTCATCAAATTTGGACAAGACTTAAAATTCCTTTTAAAATTAAGAACTGAAAAACATTAGATTTTACCATACAAAAGGCCTATGATAGTGTCTCGCACTTATAGGCTTTACCCATCATAAAATACTCCACCAAAGTTACCACAAACCTAAACAAACCTAGATCATTAAGTGTAAGAGGGGATTCGATTCTTACATCTAATCCTTAGGAGTGGAAAGATTTTATTTTGTCATGGGCACGAAACACTATAGAAATAGAAACTAAATCAAGGATAAAGCAAGAAAAAAATCATAAAAAATGTAACCTTAAGTCTAATCCAAAACTAAAAACACAAATATGTAAAACGACAACACAATATATGCCAAAAGATGATTCAAACATGACTTTATTCTAATAACGTATGAAAACAAAAGATATGACAAGAAAACATACCCAAAATTGGTGTTGAAAAGACTAAAAGTAATGGGAGGTCTTACCTTTATTTATATTCCATTAAAGACTTAATTCAAGAAAGCATTCAAGCTTCTATGTGTGCATCAACCAAAGAATCTTTCTAATTAATAGTCAACTAAAACTTAACTAAGGGTTAACTAAAAGTTAATTGAAAATTAATTTGAATTTAATTAAAACTTAACTAAAACTTAATTAAGAATTAACTATGACTTATTTAAGACTTAATTGAAAGTTAACTAAGAGTTAACTAGAAATTAACTAAGAATTAATCAAAAGTGAATTGGGAGTTAATTGAAAGTTAATTAAAAATGAATTGGGAGTTAACTAAAAGTTAATGATGATGCAAATGTTAATGTAGGCGACTATGTTGGTGCAAGGGATGATGCAAGTGATGGGTGATGGTGGTGTCTATAACATATTCCTACTTTTAAATTATAAGCATAAAATCCTTTTCATTAAAATCCTCTCTCTTAAAGATGATGAGATGCAAAATCCTTCTTCTTTTTTAAGAGGAGTATTCAAATAAAAAATGCCATCCAAATACACTGAAATTTCACTAGGCAACTCTAGCATCTACAATTGTATAATCAAATTTAAAATACACTATGAAATCTTAACTAATTATTTACTAATTTTGGTTGAGTTTGGCATTCTATTAACAAAACAAGGTGAGATGAAAACAAGGCACTTAGTTTGATGTCTTTTTATTGAATGAAACTTGTGGGCATTAGGTATCTTGGGGTTATATCTTAGTAGAATGGCAAGTTCGACATTTTAGTGGTGAATAATTATTCTATTTTAAAGCTTCAATGGTAAAAATGGGATATCTTAAAATATTTGAATTTTTCCTTGACAACATGTTTTGTTGAAAATAATATAATTAGTGTAAGCACTGCAAGCTGCTATACAATGTTTTTTTAAAAATATCATCAATTTTGTGATGTTGTTCAAGTGACAATCATCCATAAAAATGTCCTTATGTCAGAATAAACTAAATTGTAAATATATACAAATTGGAACCTTTTGGAAATGTGAATGGATAAAAAAGTTGACATTGTAGTCTTGCATGTTTGGAATTGGACCATGTAACTTTATGGTCTAATCTTGGACTGCATGCCACACCCACCTCTTTGAAAATAGGTGTGGATTAATCATATGACTTATGTGGAAGAGCCAACTATGGACTATTCAACTATGGGTGTAAGCCTTTAGACAACATTTGCAGCTTGTCTCGCTTTGAGCTTCCAAGAAAGTTCCCCCATTGCTTTCCTTGCTTTTGCATCCAAGCTGCCTTTTAGACAACATTTGCGGCTTGTCTGGCTTTGAGCTTCCAAGAAAGTTCACCCCCTTGCTTTTGTATCCGAGTCTTCTCCACAGGCTCCTTAAAGCACTTGGAGAAAATTTGTAATGTATGTGAAGGGCACCTTATATCCATGAATTTCTCTCCTACAAATTGTGAGGGAAATTATGCATTCTCCTCAAGGGTGGAAGTGAAATTATGCCTACTTATAGATGTCAGCACCCTGTCACTGTTGAGGAGGAGGCATAAGAACCGTCCCATTCATAAGCCTCGTGTATGTTTGGTTCATGATAAATTTTGTATCTTGCTTTAAAATATCCCATGGGTGGGGGACATTCCCAAAATGTGGGGCCTGACTCAACTATCGCCTCATCCTAGGTCCCTTATTTTGAGAATCCCCCCACCGCGGGGCTTTACCCTACACATACAACTCTCTCGCATGTCACCCTCAAAGAACAACTGCCATCCCACCATCTGGTTCTTGACATGTTGGTTGTTTGGCTATTCTATGAGGCTAGTGAGTCAGTGACATAATGAACATCTTTGAATGGCCTAAACTGGTGTCAACTCCCTTTGAAATTTGAAACCATAATGACAAGGTGGTAGTTGAAACCATACTCTGAAAGGACCACTGCCATCTTCCTGTGGGCAACCGACCATCTGGTTCTTGACATGTTGGTTCTTTGGCTACTTTATGAGGCTAGTGACATAGTGGACATCTTTGAATGCCGTGGGCTGCTGTCAACTCCCTTTGAAATTTGAAACCATAATGACAAGGTGGTAGTTG
>Ga0209611_10010656_pt1 | contig 13463 bp, 6 predicted proteins | sample S1TSphgellanicum_3_FD_187693 | JGI IMG/M metagenome (GOLD analysis project Ga0209611, IMG submission 187693) | Host-associated microbial communities from peat moss isolated from Minnesota, USA - S1T2_Fc - Sphagnum magellanicum MG (SPAdes) (version 2) | ecosystem: Host-associated > Plants > Peat... | reverse complement strand
ATTCATGATTTTTTTTTTTTTCAATTTCATTTTTGTACATTACATTAGGTATGAGGAACCCAAAAGGGATTTCACATTAAATGATGACATGTTCTATGAACCTATTTAAACATCTAACCAAACCAAAACCAATACGGAAATGTCACAACATGATTTTTAATTTTATTGCAAATCAAATATTCTGCTTTCATATTGATTTTTCACACTTGTACCAAATTTCAAACCCCTTAAAAAAATTATTTTAAAAAAATTAAAATTAAAATAAAATACTCGTCATGGCATGTGTATTTGAATGTTTTCAATAACATTGTCACATTTGAAAGTTACATAAATTTTCATGTATGATGGGTGCCATAATCATTTTTGAAAAAAATATTTTCATATTTAATTTTGTGGTTATGGAATGGTGACAAAGTCAGTTGGGCTGAGTGCACATTTGACGAGAAACAAAATGTCAAAAGATGAATGTGAATTTTTTACAACCAAATTAGGATGAATCATCTCACCGAGTTGATAGGGGGCAAAATCCCCTTGAAGCTACTATACTCCATAATGATTCTCAACACAATATCCCTTGCCTTCGAATAAATCCTGCAAATCTTATGAACTGGTAACCAGTTTCATTACACCAGTTTCGCTCACATTATGGCTACACTCAAATTGGGGATGAAACTATTACAGGGTCAAACTAGGGCCCAAAGACACAGCAACTTTAAGGATAGGATAGCTCTAATATATGTCAAAGAAGGTGATGAACATTCGAGGAGAGCTACAAATAGCGGTGTACCCAAGATGCACCTAACCTACAAGAGAATGTGATTTTTCTCACCAAAAAAGCTCGCAACTCATTAAAACAAACATGTGCTGTGAGGAAAACTTTGTGGTGTAATACATTAGAATGTACAAACATGTGATGTTTATCATGACATATATTACATTAAAAATTTCAACTTGACAAATGTTAAGTTATAGGTAATATTGTTTTGTAGTGGATGAACTCATTATCAACCATAACATTCACCAATTTGGTGCCATGTTGCATCAAGCTTCCCTTGTCCTCCTCAATACCTCTTTGCTTTCAACATTGTAGATACATAGTACTGAAATTCCAAAACCCAAAAATTCACCTTCTTCCAAATCATTTGTTAAAAATCTGTTTCAGAACATTCATAAGTATGTCCATGACATACTTTCAAATCACACTAGACATGCTTTCAAAGACTTTTCATAACATACTTTCGACATGCTTTTCACAATAATGCTTTCAAGACTTTCACAGGACTATTCATGACAAACTTTGGTCAACAATGTTGACCTCTTTGCATTATTTTTGCACATACCATCATACATACATCATTCATGTTATGACTTCTGATTCAAAAATAGAGCACAAATATATCGTAAACTATGAACTTCCCTGATACATGAATGAAACCTTGAAAACATGCAAACCATGAAAAACCTTTAAATATAGTTTTGTCAAGACTATATTGAAGTTTTTTTTCTTAAGAATCTTGCCCTACCTTGATGTTGATCACAGATGCATCAGATATGCTTTAAAGCAGTTCAAGTGAAAACAAACCATTGAGCAACAAGATGACGTTTGATTGGCCACCACTCTAAGCAATTGCCATAGAGGTTTGGTCTAGTTGACACAACCACTCCACAATGTAACAACAATAATCTCAAGAGAACTTGTGATTATTGCTCACAAGTTCTTATGGACTTTTAAGCATAACAAGTTCACAAGTTATGCTTAAAAGTCCATAAAACTATTAGGCCATACTTACATCAAAGACAGAAATTATACCCAGTTTGGTAAAATGCCATAAATCCCATTGTTTAGAGGCTCTCGTGTCAAGTGGACAAAAATACAAACAAGCCAGAAAAACATTAAGTGACTTGCAATTCTCCTCATTCATTGAATTTAGTCCCAACAAGTTCACATACACTTTTCATGAAAGCAATGAGCAGGTTGGATCACCAACCATATCAAAACCTCCAAGTTGGTAATATTGTATCTAATGGTTTTGACCTCGTGACATTTCAACAAGAGATAATGAGTTACTAAGCATTCATTTATGTCATTCTACACACAATTCATGTCTCTTGTTGAACAAATAGTCACTCGTTAAGCTCCTACCAGCAAAGTAGAATCAATCTGCAATCTTTCGACATTAGTTCAATTGTATATTGAATATATATGTTACATCTTTGATGAATCCCGCCCAAACAAAAACTTTTTGGTCCAGTCAAACATCACTAATGTTCGTGTGCGCCAGCTCACCTGCTTGCTTGCATAAACTGAGTACCACAACCATTGGGTGCTTCGACCAATTGAAACCCAATCACCTGGAAGCTCATACGCTGCCTTCTCCCCTCCCAAAGGAGCAAATTGGCCAAAATGGCGGTACTGAAAACGTTGAAATCTGTGTCGGCCTTTTCCTCGAATGCGGATGGGACCCTCAGGTGCGACATTGTCATGTACCTCAGAAGCCATATTATTGAAGCAATTTGCCAAATACTCCCCTTGTTGAGCTGCCACCTGGGCAGTGGCTGGCATGGATTTCATTTGGCTATCAACCTTCCACATGAGCATTCAACAAGTTAGCATTGAAAGTTGGCAATTGAAAGATAAGATAGAATGCTTGCATAATGTCTGCCATAGCCTTAAAACATAAGAAACCCTACCCACAACTCCATTCACATCTCAGATCATGAAGTAGAGACAAAGGAAAAACAAATGAAACAAGGCAAAAAATAGTGACCAAGCTCAAAGGCTGCAAAAATAGAGAAAAATAATATATATGAAAGAAATTAATATATCAAGTAACTTCATGAGTCTCAAAGCATATACCATACCTTGGCAATTGCCTGCTTGAAATTCTGAATGTCAAGTTGAACAGCTGAGTGTCCTCCATCTTTTGTCGCATCAGAAAGGAGTCCGAGTACCCCTTTCATGTGTTGGCGTTCCATGTAGATGTCAATTTGGGGATAGCGTTGCCTGACTTTTTCAATGGTCTCAACAAACTCTTCTGTAGTTAATGTGCCTGAATTGTTCTTGTCTGCTAGCTTGAATAGGTAACCAACATCTTCTACAATTCTCCGTCCCTCAATTGAGGCACAATCTCCAATGCCATAAGCCCCTTCACAATTCTTCACACGTAACCACTCATCAGTTGCCAGCACTCTTCGATCAGCCTGTCCAATTTGTTCCATAAAGTCAGCCACAACAGGGCGTGTACCAATCCCTGTGGATGTTCAACATTAAAAGAATTAAGGCGATTGGCTAAGAGTTTATTGCAAGGTAAAGTTCACTTGCCAACTGATAATGCACACTGGAAGGAAAATACAAGTTGTCTCTGTCTAATGCCAGAGAGATAAGAATTGATATTATATGACTGACATCACATGTAGGCATTTGAGCCAAGACATGTTTTCCAGCTAGAAAGTACCCCACAATAAAAAGAAAATAGAATTAGAGACTCCTAGAACATGATGGCATTGGCATCCACAAAGGATAGGATCAAACCACAATTTTTCAGAAGAACACAAGGAAAAAATCTATGGTTGCAAATATCTCTCATCTGACAAATCCTTCATAACACTGATGGCAACAAGAGGGCAAGAAAAAATTAGGTCCAAAGCAAAATTCACTTGTGCACATCCTACTAAGACAATCAAAGATAAGGAAGATGCTTCCAAGAGGACACAGGTCCAGTTTCTTCCATTTATCAAAATCTTACACACACAACCACAATGCAATAGCAAAAGAGTTTAATAGACACAAAAAGTAAGCAAGCATGTGTGCATTTAAAGTACTTGGCATGAATTTGTCAAACATGTGCACTCAAAGATCTTTCTTGTCATCTAGAATGCACAAATATTCAAAGACAAAAATGATACATTCCTGGGCAGAGAGTGTTAGGACAGAGAAGGGATGAGGTGACACGTAACATTTGCAAAGGGACAAAATGCAGATAGGAAGCCGAAGGAAGCTGAAAAGAAAAGGTTCAATCTTGGGTGAGCACAAACTACTCTACAGTGGCAGTTATCAGTCAAAGCAAGTGAAAAAACAAATTTACCACAAATATGCCAGGCAAAAATCCCGACAAACTGTTCAATAACCAATGTGACCAAAATATGAGGCCATCAGATCACCCAAAGACAATCTTCATTCTTGCCACATTTTTCCAAAAGCAACACAAGTACCCATGTGGTTAGACCCTGGAACTAAGGGTGAAGATCATAAGACCTAAATTAACCACAACATGGATGACACCTTAGATATTAATGTGACAGCAACACAATTTGATATTGACACCACTGCTTTAGAAAATGACTGAGGGCTCAAAGCTCTCCAGGGATTAAATGCTTACAAGACAATCCTTTAAAAAATTCCACACCAATTTGGACAAAGCTAGAGGATTTCAAAATTCAACACTTAAGGAAGTGAAGTGTGTGACACAAAAGATCAGTTCATTTAGTGGTAGGACTTACCTTCATACAAATGGTTTGTGCAAGCAAGCATGTGCAAAATTCATATACAAAACATGTCAAGCCCTAATTGACTGACACTGAGAAGAATTTCCCCACTAATTGTAACACAACCAAAAGGGTTTGAGGTTAAATCCTGAAACTTGGACTAGAGGGAGAGAGAGAAAATAAGGGGGAACAGGTTGGATGGTGTTGTGTCCTTTCTGTATGAGACAGGTTGAGGTACTTGGAAAAAGCCTCCTTACTGAGAAAGAAATTAGTACCTGTAGACCATACAATCATGCCATATGGTAAATTGACAAGTTGGCTTGTCGACTTGACTTTAAAGGCTATATCACCTTCTTGCACTCCAAGCACACGACACCCCATTTTCACATCGATTCCTTCTCGTGTGAACTTCTGCTCTGCATATTTGCTGATCCGCTCATCATATGTATTCAGGATGTGGTCGCCTGATTGCACAACCGTTATCTTCACATCGTTGTGGAGATGAGGGTACAAATTCAACAAATCATCATGGATTAGGTCATGAAGCTCTGCAGCAAACTCAACTCCAGTAGGGCCTCCTCCCACAATCACAAAGCTCAGTAACTTCCGCCTGTGACAAAAGACACTAGAGAAAGTCAATCAAGAGGAAGACAGTCATTTCTTCCTATCGATGGCAATCATCTGCTCATTATCATTATTATTCACAAAACCATTTGGAAAATTAACAAGTAATCATCACAAAGTAATTCAAGATAGATATATCTTGATGAAGTAGTTATATTGCATGGTGGTGTAAATTGTGTTAGTTCAGAAGCAATTTCTTGTTTGGTGTGTTTTCTTCTTCATCTCAAGTGAGGAGGAAGTTGACCTATCTTCAGTAGACAAGTGAGGGAGGCTGGCACTCTCAAAGCAATTGGCAATACTTTCTCTTATCTTTACAGCATCAGAAACCTCCTTGAGGAAATGACAATATTCTTTCACGCCTTTGGTGCCAAAGGTATTGGAAGTGGCTCCCACAGCCACGACTAAGTAGTCATATTCAAGAGCAAACTCTTCTTTTCCTTTAACCTTAGCTTCAGAAACATCCTTGCAAATAACCCTCTTGTTCTTGGCATCAATTTTGATGCACTCAGCCTCGTGAAAGTGGGCGTGCTTCCCCTTACTACGGATTATTCTTCGTATTGGTTCAGTGATGCTACGACCTTCCACACTTCCTGATGTAACACTAGGTAGCAAAGGTGTGAAAACAAAGTAATTCCGAGGCGCTACAACACACACATCATACAAAGTGGAGTCCAAATTCTTGAGAAAACTCATACCTCCCCATCCAACTCCAAGTATGACGACTCGTTTCTTGGAAGACTTAGTTGTGCCGCCAGCATTTGTTGCAACAACCTGCAATGGTGCCTTAGACTCTCCAGTACCCGGCGACGCATCAGCAAGCACAACAAACAAGCCTGCTCCCAGAAATCCAGTAGCAGCGAACCCTAGCACCATCACATGATGATGAGGGAGGTAACCAATTCCTTCTATCTTCTGTTTCCCAAGCAATGCAACATTTTCCCAGGTGCGAAACCCACGGCCGCGGATATCTTCCCTCGAAGAAGCCAAGCGTTGGCCATGACGTAAAGAAGCGAAGCCGCCATGAGGAACAACACAATAGCCTGCAGGCCGTGACCTCAACAAAGAGGCGAACTGGCCATGAATACATGACGAACATCCAGGCCATCTCAACAATGAAGTTACTCTATCCCACGACAACTTCTTACGCATCATCATCATCATCATCATTGCAAAACACGAAGGAGAAGCAGGAGTAGTTCTCGCGGGTAGTTAGTTAGTTAGTTAGTTCTTCAGAAAAATTGTGCTTGCTCCTCTCCAGCATCCTCTCCACCTCTTTCTGCCACAGTGCATGCATCATCACCTTCAAAAAAACACACTCCCTCCATTGCGATGATGTTGGCTTCGGCCTACAGAATTCTCTCCTTCGTTCTTATCGTGGAAATAATTTTTTTTCCGGCAACAAGTGCTTCCTTCTGCCATGGTTCTTCTTCGCAGTCGTGATCATCACACGCACACATACAACCAAACTGCACAGAAAAACACAAATCAAAACACACTCGCCCACACACACACACAGAAAGAAAGAAAGAAAGAAGAGCAAGCACGTAAGGCTTCCCAAACCCTAATTCAGTTGTAGAGTTGAAGGGTGGTCGCCGCGCCAGTGTTTTTTTCTTTTTTCTTTTTTCTTTTTTTGGCGAAACTTCGCCAAATTTTTGACCTGAAAAATCTGATTTCCACCTACCTACTATACAAAGGAATTTTTCATAGAAAAAAATGGGCCCAAATTCACCAGGTTCCGAAAGAAAATAAAATACAAGTTGCCATATTTTTATGATAAGTTTCAATCAATAGCCGAGAATATAGAAACAACTTGGTCTCATTTTTACTTTCATGTCTAATATGTAGCCAAATTTGGCTAAATCAACTTATCGAGGAATGTTCACATGTAGCATCATATGTCTAGTTTGGGACATTAGATGGTGGCCATATAGTGAGTGCTCCAAGAGTGGTAAGCACATCCTAACCTGACTTGCATTACATGGGTCAAAAAAGTGAGAGTTGGTAGGTCATAGAGGAAGGTAGGTTGTAGGTTTTAGGGTTTTGTTGGGGAGAGGGGGGAGGTGGGTTTGCCCTTCAATGCAAAGTTGTTTTTCCTTCTCTCATTGATATTCTTCGTGTTGGAAATTTTTCAAATGTAGAATGAGAAACCCAATCGCTAATATGACTAGATGGAAAATTATCTCAAATGAGAAATTCAATTCTTTAGAGATGAATGCAAAAATTGATCTCCTATGTAATTTTATGTCAAAATTTGCAATGAGAAGCAAACATGTTCATGTTTCAAAAATTGAGGATGATGTTTTAAAGATATTAGAAGGAGAATGTTTTAGAGTTTCAAAACCTTAACTTGTAATTGGTTTACAACAAAATGTTGGTGCAATATAAGTTATAGTGTTTTATGAGGAATAATTTGTCTATCTTTCTTCAACCATATGTTTTGATCAAAGAGGAACAAAAGAACAATAAGCCAAGTCGTCAAGTGAAAGAGCTTCTTCTAGTGCACTAAGCCAATGTTTAATTTTCCATACTATTGTTTGCTCCTTGCTTGGCTCTCCAACAAATAAGTTGGGGTGAACATTTCTACCATGCTTCAAAAGGTATAACCTACATTGTCACACATTCAATGCTTCATTGCAATATGTTAATGCTTTCTTTACATTTTAGTGAAATGTTTTTGGGAATCTCATGCTAGACATGATGTTATAAATGCCATGGCCTTCTAGATCTTGTAAAGTTATTCCCTACAAACCTAGGCAAAACTTGTCTTTTTATTATGCAATTGAAGTATAAAGAACAAAGATTAGAACTAATAACAATTTAACCACTCTACTAAACACTAAAGTTAATACTTGTTTTTGGGTTTTTTAAGTCATTTTTTATCTCACTTATGATCTTTTTTTAAGCATCTACTAATGTCAAATCCATTCCAAACCTTTCTTACTCACATTACAAGATGTCATATGTATTGACATGTTTGCTTGATTTGTTTTTATGAAGTTTAATTGATGCATAATAAATGTTAGCTAACATCATAACTACATTTGCCATTGCTTCTAAAAATGGGACAAAAAGTCAAGAAGCAAACTTTGTATAATTGTTTACCCTAAGTTTTGAACTAATAATCATATGTTAATCTAGACCCAAATTAAAAGTTGATGAACTCAATGGGGAGCAATAGAAACTACTTGGATTGCCATTAATGATGGTGGTAATGGTATGATGTTTTGTGAATGACATTCTCAAGGTTATGACCAAACTCATCCTTGTTATGTTGCTTCTATTTTGGGTGGGTTCTCCAAACAAAGTTGCATGAACAACATATGATTTTGAATTATGAGTTCTTCCAAAACCTTTATTTTATTTTAAAAATCGACCATGTTTACCAATTTGGCAGGTATTTACAATATGGAGATATTTGTGCCAACCTATGCATTAAAGCAACTTGAGGTTGCTTCTTGTTTTCACTATTCATTATCTATGCATAACAACTTTTATGCAACTTTGTGCATTAAAGATTCAATTAGAAGGCATAGAAAATTATTACATGGAGAGGAATGAAATATGCGAGCAAATATAATACAAAGAAACAAATATTTTCCCTATTATTATGTGTGAGACCTTTGCTTTTATATTTAATTCCAAGTGGAAAGATTATTTATTGGGTTGATTTAGTGGATTTCCCATAAAAGCTACAAGCTTTTAAGGAAGTCACTATCACATAGATGTTTATAGAAAATTTTTTAGGGGACCATGTATGGTTGTTGTGACAACAAACGTAGAACTTCTACAATTTCAAAGAAGATATAATATTTTAGGTATAAGACATGAATATTGTTAATAATTTTTTTGTAATAACATCAATGAAAGTTCTTTAGACTTAAAATATGCATGAAATGATTTTTTTTTTAAATAATTTTTTTCCCAAGTAGATTAAGTTGAACCTTTGTTGGCATTGTAAGTTGAAGGAGGTTGAAGGTTTATGATGTTTTCTAATTTTTAATCTCAAATAATTATGAGTAAGGTATTTTTTTAACAAGATTTCTTGTGATTCTTAGGAACCATGCAAGGCAACAAAAGCATTGGCCTTTATTGGCCATATGGTTTGGTAAGTACACCTCTCGCTACTCGTGTGTATTTCTTCAAGTTGTGTTTCCTTAAATGGTATGTATTCTTTTTCTTAAGGTCAAATTCTAGTACTTAGCCTCGAATTCTCATTTCAATTGTTGAATGGAATGTTTTAGGGTTGAAGGGGAATGGACTAGGTTGCAATAATCACACCATTAAATTTTATGTTGTAGATTTTAGTGTTACAAGTTCTTGGTGCTCTTGTCAACAAGCCCTTCTTGAGAGTTTATAACAAGGTTGTTGCATTTCCTTCCTAATAGTATAGGTTTACTTTGTGCATGGGAAGTTTGAAATCAACCTTGTTATGGAGCAAATTTTTTAAGCATTTGCATGAATGTGAGATTTTTTGACAAATGATGATTTCATCAACTCTAATGATCCAATTGTGAACAAACTTTTGTTACAATATTATGGAAAAATAGACATTGACCTAATGCACTAGAAGAAGCTCTTTCACATGACGACTTGAAGTTTAGTTTGAAAATAATTGTTTTTTACCAAGTGGTAAAAATAGTTAAGGAAAAAGAGGTTTAATCAAGAATATATAAAAGTTTCATTAAAAAATAAAGGTTTAACCATGGAATAAAAATTAGCCAAAAAAAAGTAAAGGTTTTGCCAAAAGGTAGAGATTCAGTCAAGAAAGGATAGGAAGTAAATAGGTAGGAGGGGTTGGTTGTAATTGGTAGGTAGTGCTAAAATGTAGGTGAATAAGGTAGTTTGGTCAATAGGATAGTTAGATCCATAAGATAGTTAAATCAATATATAAGATAGTTAGGTTTGTAAGGTAACTAGGTGGGAAGGTAGTATGGAGGTTAGGGTTGAAAAAAAAAAGGTGAAAACAATTAAAATAAACCAAAGGTTAACAATCAAAAAATGCTGATAATTGAACTATGTTAGTTAACAAAGGTCAAGAACCAAAGGAAAAAAAACAACCCATCATAGGGAGAGAATGACCAATTCATGCAATCATGGGGTTGGTTCACTTTGGCCTTCCCAATGGTTGTAAATTGGGTTTCATCCATATGAAAACTCAAAACATGTTTTCTTCACTAGTTCATTGGTGGGTGTTTAGTCATAGCAGTCTATTTAAGCATATATTTTATATAATTAAAATCTTAAGTTGACTATTTTAGTACTTATATTTATAAAAAATATATACATGTTTTGAAAAAGTTAATTTTAAATGATTTCATTTAACAAAATCAAAGGCAATTTTTTTTTCTTTTATAAACATAATTATGGTCCCTTGACTTTATGCCCATTGCCTATGTTTGTTGAAAATCTTAAAACCAATATTTTATACCACTAGGCTAGCAAGCTGTGTACAAATTCATCATTAAAATAAAATAATGGTCAATTAATATATTGTAACCATGGGGTGTTTTCTTGGATTCTATGATATAAAAAAATTGGCAACTTTCTTTCCAAAAAGTTAGGAAAATTAGTTGAATTTACACTAGAAGAATAAAAAATATGTTTTTTTTAAAATGAAAAAAATTGTTTGAAAATCATTGAAATTGGTAAAAACAATATGAGGTTCACACCATGGGTAATTGTGGATTATTAAAATATCAAAACTATGAATATGTTTATTGAAGATTAAATAAATGGTTTATGGATCTAGCTTAAAGATTGCAACTTATAATAATGTTGGATCTTTTATGGTAATTTAATCCCAAAATTGCTAACCATTGGATTTCCTTTCCATTGTGTGTCATTTTGCAATGATCAATTTGATCACAATATGACATAAATTATGGCTTCCAAGGGTAGACCTTTTTAAATAGTCTAAAAAACATATATTAACATTGTCATCTTGAATGTAAATCGCCCATATATATATGTCATTTTGAAATGTCAAAACTAATTAGTTGGGAGTAGGTTTCTTGTTTCAATTTTGCAATATTGAAAATTTGATGAAATAAAACAAAAATTGCAAAATTAGTCAAATTTACAGTAGGAAAACAGATTTTTCCAAAAAATTCCTTATTTTTTCCTTGAAAAACTGAAAAACAAATTGCTGGAAAAAAACCTCACTAGTTGGGAGTTAAGTTTTCGAATTAATAATACTAGTGAGAATAATATGTCTTGATACATGTATATATGTGATCACACAATTGAAAATCAAGTACAAACAAAGAAAGTTGAAACCCTTTTTCTTACTTAATTACCAAAAAGGTCCACATGTTATTGTAAAATGTCCATTTTAATTTCTAACCCCCAAAAAAATTGCACTCGAATTGGAAACCCCTAGATTGATGAATTTATAAAAATTTCATCCGAATCTTTTTCATCCATTTAGACCTCGTTTTGGGGGTGTAAAAAAAGTGCCTTGAACATATAACAAAAGGACATTTTCTATACTTTTCAAATTATGATCTTTTCCTTCTTAATTTTAAAAAGGAAAAAAATGTCTTCAAATTTTGTTTGTTATGTCCCCCAAAAACACATGGAGAAATTTCCTAAGTGTATTTCAGGGGCACTTTATAGCATGACTATCCCTCTTAGGAAAGGGAATGAATATTATCCTTACTCCGAAAGATCTCATATGCATTCTTAAAAGTGAAAGGGATCTCACACCTATCAAAAGAATCTTTCACTTAATTATAGGCATAAGATCTCTTTCATTTCTAAGGAGTAGGTGAAAGAACCTTCCCCTCATATGCCTCATGATGTACATATGTTTAAGTTAACTAGAATCTTTTCTTCATGTTATAGGACAAGCTCATGTTCACACATGCATGCAACTTTGACTTGGTAGCTTTAGGTCACATTTCGGTTACCTAACATTTTGTTCATAGACCTTCCAATATTCACAAATCTTAATGATTTAAAATATAAAGAAATGTTTTCAAACTTAATGTTTTTGGATTGCCTTTTTTTTATAATGTTGTTGTCATGTGATAACAAAAAAATCATATATGTTTCTTCAAACCATTCCAAATGGTCTTTAGATCTTTTGAAATTACAAATGTTTTTTTTTCCACAATTGGCTCACAAATATCTTGTTAACCAAATACCCAACCCCTAAGTTGTTGGTCCTTTGATTTCTTGTAATGGATTTCAACCAATGTTGTGTGGGTATATTTTATATTTGAATATACTCACCATGTATGGATAGGGTATATTATTTAACTTATTTTTGAAAATTAATATATTTGCATGGTGCATTCACCTAGGGTATATGATAGGGGTTACCCAAACCCTACCCATTTACTAGAAACCACAAACTTATCATACTATGTACGAAATATCTTATTAAGTGTAGGGTAAGGACCAAGAATGGGGTCATTTTGGGAATGAACGTCTAGAGTGTGGTGAGTGAATTGATTGGCGTGAGACATGAATTTTAGAACAACTTCAATTGATGTCATTACTTGACATAATGATCCTGTAGGATTTGACATTTAAAACAGATGTTTGTGAATGAATTTTAGGTGAAAAGAAACGCATTGTGCCTAAGGTTTTTCATTTTGTAGAGTGCCTATTTTGTTGAGGAAGAAACTTCATTCAAGGTAAAACATCCTTGACATATGCTTGAAAAATTCTACTAGTTCCTTATATATAGTGGAAAGGCCTACTATCAAAGGTTTCCCTTCATTTTCAAGTCTATACCTTTGGGCTAAGTCGTATTAGGGATCAAATGTTTTCCCTAATGTAAAGTATTGCATGGTCTTTTACCTAAGTGAAAGGAGGTCTCTATTGATGAACACATCTTCCTTGTCCAAGACATGCTTACAATTGGAAACACACACACACACATTTCTAAATTGTAAAACCATATGATTCAAGAATGGAGTTTTGTGGCCACAACCCAAAATCAATGGATTTAACACATTGCTTTGTTGTGACAAATATTATCTTTCAATTGTATAATCCCAAGTCATAACCCCACCTCCATGCATCAATTCCAATAGGTCACAAAGTAATATATTGAGTTTGGGTTTCACAACATAACTCTAAGAAGATGATGATGCGATATATATATATATATATATATATACATGTCACATTTTAAGAACACTCCAACAAAGAGGATATGAAAACGAAAATGAAAGGGTCAAGTTCCTATTTTGAGACCCACAATCAGGGGGTGGTGAAGGGGTTTATTTTCCCCTTATGTGGTGTAGTCACATTGGCCACCATCCACAAGAGGATCTATATTTGGTTATAGGACATGTAAAACATTTTTTTTTTTTGTAAATTTTTATTGTTTGGCAACTCTTAGG
>Ga0209611_10010655_pt1 | contig 13464 bp, 13 predicted proteins | sample S1TSphgellanicum_3_FD_187693 | JGI IMG/M metagenome (GOLD analysis project Ga0209611, IMG submission 187693) | Host-associated microbial communities from peat moss isolated from Minnesota, USA - S1T2_Fc - Sphagnum magellanicum MG (SPAdes) (version 2) | ecosystem: Host-associated > Plants > Peat... | reverse complement strand
CAAACCATCAACACCAAGGTATTTAACTAAAAGACCAAACCACAAATAACCAAACTAATATAAGTAAAAAAAGTAATTCAACCTTGTGAAAGTAACCTAGTTACTTTCCTACTCCAATAATTAATGAAACCTAATTAGTTGAACTTGAATTCTCAACAAGTGAAGCCAAAGGTGCTGCACTTATTCCAACCTCTACCTTTGAAAAAACTACAACACATTTTAGTGGAGCAGCTAATTTCACACTTTTTGGCATGATCGTCAAGGATGAGCATGCATATTCAACGGTTGCAATTAATATGGAGGAAGGGATTTTGATTTTGGTACAACCAAAAACAACTATTATCCTTGCTGCCATTACACCAAGTCTTGTTGTTGTAACAAAAAACTTAGTGGTAGATGTTAAGATAGAGGAACCAAAGGCTACAGTTATGGAAAAGTAAGGTAAAGAATATTGGAAACAACTTGAAAACAAGCAAGAAATGAAACATTCAAGGTTCATGAAATGGAACAATCCTATTAACTAACAAGAAATCACAAAGGCTGTATGCTTCAAATGCTACAATCACAAAACTATGGCTTATAACTACTAACAAGGCTTGAAGGTTCTACGTGCACTCAAAACCATGAAAAGAAAGAATGAAAGACAACTCAAAACCACTTCAATATATACTATCTCCTAACCCTAAAGTAGCCACCACTTAACCTTAACCTAGCCATCACCTAACCCTAGCCGCCACCAAACCCTAAACCTAATTGCCATTAAACCCTAACCCTAGCCGCCACCAAACCTTAAACCTAATTGCCGTTAAACCTTAACCCTAGCCATCACCAAAAAATAATCCTAGCCATCGCTAAACCCTAAGTAGCCTCCACTTCCAAACCCTAGCCACCATTATTCAACCTAACCTAACTACTATAAGGATGTGAATGTTATTCATCCTTTTGATGAATGTTTAACACATTATCAACATTGGGAATTAGAAACGAATAGTATTTCTAACACTCCCACTCTATGAAGTTTCTAATCCGAACATGTTTATCAACTTATGATGTCATTCTTTGGATAATGCCTTGGTAAGGACATTCGCCACCATGTGTTTTGTTGGACAATATTCAAATCGAACTTCTCCATTTTCAACTCGTTTTCAAACAAAATCATGTTGTACATCAATGTGTTTTGTTTGTGCGTGGTGAGTGGGATTTTTGGTCAATGATATTACACCTTGATTGTCGCATCAAATCACCATCACTTTTTTCTCCTCCATGTCTCTTAAATCCATAATCAATTTTGTTATCCATATGGCTTCTTTTGTGGCTTGCGTGTTCGCCATGTATTCCGCCTCAATGGTGGACAATGCTATTGTAGGTTGTCATTTGTTACTCCAAGAAATGGCTCCACCTTTGATCATGAAAACAAACCCTATGGTGGACTTCCTATCTTCAAGATCGCCACCCCAATCCGCATCACAATATCCAAGCACTTCCTTGGATGGTGGTGCATCGAATTGTAATTTCATTTGCAACGTACTTTACAAATATCGAAAGATTCATTTGATGGCCATCTAATGCTCCATGTTAAGGTTCGCCATGTGTTGACTCAACACACTTATTGGGAATGCCAAGTCGGGTCATGTGGACAACATGGCATACATCAAGGACCCAACCGCTTGTTGATATGGAAATCCTTTTGATTCATCATTTCCATTCGCATTCCTTTGTAACTTCACTTTGGGATCGAATGGAACTCCAATGGGCTTACATTCCTCCATTTGAAAATGCTTCAATATTTCCTTGAGGTATTTGATCTGGTTGATGCGTAGGAGTCATTCATCACGATTCCTTTCCACCTCCATCCCCAAAAAGAAATGTAACTCCCCCAGGTCCTTCATTTCAAACTTTTGACTCAGTTTTTTTTTTATTTACAAAAGGTTGTTTTGATCGTTGCACACCAAAATGAAGTCATCCACATAAACCACAATGAAAAACTTCACATCTCCCACTTGTGCAACATACACATTAGGATTGGCTTCACTCTTCAGAAATTCAATGACTTTGAGAAACACATCTAACTTTGATTCCATGCCCTTTGAAATTGTTTCAAACCATACAAGGACTTGTGAAGCTTACACACAAGATGTTCACCTCCTTAGTGTACGAGGTTGTTCCATGTAAATTTCCTCTTCAAGCTCGCCATTGAAAAATGCAGTTTTCACGTCCATTTGATGGACCTCCATGTCTTCCAAGGCCACCAATGCAAGAATACAATGAATAGATGTAAATTTTGCGATGGGCGTAAAAGTTTTGTTGTAATTCACTTTGTAGGTTTGGGTAAAACCTCTTGCCATTAATCTGGCCTTGTAGCGTTCCACCTCCCCATTTGCACTTTGAGAGATTTGAACACCCATTTGCAAGAAACGGGTTTCCTACTAGAGGGAAGTGGTACCAAAGTCCATGTGTTGTTTGTCATGAGGGAATCATATTCTTCTTGCATCACACATTCCCACTCCTTGGAATTTTCACATGTCAATGCTTCTTCAATATTTTGGGGCTCTTCCAAAAATGCAACGATGGTGCGCTCCACCTCCTTGGTAGCAGTCCACCAAACCCAAGGCCATTCCCTTCGTTGCCTTTGAGGTCTTTCCCTCGGCACATCTTGTGAAGGTTCACTAAATGGGTTATCATTTGAAACAACAAATTCTTTTTCCGATGAAAAACTTGGTGTGGATTCACTTTGCACACTTTCCATTCTTGTTTCATTCAAAGGTGTATCTCGACTAAAGGTCAATGGTTTTTTTCCTTCAACTCCTTCATGCATAACTACATTTTTTTTTTTTCGGGATGGAACACACCACCTATTTCTTTTGACCCTTCAATGAACATGACATCTCTACTTTTGATGATTCTCTTGGTTTCTACACACATCAAGTGATATGCTTTGATGCCCTCATAATATCCTAAAAACACACAAGGCATGAACTTAGATTCTAATTTGGTCCTCTTCTCATTGGGGACATGTGCAAAGGCTTTACAACCAAAAACTCTCAAATGAGACACATCGGGTTTCCTACCACTCCACGCTTTTTGAAGGGTCTTGGAATCAAAAACCTTGGTTGGACATTGATTTTTTATGTACACCACCGTGTTCACTACTTCACCCCAAAATTCAAGTTCCAACCCTTGTGCAAGAATCATGCTTCTTGCACATTCCATGATGATTCTATTGACACATTCCGCAACACCATTTTGTTGTGGGGAATAAGGCGCACTTGTTTGTCGTTGAATTCCACATTCTGCAAAAACTACGTCAAACTTCTTAGACACAAATTCTCCTCTGTTATCAAATCCTAACACTTTGATTTTTTGACCAATTTCGTTTTCCACCAATGCTTTTTATTGTTTGAATTTTTCAAACACTTATCCTTTTGGCCTTCAAAAGATAGACATGAGTTTTCCTTAAAAAATCATCAATGAAAGTGAGAAAGTATCGCGTTCCACCATGCGATGTAGTCTTCATTGGCCCGCCCACATCGGTGTGGACAATCTCCAAAAGTTGTGAAGCCTTCATTGCTCCGTCCTTGGGAAATGATGTTCTTTGATGTTTGCCTTTGACGCATCCTTCACAAATGCGATGCAATGGCATTTCTTTCAAATTCATGCCATCCACCATGGCATCCAACTCTTTAAAGCTTGCCATGTTGAAATGGCCAAGTTTTTCATGCCAAAGCATAGCACCTTCCTCCAAAAAATTTGCAATGTATGCCATGTCCTTACGCACCTTCACATTAAGAAGGTACAAGTTTTTGTCCCTTCGTGCTTCCGCCACAACAACTCCTCGAGCATCATCGACCTTACAACCATCCTTGTCAAATTCCACTTTGAAACCTTTAGAAATGAGTTTACTCATGGAAATGAGACTATTCTTCATTTTTGGAACATGAAAAACTTGGGTGATGGTTGTGTGTGTCAATTCGCCTCTTACTTACATTGTGGTTTTGATGTTCCCCTTGCCAATGACCTCCAAAACAGTGTCATTGCCCATGAACACCCTCCTTGGGGAAATGCACTCGTACATGGTAAACCATTCTTGTTCAAATGTCATGTGTTGCGTTGCACCATAATTGACAATCCAATCATATGTGGTATGATCATTGGCACTCAATGCACCAATAAACATTTGCTCATGATCTTCACAAGCTTGATTGGTTTTTTCTTTTTCATCATTTTTCTTCTTCAAACAATTTCTCACAAAATGTTTAGGTTTATTACAATAGAAACAAAGCTTCTCATTTTACTTATGAGTTTTGTTCACTAATGCGGTAGTCTCGGAACTCTCACATTTTTTTCTTTTGGACACTTCATGAAGCAACCTTGTTATAATGAATTGAAGGTGTACATCTTTTGTGGACATGAACTCCAAGCTTGTGACTAAGTTATCAAAGGATGGAAGAAGGTTCATGGGGAGTACCATGTAAACATCTTCATCCGTAATGTTCACCTCGATGGAACGTAATTGGTCCGTAAGGGCTTTCACTGTGTTGATGTGCACAAGCATGTCATCTCCTTCTTGCATTTTGATGGTGAAGAATTTCCTTCAAAGGAACAACTTGTTATCAATTGTCTTAGCTTCATACACACCACAAAAAGCTTCCTAGACATCTTACACATTGTCACAATATTAAATGTGTGCAAGTTGGGCATCCGTGAGATGTTCACAAAGCAATGCAAAAGCCTTCATATCTTTCTCCTTATAATTGGCCCTTGCAACTTCTTCACTTAGCAAGGTGGCACTCCCATCAACAAATTTCCAAAGCCCATGTTTAAAAAGCATCATGCGCTGAACACAAATGTTATAACAAACACTCTCTCAAAATATTGAAAGCTTTGGAAGAAATCTTTGACCCTTCATGTAAACTTGAAAAGATAAAACTTCTATCACTTGCAAATCTTTTATTACACAAGCTAGAAATTTCACTTGAAACTTGCAACAATGCGAAAAACTCTCTTTGACACACTTGAAACTTCACACTTTCAATAATTCAAAGACCTTTCTTCCACACCTCAAACTTTCAACGAATCGAAGAACTCTTTTCCACACACTTTCACCTTGAAACTTGATATTTTCAAAAAACTTGAAGAATAATTTTTTCACGCTTAAAAAACTTACAACACTTTGAAATAATCTTTTCCACACCTCTCGCTCACTTAGAAATGGACTTTTATTCTTTTTGTAACCTTGCAAATTAAAAGCCTTCCCTCAAAAGGATTATCCCTTTATATGTTATATAAGCTAAGCCTTTGACTATTTCTTGTTCTAACACAATGTCCTTTCTCTTGCTTGGTGTGGGCCCATAACCTATTGGAAACAATTTGAAAAAAAACAAGAAATGAAACATTCAAGGTTCATGAAATGGAATAATCATATTAACTAACAAGAAATCACAAAGGTTGTATGCTTCAAATGCTACAATCACAAAATTATGGCTTGCAACTACTAACAAGGCTTGAAGGTTTTACATGCATTTAAAACCATGAAAGGAGAGAATGAAAGAAAACTCAAAACCATTCCAATATATACTATCTCCTAACCCTAAAGTAGTCGCCACTTAACCCTAACCTAGCTGTCACCTAACCCTAACCTTAGCCATCACCAAACCCTAACCCTAGCCGCCACCAAACCCTAAGTAACCTCCACTTCCAAACCCTAGCCACCACTATCCAACCTAACTTAACTACTATAAGGATGTTAATGTTATTCATCCTTTTGATGAATGTTTAACACATTATCAACATTGGGAATTAGAAACGAATAATATTTCTAACAAATAATGTTATTACAAGGATGTAATCCCAATTAAAAAAGGGGATGATGTTGAAGGTAGATTTTACCAAAAACAATATATTATTAGTATTTTATTGAAATTGGTTTTTCCCTACTGAATTTCCTTTACCAAATTTACTCTACAAATTTTTTTTTACGAAAAATGATTTGTATTATCGGTTTACATTATTTATATTTAAGACTAACTTTTTTGGGATTAGGCTAACTGTCGCAACCCTACTTTGAGAGAGTGTGACGATGAAACTCACACTCCCAAAAATGGGGACCTGGGAGTCCTCCAGGACTCTTGAAACTTTAGAGTCCAATTGTAAGAGTCAAAACACCTTGCATTGAAGTGTTATTTATATCATTGGAAAGATATTGAAGTTAGATGTCGAAAATGGGCTTGCATGGGCCATTTGGACATCTCTAGCGCACGTTATGGCAAAAAGAAGGGTCGAGAGTCAAAACGGTAGTTTGACTCCCGACCACTAAAAGTCGGGAATCGACCTAACCGCGATGTGTGCAGGTGGAGTGCGATACACCGTTGGAAAAAGCTTTTAAAGAAAGCTATAAATTTGTTTCAGACCTAATCCCAATCGAAGGTCCAAATAAAGAATTATGACCTCGCAAAGTCCCGGGAGTCCAAGTTGGGACAGTTTCGGGACTCCTCCTTGGGAGTTCCAGGACAAAAAGCCATTTGGATGTAGATATCGTGGAGAGACGCAAATAATACTATATGGGGGAAGGTGGTGGCTTCCCCCGAATCCGGGCCGTGGTGAGTTTTGTGAGTTTAGAGTTGCCCGTGGCTTGTCTTAACACTACATGTGTTCCAAAAATTGAACTAACCAACTTGTTGGTTGGTTTGATGTAGGTTCGAATAAATAACTAAAGCTTGTCACTCTTCCTAGTCCCATCTCGGAGCTTCAACATGCCCCTCTACCCTTTCTAGTGCTGAGAGCTGGGAGCATGCCTCGAGTTCCTTACCATTCCACTATTTGAGCTTTCCAACAGTATGTCGCACGTTGCCTACATGCAAGAAAATCAGGTTAATTCCCGACTTTTAATGGTGGCAATTTGATTCCCGACCCTTCTTTTGTCCATAACTTATGTTTCAAATGTCCAAATGGGTCATGCGAGCCCATTTTAGACATTTACGTTTCAATAGATTTTCAATGATATGAAGAACTTCTCAAGCCATTGATTTTTTACCCTTGCAATCATTCTCTGAACATTAAGGAATCCACCGAGACTCCAACTCTCAACATATGAGTTCACTTGGGAGTGTGAGGGTTTTTTCCCTTAACCCACATCCTTGCAAGCCCCTTGCATTGGTCGTAAGCCCAAGGCTAGGGTCGTGGCAAAATTCCTTTGGGACAATGTTTAAAATTTTCCTGTTGTCACATGGCAAGATTTAATTGGCTAATTTTAAACTTACACAAGATGAACTATGTGTAACGTAATTAAACCTTAATGTTTGTGTTCATTCATGTTCGTAGATAGTACCATCATTCTTTCATGTTCTTCAAAGTCAGTAATCACCATTGCCATCATATGCTTATTTATCTTTCATGTCACAACCCTAGCTTTGGGCTCACGACCAAGGCAAAGGGGTTGCAAGATTGCGGGCCAAAGGGAAGGAAGCCCGAGAGTCAAGGCAAAGGCATTGCAAGGGTGCAGGCCAAGAGGAAGCCCCGGAGTCACATCACATACTCTCGGGAGTGTAAGAAAATGTGAAGGAGTGTGAGGGAGTGAACATTCACACTCCCAAAGCAACTCCCACTTTGGGAAATGGAGTCCCGGTGGACTTTGGAAACTTCAAAGAGCAATTACAGGGGTCAAACCTCAATGTCATATGGTGTTCCTTATATCATTGGAAAGCTCTTGAAATGTAAATGTCTAAAATGGGCTCGCATTGCTCATTTGGAATTTGAAACGTAAGTTATGGCCAAAAGAAGGGCCGGGAGTCAAGCTGCCAGTTTGACTCCCGACCACAAAAAGTCGGGAATCGACCCGATTTACTTAGCTGTAAGGGGCGTGTCACATATCGTTGGAAAGCTCTCGACGAGACCTACAACTTTTCTTTAAACCGCACCTCAATCAAAGGTCTGCTCACAAAGTTATGGGGCTCCAAAATCGCGGGAGTCCCAACTAGCGGGATTTCAAGACTCCCACTCGGGAGTCCCGGGAAAAATAGCCATTTGGATGTAACCTCCGTGGAGAGCTGCAGAGTATACTATAAGGGGGAAAGTGGTGGCTTCCCCCAAGTCCGGGCCGTGGTGAGTCTTGTGTGTTTGTGTTGCCCGTGGCTCGTCCTAGCACCAAAGGTGCTCCAACTATGCACTAACCACTTTGTGTGGGTTGTGTGCAGCCTATGTGAGTGAGTGAAGCTTGTCAACTCTTCTTAGTCCCATCCCGGAGCTCCAACACGCCCCTCTACCCCTCAAAGTGTTGTGAGCTAAGGAGCATGCTTCGATTCCTCCTTCTTCCGCTGTTTTCTACTTGGGTTCACATTTGAGTCTTTTAAGGAGTTAGGAGTGCATCATTTCAAGTTCTTCATGACAAATAATCACCATTGCCATCATTGTGCTTCTTTCTCTCAAGTTCTTCATGTTCTACATGAACACCATTGCCATTGCCATCATTTCGGCAAGGGTTTGAGAAGTAAGCGAAGGAAAGCCCAGGTTTATGTGCAAAGTTGTTTTGCAAAGTTTGTGGGTGCTTTACACATACTACACAAGCTCCTAGGGAAGTTTTTTTGCCCAAGAACTAATGAATAAGTAACCTCTTGAAAACTTGGAATGAATATTAGTGTTTAATTTTGGAAATCTATGTACATCTCTTTGTCTCTGATTTTGTAAGTTTGTGAAGATTATTTACATAGAATGCAAGTATTGCTGTTGTAGGTGATGCATTATATGCACTACAACAAAGCTTGGACGACCCATGGAATGTGTTCCAAAGCTAGCATCGCACTCTACTCAACCCCTACGCCTAGATCCATGTAAGTTATAACAATAGCAATAGCATCATTCATGTGTAGGTTTCAATATAATCTTTCAACAAATTATACAAGAGTGGTTGTAATGTAAGGTTAGTGGTTGCAAGGCAATTAAGGATAATGGACCTTGGAAAGTAGGGACAATGGTTGCAAAGTTGGGTTAGTGGTTGGAAAGTGGGGGGTGGTTGGAAGGCAAGTAGGTAGAATGGTTGGAAGGGAAGTATGGAAAGTGGTTAGTAAATTACGTGAGTGGTTGGAAAGTAGGGAGAGTGGTTGGGTAGTATGGTGAATGGTTGGAAAAGAGGGAAAGTGGTTAGTAACTAAGGTGAGCAATTTAAAGTCAAGCAAGGAGATTGGTTGTGAAGGAAGGTTAGTGGTATTGACAATAGATGAGTGGTTGGGTTCATAGTTATGACATTCTTGGTGCGAGAATGTTATGGAAGCCCAAAGAAGCAAGAATTTTAAAGAATTTTTAAAAAATTTATAGATCAACCAGTGTAATTTGGTAAACATTCGCGGGTAAAGAATGTTATGACAAGGTGCTAAATGAAGAATTTTAAAGAATTTTAATGTGCAAAATGAAGAATGTCATAACTATGGTTGGGTTGTAGGGAGAATGGTTAAAAAGTACTAACCACTACTTTGGGTAAACACTTTAAACACCAGGGTGGTTTATGGGGTTCCTTGGTAAGCAATGAAGATGTTTGGGAAGCATTATGAAGCTAGTTTTAGGCTTGATTATGCTAGTCAATGATTGTATATAGGTCACATTTAAATGGCAGTGGTGGATATTAGTTGTGATAAATAAGTAATATAGGTTACAAGTGCATTGGTTCCCCATCAAATATTTGAGGTTGATGTGTGGACTATAATGCCTCTCTAATGGGTTGTTGGTTGTAAAGTGTTTTTGGACTAAAGGTTTTGGTATCTTTAATCAAAAGCACAAGAGTTTGGGGTTTGGGACTTTCTATATGTATTTTAGGTCCATCAACACCTTTTTTATGATCAATCATTTAGTTTGATTTTTATTACCATTTGTCTCCATCTAATTTGTAGCTATTAACTAAATGTAATTTTGTTCCCCACTAGTACTTTTAGCAACACGTGACACCTTGAATAGTGACATCATTATTGAAGAATCTAATGATTGTAGATTTGTTTAAAGGGGTGTTTGTGCATTCCCCATTTTTGGATGGGTTATGCATTGTATGATGACAATGATTTGATTATTAAACCCATTGCGAATGTATCAATTAGATTCTTGTTGCTAGTGCTCCATGTAAATGCCATTAATTTATTGTTGAAATAATGTTTTAATTTTTTTCTTTGTGTTTTGAACTACACATGTTGTGTTTTCACACATAATTAACCATAGATTGATGTTGGGTTTAAGTATAGAGTTTCATGCTCATACTTGTAAGAAATGGACATTTAGCATTTGGAAAAAAAATGTAGCAACATCTTTATAAATTATGTAAGGGGAACTTGTAAACCACTAATCAATCTTGTCGATAAGCATTGCTAGTGGTTTGGAAGTGTGAACCACTAATGAAAAAGGATTAACAAAGGTTTGATATAAGGTGTAATTCCTTTGTAAACACATAAGGTGTTGCATAACCATTAGCAAGTAACAAAAATAAAACACTTGTGGTTGAGTACATGAATTCTAACATGAACCTAGTTTAATGAATTATTTTGTTCCTTTTTGCTCTTATAAGGCAACCATGTGGAAGGAACCACAGATTGTTGGCAGGGTTTAAAGGAGGTGCCTTGGGCAAATTGGCCAATGGTGGACATCAAAAAACAAGGCGCTATGTTCTTTACCACTATTAAGAAATTGAAAGCTCTTGGCCTTCCCAAAGCTCCTGTGACGCACTCCCAACTCTTCGAAGGACTCAATGTGAGTCCAAGTAAAAAATAGCGAAAGAGGGAGGAGTCGGGGCATGCTCCCTAGCTCACAACACTTTGAGGGGTAGAGGGGCGTGTTGGAGCTCCGAAATGGGACTAGGAAGAATTGACAAGCTTCACTCACTCACACGGGCCTATACACAACCCACACAAAGTGGTTAGTGCATAGTTGGAGCACCTTTGGTGCTATGACGAGCCACGGGCAACATGGACACACTAGACTCACCACGGCCCGAACTTGGGGGAAGCCACCACCTTCCCCCTTATAGTATACTGTGTGGCTGGCCACAGAGCCTACATCCAAATGGCTTTTCTTTCTTGGAACTCCCAAGTGGGAGTCCTGAAATTGCGCCGGTTGGGACTCTTGCGACTTTGGAACCTCATAACTTTGCGAGAAAACCTCGGATCGAAATGCGGTCTAAAGCAAAGTTGTAGTTCTTGTTAAGAGATTTTTAACGGTATGTTGCACACCCCCTGCAGCCAAGTAAATCGGGTCGATTCCCAACTTTTTCTGGTTGGGAGTCAAATTGGCAATTTGACTCACGGCCCTTCTTTTGGCCATAACTTGTGTTTTAGATGTTTAAATGAGCAATACGAGCCCATTTCAGACATCTAAGTTCCAAGAGATTTCCAATGATATAAAAAATGCCATAAGCCATAAAGTTTTGACCCCTGAAATTGTTCTTTGAAGTTTTGGGAGTCCACCGGGACTCCATCTCCCAAAGTGGGAGTTGCCTTGAGAGTGTGAGGGTTCACTCCCTCATACTCCCTCGCATTTCTTACACTCTCGAGAGTATGTGATGTGACTCCCGGGCTTCTTCTTGCCTTGATTCCTGGGCTTCCTCTTGCCTTGACTCTCGGGCTTCCTCTTGCCTTGATTCATGGGCTTCCTCTTGGCCCGTAACCTTGTAACCCCTTTGCCTTGGTCGCAAGCCCAAAGATAGGGTTGCGACACTTAGTTTAATGAATTATTTTGTTATTTTTTGCTCTTGTAAAGCAACCATGTGGAAGGAACCACAAATTCTTGGCAGGGTTTGAAGGAGGTGCCTTGGGCAAATTGGCCAATGGTGGACATCAAAAAACAAGGCGTTATGTTCTTTGCCACTATTAGGAAGTTGAAAGTTTTTGGCCTTAATCCAAAGTATGACCTAGATAATAAGCATGTCATAACAAAGGATTGTTGATTTTGTTTGGGGGATCTAGGAAATTCAAAATGAAATCCCTTGGCTTAAAGTTGGAAGACAAGGCGGGAATGGAGGAAATCTATTGGAAGGTCTTTGAGACAACATCGTTACAAATTACGAAATGCTTGCCTAGATTGTGCGAGGTTTCATTGTTGAATCAAAGAGCATTGATATCAATTGGGCTAAAGCACCTAAATCAACAGCAAAGGAAAAGGCACATAGGGATGAGGTAAAAAGCAATGGGCGTCTAGGGCTAATGAAGAGAGAACAAACAATAAATATTTCAAAAAATGGTGGGAGCATGATTCTTAGTATAAAGGTCAGGGTATCACAATTGGCACCAGATAACCCAATTTTGGAATATGCTTTTTTTGCACCCCTTGAGGATGACATGGGGCAATCATCCTATACAATGAGCAAGTGCCCTAGTGGGGTGTCAATTGAAGATATTTGGAAAGTTATAGAGCTCCTAGATTTGAAGAAAGACATGTGTATTTTATGTAAGTCCAAGATTACGTCATTGAAAGTGGATGAAAACATTGTGTCCAATAAATTTTTGGGCATAAAATACAATTTTCAAAATAGGAAGATAACAATGGAAGAAGCATAAGTAGAACTAACAAAGTTTGAACATGTCTTATCTAAGGCCCAACAACAAAGCCAACCTACCATGGAACTTGTATGCCATCAAACACATCCTTTAGATTATTTTTTTTATTTTTCATGTTTCATTACATTTAATCACAAGTAATAACTTGTTGCACAAGGTCTATGTGGAACTTTGATTTTGTTGCACTATCCTTATACATTGTGGGAGCAATTTGGACAAGTAGCTAGGGGTGCAATAATATGTAAATAATGTGGTAGTAAAAAAATTATATAATTGTTCAATATGTGTGGAAACTATAATTCAAACAAATGATATTGGAGGACAAGATCAAATGATCCGCCATGGGAGAAATAACATACAATGAAACATGATTAGAGCACATAAAGTTGCAACATGATGTTTTTGCAACACACTTAGAATTAACAAACTTGGAACAAGAGGAAGCTACAATCTCCACATAGTTGCTACATATGCAAAAAGGTGGTGGGATGTCCTTTTGGCCTAAGCCCATCCTGCATCCTGATAAACCCCAAGGTGATGATCCCAATATGATTAACAAATGTGGTTTATGTGGGCAATGGTACCATTGTGGTGACATTGTTGTCACCTCTTGCCTACATACCTACCATTCGACATGTCTAGGGGAGCACCTAAAAATGAACAATATATGCAAGGTATGTAATCAATGGTTACACCTTGATTAGTGGTTTAGTTGGGGCTTTAGAGACCTTGATTAGGAGTTATCTTTTTTAGCACATGAGATGGGTCTTGAAGAGGAATAGGTTCGGCTCTCGAATGAATTAAAGGAGACTGCAAAGGTCAATGTGCATGACTTCCCAAGTTAGTGTTTATTTTACAACAGTTATTTCAATGCATGTTTGTGAATACATTCATAATTGAGCTATTTCTACAAAAGCATATGTTGTGACCTCTCATTATCCCA
>Ga0209611_10010654_pt1 | contig 13465 bp, 9 predicted proteins | sample S1TSphgellanicum_3_FD_187693 | JGI IMG/M metagenome (GOLD analysis project Ga0209611, IMG submission 187693) | Host-associated microbial communities from peat moss isolated from Minnesota, USA - S1T2_Fc - Sphagnum magellanicum MG (SPAdes) (version 2) | ecosystem: Host-associated > Plants > Peat... | reverse complement strand
TGGTCAATGGAATTTTATATTTTGTTTATGTATGATAATTAATTAGTTTTATACATGGAATAAATAGTTATATTTTATGATTGTAGTAATTTAAAATGTCATTGAAGACCTCTAGTTTTTTTTTTTGGTTGCATAAGACAAGATTTCTTTTAATATTTTATTCAAATTTAAGAATTTGAATTCAATTCAAATTAAATACAATGTGATTCAACATTTTCATTTGAATGGAATTTAATTTCCACAAAATCAATTTTTTTTTTAATTTTTTGATTGTCATAATAATGCATAGCAACATGGAACCCAAATCAATAACTTCATCATTCTATCATATATCATCAACCAAACCCATTATATTTTTAGAAACTTTAAGTTTGAACATCATTAAGTATTTGGATGTTTAAAACCTTTTTGGTGTCATGAACATAAGTTGGTTGGGATGGAACAAAATTATATATCAAATTGGTCTATAGGCTTCATGTGGCATTTTCAACTTTTTGGAAATGCCATGATCAAGCATTAGATTCGTGTGTTACTAATTAACAATGTAAATCACTCAAAATAATGGGAATGTTACATTTAGTGAAAACACACTATGGTCAACAAGAAAAATGTCACAAATATTACTTTTCAAAATTGTATTGAACTTTTATGAGTCAATATGATTTTTTTTTTCATAAATTATGTTTATAATAAGGTAATTGAAAATCCAAAGAATAAAATTGTTGAAATATTTGTTGATATTAAAGGATTAAAAAACATATTTGTGAAAATATACTGATGACAATGTATTACAACTTGTGTAAATATATTTCAAAAATATTCAAATGATTGTCAATTTTGATGAAATACCTAGTCATATATTGAATATAAGTTGATTATACCATTTCAATTCCATATGAAATGTTCCATTCATGTGATCTCATAAAAAATATATATATGAGGATTTTCATTCAAATGAACATAAATGTGTGAAAAATACAAATCTTGATGAAAAATTATTTTCTTTTGAGAGGTGATAAGAATTATATTCAAAGCTTTGTGTCAAAAATCCATTTTATGTGTTTCTCAAAACACTAATGAAATGAATGAAAAAAATACTCCCAAAATAATATTAAATGTATTTTTAAAAAGGTACATCTTCTTGCAAGTTGGCCCCCCCTTAATGCGATTTCACCCACTTGTAAAAACACCGTTATCATAGTTATAAAAAAAATTAAAAGTTATATAATTGGTGGATGTTAACTTAAATTCAAATAGGATTGATGATTATCAAAGTTGGAACATAATAAAACCATGATTATTAAGATGGATGAAACCAATACAAAATGACAAGTATTTTATCCATTCACAAGAAAACTTCCCCAAAGTGTAAAGGAAAATTCGTTAGATATAGAAGGTGAAGAGGATCTCTTTTGAAAGAAGGAATGGGAAAGATGGTTGAAGGATTTTGATGCACTTTGTGAAGCATCAACATAACAACATCTAGGGAAGGCAATAATGTAGTGTTCACTACACAAGTCTCAACATGCTTATAAAATGTGGATAACTTTCAATTGTTACATTCACACTTTTAATCATTCTTGGATCCTATGGGCGAAAAAGGTAAGCATGTGTGAGAGGTGAAAAAAAGTTCACCATGGCACTAAATGACACCCAACTTGTTAAAACATCCATATTGTTGAAGAGCTTGAAGGCCACTATACCTTAACAAGAGATCAAAAGATTTCCCATCATTGCGGGGTGGGGGCAAAAAGAAAAAAGATGCATGTTAATGGGTTGAAAACTTGCCCTTTTGCTTTTGATTTTAGAAATCTATTGTGACCATTTTTCATGTTTGGGAAGCCCCAAAATGGTGCAAATGAGATACAATGAGCCAACATGATTACTTTAGAAAAGGACTATATGTCCATTTTCCCAAAAAATGTTTTTTCATATGAATGAATTTTGGAATGATTTTTTTGTAACTTGTTATAATAAATGCTTATAGTTTTCTAAGTACATAACAATTTTTTTTCATCATTTTTGAAAAAAAACGAATTTTTTAAAGTGTTTGATTCCATGTTTGGTCTTTAAAAATGATAATAATTTCAAATCATAACCAATTTTTATTTTTTTACATTTTAATTTTTTCTTGTATAATAAAATAAAAATTCTTTTGTCATCATTGGTGTTGTCCAAGTATGTTTTGTTGTAACTTGTTGATGAAGCTTAGGTCATCCTTGAACCAAAATGCCCCACTATTCTGAATTTTTACTAAGGATGTCTTGATTAGTGAATATTTGCTAAGTTGACAACCAAGCATGGGATGTCTTTTTGAGACCTTGGCCTAGCAACAATTGCAGTGGTTTAAAGGTTTAAGAAACTTTGAATGTTAAATGAATCAAGTTTTCACTAATTCTAAAAGAGACCAAAATTGAAAGGGGAAATATATTTTATTGATTCGAAAGGAAAAAATAGTTAAAATGGGAAAAAAGTTCACCTAATTGATGCTCTAAGGAGAGGATGATTAAAGGGGTAAAATAAAATGTTAAGCCCCAAGTCATGTGTGAAGGTGATATTAAAAGATTGATAAATATCACTTCCCACTAAATATTCATGAATTTGATATTTAGAATGAGTTTATTAAGTCTAACTAATTTTATAAACATAACATTGATAAAAATAATGTAGACTTGTCAACTTCGATGGATGTTTCATTTTCATTATTGAATTGAATATGTTTCTAGTTTTGATTAAAAGTTGTCCATTAAAATATTACAAAAAGTTTAAGTTGAAATTTGATTTGATTTATGTTTAAAACCTGAATAATAAATTAAATTAAATTAAATTAAATTAAAAATATTTCTATTATTTTATTACTTCTATTAAATTAAAAATTTATAATCAATAATTTATTTTTAAAATTATGATTACAATGGAGTTTCATATTATATTATTTGTAATTTTGATTTCCAATACAAACCAAAGCTACCATCATGTTAAATTTAGTGTTACCACTTATTGGATTATTAACATTATGAAATTAATCAATATAAAATCCATTGAGGAATGTATGGATATAGATTATGATTTAGTGGTTTAAATTACACTTAGATTAATGGTTTTTTTGTGTGAAATTTCACACTATTGCAAACAAACATTTGAAGAAAAAATAATTTGTTGCAAAGATTCCTTGTTATTATAGACTATAAAAGGGTTTTATTTTTTGATAGGGTCTAGGAAGAGTCTGCCATTTATTGTTGAATCAAACTTGGGATGGTTGTTGGTGACGTTATAACAAAATTTTGGAAAAGAAAATTCAAATTCAAGACATCTAGGACAATTTGCAATCATGATGTGTGAGTCAAAATATTTAATTATAATTTAATATTCATGTTTCAGAATATAAATAATATAGTATTTAATGTGCCATTAAACCTAGAATTATAGTTGTTGAATAAAAAGATAAAACACAAATGCACTTGAGTGTGAATCATGTATTTTTAAATAACATGTACAAAGTAATTTCAAGGTTTTCAAGACCAAGTGGTGCGATACATAATGATAGTGAGAGACATGTGATTTATGGTTAACATGCAATTGATTTAACCAAAATATTAAATCTTTGATTAATGTAAAATTTGAAATAAAAATCCAAACTTTGAACATGTTTCAACTACAAAAAAGATTGATTAAAAAAAAAAGTCTTACCCTAAGTCTTGCCCATTTCAATTTGCACCTAATTTGCAAGCATTGGTGTATTGCACAAAATTTAGATTACTTCTTTGTTTATCTGCCTTTTTTATTACTTCCTTTTTGTTCCCTTTTTCCTTCTTTTAAATCTTTTATGCAAACAAATCATTTTCCCTCTAAGAATTTAATTTAAATAATGACACACATTAAAGTAATGAAGCAACCCCTCTAATATATTCATGGGATGTGGAAAGTACACATGCTTTAATAGATTCATAATATTTTCAAAATTTCTTAATTACATTTAATTATGTAATACAAAAGAAGTCTCAACATGTTTGTAGAATGATTAATGAATTTTGAAATACTTCATGAGAAGAATAAAATATTTTTGACTATTCCAATTTATTTATTTTCACAAAGTTTTCTTATTTTAAAAAATAAATTTAAAATTACAACATTTTCAAAGATAATATAATTAGTGTAAAAAATGTCAGGGTACTATGTTAATAAATAAAATATAAATATAAATATCACATCCATGTATAATAAATATGTAATACATAAGATGGATTTTTTCCCTAGTAAATCATATTTTCATAAGGAATAAGGATCATTAAATGAGTATACAAATCATTTGATTTCATCAAGTTATGTTTGTTTTATGGCAACATTTTCATCTTCTATCCTCTTTTTGGAAAGTTAATAATAATTCTAAGTGTTTCCATAAGTTGCAAGGATAAGTTCCTCTTTTGCTTCATCTTGTTTAAATCATTTGACAAATACATAGATTTTAAATGTTTAAGTTTTTTCTCCTTTTGAAAATTAATAATCATGACATTTAAAACATGCTTGTAGAGGTATAAATGGTTTATTATCATGTGGCTTGTGCTATAGTAATGATCATGTGATACATAAATCTTAATCAAATGATCAAAACACATATCAAAATAGTTTTTTAGCCCAAAAAAAAATACACAAGAAGAACAATGAGGAGAATATTATATCCTTCCTTTTTCGGTTCACTAAATCTTTTGATTGTTTCTTTTTCAAGGAATACACAAATAATGAGATGAACATCACTTGTTATGTAACACCTTAAGTAATGCAAGTCACAATGAAGGAGAAAAAAAATTGTGCATGCCCAAACATAAAAAACTCATGTTAATAAATGCTTCATCAAAAGTCACAATTTATGTGAGAAAAAAGTAATTAATTTTTTTTTAATATCTTAATTCTATGGTCAACCATTCTTGTTTTGTGTTCAAAACACATAACTTTCATTGGACATTAAACCAAACTCATGACATGCTTTCACATTTCTTCCCTCTTGCCCTTTGTGCATATAATCCCACATAATATTTTACATAATTATAAAAATTACACAAGTTCATAGAATTTATGATCTATGAAACCAAAAAAAGGTAAAAAAAAGATCAAATACCATGCATAATATTGAAATGACTTTGTCATGGTTGTTTCCAAATGTTAAATACAAAAGCACCTATCCATTCTCACCTTTTATATTGACATCTCTCCTTTGTTAACATCCTCTCTTGAACAATGTCAACATATCTACATGAAGTTTAAGTAGACAATTCACATGTTCACATGTCAATGATATGTCATGTTGAAATAAATAAGTTTTTGCTAACGGGGAATAATGATATGAGGCAATGTGTAACATGTAATAAATCTTCTTTATTTGTACCAAGATAAGGAAAAGACAAATTTTCTAAATGTTGATCTTGAAATGCAAGACACTAATTCATTTCTATATGAAATTGAGACATCAAAGGACACAAAGATTACAAAAGACAATGTTTCATTCCATTCCATTTAACATAAATGTTAGGTGTTCAACGTCCATAATTATTATGGTGATGACCACTAATGGACCATGTACTTAATTCACATTAATTAATTAATTCCGATTATCATTTCATTGGAATTATTTATTCAATGTGCATTCCCATATTTGGTCAAAATATTATTAAATTGACCTATAGATATTGCTTTATATTCAATTGGCCAAAAGTTCCATGTGGATGAAAACATAGAAAATTAGAATAACAAATTACCTTGCCCCAAAAATGAAATGTGCCCATCAAGTAGATCTAGGTATATTAAATTTAAAAATATTATTCAATTCAACAATTAATATGAACATGTTCTTTGACTTTGTTACAACTATATTTTTAAACCACATGTTTAAAGTAGGTTTAAATAGATTCATTGAAATTCAAAAAAATATTACAACTTACAAAATAAGTTGCAGCAAGTAGATGAAATATTGAATTAAATTTTTTTCAAGTGAACAAAAGAGGGAATGAAACAATGGTTTATATAAAAGGACATGGGCTGCGAAAGTATGAGCAAGGCAAGGTTAGGAGCATGGGGAAGGGGCTATTGAAGTTTTACTTTTAACTTTTAAATTTTTTTTGGTGTTGTGTTTAGAAGAACTCTCAACCTTGTAACCTTGTTTTATTGGTTGTAAATTATAAAATACGAGGAAGATGGTTATGGGCATGTAAAGTTCATATATAAGAATTGGTGATGGAGATTGTAGTTTTCTTCACTGGTTGATGTTTTAGCATGTGTAGGTTGAGTCAATTATTGTGGATATCTTGTGGAACAATTGATTATGAAAATGATTAAATGACACATTGGGAATTTTTTTTGTAATTTAGAAAATTTAAACATAACCTTTTTAGGAAAACCCCTAATTTGAAGGAAATCACATTCTACAAATGTTACTTTTCTTTGTTATTTGGGATATTAACTAATGGATCATGGATAATTAGGATTTTTGGGAAAGAGTAATGTGGTTTTAGAGGAGAAAATGAGGGAACAAACTTTGTGTATTTTTTTGACAAACCTATAAGAGCTAATAAAATGATTTTCATTTGTGTTTAGTGTAAGAGTTGTGGATTTTTTTTATAACATAATATTATAGTAAGGGTGGTAGAAATCTAGCAAACAATAAACATCCAATGGTGATATCAAGTTCTTAATTGAACCTTTGTATTGCTTTAGTTCAAACTTGGAACACTAAAAATCTTTTTCACATGATTTAAATTTAGTAGACTATTTAGAAGCTATTAATGTTCTTCTCTGATGAAAAGGGCTCTTACACACCATTGAGCTAGGAAAATATAATATGTAGTAGTTCTTTAAATGTGGATCAAGGAAATATTGACCTCACAAGGATAGGAGGTGGTCACCTAGCCTTGAATGGTGTATGTAAGATAAACACAAGAGAGCTCATGATTTATGTGTTTTGGAATAGAGTGAGAAGGGCAAGTGGGCCTAAATGGTGAAATAAGTAAAAACACATAACCTTGGAACTTTAGAAGATATTTTGATAGCAGGCTTTATGTGGAATGGGTTGCCTAACTTTGGGGAAAATGCTTTGCAAAGAAAAGAGTAATCATTTGTATTTGTTAGGCTGGATTTTAGTTGTGAATGTATGGGTGGTTGTTGAGGGAAAGTTTGTGTCTAAAAAAAAGATGTGAAAAAAATTTGTGATCTCCCCAGAGGAAGATATGGGGTATGCTAGAATTGCTTTTAAATCTAAAGATAGATGGGGGAATGTGTAGAGAAGTCATGATAACTCTTGCCTAGTAGGGGGGCGGGTTTAGGACATTTAAGCCCAAAGTGAACGTGGTGGAGAAGAAGTGGCCAAGTAGCTCTTCCATATTTCAAGATAAGATGGTCCAACATATGGAAAAAGTGGGATCAATTTTGCACAAATTTTGGGAGTGTGGGTATGTATAGTGAATGTGGGAGTATGCTTGGATAATTATTGATTATAGTGTACGGTAAAATAAAATATAGGTTTAATATAAGTCCCTCCTATATGAAACAAATATATTTGAATTATAATCACCCCTTTTAAAAGGCATTCACACCTCTTGTTAACACATTGGCAACTTGAAATTTTCTTGGTATTCACATGTTGCAAAAAATAAAATGACATTTCTCTCAAAACTATTTGTTACATTAATTTAAAATATAACATCAATTAACATCTAACTATAACAAAAACATAGATTTCAAGTAAATTTTTTTTGTGTTGAATAAAATGGCTAGAAATGACAAGATAACTCGATGTTGATTCAAAGATACTCCTCTACTATTGTCCTCCTACCTTTCTACATATAATTAGGTTCAACCATTGTTTTAGCGTACCAAAACAATTATAACCATTGCTTAATATTTCATTTTTTTAAATGTTAATTTTTTTGGATTTACTTATATATTATGGTTACATATGGATAAGTTTGAAATATGTGTACTGAATTTTTTAAAATCTAAAATTTTCTTTTAAAATAATGTAATCATTGTATATGATATGAGGCATTTCGAGAAACAAAACATGGGCCTCATGGGTTCTTGTGATTGATAAGCATTCCTCCAAATACACTACAAATCTTGTCGGATAGAGTAGAGGAAAAAGGACTAAGAAGAAAGGAGCTACTTACTTACTGAGACCCGGTTTCGTGGCATCATCAAAGATTTTCCCAATCATCAAGGACGATATCCTCCTCCACAACGTCAAGATTTCCAGTAGCCAGTAAAGACCCAAGGACGATTTTATGTATACCTCTTGTGCCGAGAATCTGATTGCCACGAAAGAGCTTTTAATTTGCCAAAAAAAAAGGACGGACAGAAGCGCCTTCTACGACTGATTTCGAAAGATCTGGATCTGTTTTTGTCAGACAAAGAGACAGGCGGCAGCACAGCAGCAGTAGCCGTCACAAGAGTAGTAGTAAAGAGGAAGCCGGATTTTGTTTTTAAAATTCTCCGCTTAAACTCGTGTCTTGGGTGGGCTGCCGATTGGGCAGTTGGCCGACGAGGAAGAGGAGGGTCAGGGTCAAACCTCTACCCAAACGAACCACGCCAGGGATAGTGCAGCAAAATCCTTTCTTCAGATTTTGTTTTCATCTCTTTCTCCCTCGTCCTTCGTGTGTCGGGTCCATGTAGGTCCGTCCAGCAGCCAACCCCCTCCTACTGGAAAAAACCTAACCTCTATCGTCAAGCCATGAAATCTCCGTCTAATTTGTAGTATTATTGAAACAACGTGACCTGTATGTCTTTGCAGCAATACAATAACAATAATAACAAAAGTCCACATCTTTTGTCTTTAACGTAGTTAGTAGAATTTCAAGACCCAAAAAAGATATTGGCAGCAAAGCACTGGCAACTCATGTAGATTTTCTTCTTGTAAACAGTAATAATTACAAACGCCATTTTGCTCCCACTAATGCTCCTACAACAAACACCCCGTACTCAAAACCCTAGTTTATTCAAACGTGCCTTCATTTTCCATATTACCTGTGAAAATAAAGTGAATTTCAGGGGATTTATCTTTTCGTTGACGCGGCCTCCCCTTACAGAGGTTCTGGAAGGGAGAGCTGGTTCTTTCTGCATTTTCTTTTCATTGAAGGGTTTCTATTGGGCTGGAAATTTATATAACTCACGTTCAGAATGTAAACATGTTTGTTCAGAGTTCTCTATTACATTTATCAATAGAGTTCACATTATTACATTTTTCACAATGATGGATGTAAAATAGCCTTGTACTATTGCAACAGTTTTCACATTCGTTTTATACAAATAAGCGAATATCATACTACCTAATTATTATGGTCAGTGGCTTTGTAACAATTTTCCATCAATTTGTTCACATGCTTCTTTTTCTGACAACGTTTAAGGTCACTGTGTTCACATAAAAAATGCAGAGAGATGGACTTGATACTTTACTGTGAGAAATGTGCACCAATTTATTCTCATATATTTCTTCCTGCAATTCAAAGAAGAACGGCGCTGCATTCACGTCATGTATAATACTTTCTTGTGCCAATTCAAAGGAGGACGCGCTGCCTTTATTCAAGAAGGGATAAGGAAAATCCTACATATGTTTAAGATGCACAGTTCCTTCTCCAACAATTTAAACATACTAGCGATTACCTCCTCTCGGATGTCACAAGAGACTGCTAACTGATGTTGGAGTTTCTCCCCAGACAAAGCGCAAGAGAAAAAAAAAGGTCCATAGATTCAGCTTTCAAAGATAGTAATAGGGCATGTAATTAGCTCTCCAGAAGAAATCACATGGAACATATTTCCAAGATTAAAAAACGAAGTCATCTACAAAGGAGAGCGAAGAGGCTACTCTATCTCTCTGAATCGAACAAAATTGACCCTCAAAATTTACTTCATTACCAAATACAGCTTCACAGTTCGAGCTATATGTCAACCCTCACCATGTTATCAGCAAGGTCTCTGAAGAGTCAGTCAGACAGTCCATACGTCAATGAAATCAAAACTGCTTATCGTCTCAGGAGTTGGGAAAACAACACAGATTTATGTTCTGGCATTACAAATCTTTTGCTAGTCTGGGTGCAAATGGCCCGAAATCAACAAAAGCTACACCAATCGCTCGCCGCATTGTCGTCCACACATTAGTTCTTCCTGCTATGCTGGCTGGTTGCGACTCCCCATGGTACGAAGATTGCGCATCATGTGATTCCATGGCCTCCGGGCTGCTGCATTAGGATTCCAACCTTTTTATTGTTTTGTTGTGGATAATCCTTCAGTATGCAGGAATGCGAGAATAAGAATAGCCTTTGTATCCCCGCCACGAATAGTATGCTATTCTGGTCTCGTAGAAACCTGTGAGTCAGGCATGCAGAAAGAGGAAAGCTGTGAACACTGCATTTCCAGAAAAATTCCAGCGAAGACATTTAACAAAGCAGCCATGAACTTCATGACTTGGCAAAGAGAAGGAACTCTTACCAGGCAGAAAGAGAAGAACCCCTAAAACCAGAAGTCCGTAAGCCAGCGACGAGTCTCGTCCCGTATGCTCCGTGTAGATGAAATGCGATATGGCGAGGAAGAGCGACCCAAACACTAGGAGGAACAAGGCCAGAGCTACTGATTTCCAAGGCACATCCTCATGGAGCTCAAAACGGTAACGTAGTAGGTCTTCATGAGACGATGTTGGACGCCCTTTGAGAGATCTATCTCTGTGTTTACGTTCCTCCATTACTTACAATCGGCCCTCTTCTTTGTGAGCCTCTACGAGCTGACCTACGCCGCTTGAAGCTGAATTCAGACGATAGCCTTGATTCCAAGGCTTAATCGCAGAGGCTACCTGTACCACCCGCGAGCAATGGGCCCCAACCTTTCGCTGAAGAAAACAAAGACGAGATCGCTCTGAAAAGGATTTAAAAATGACTAACTTGCTCGAGGAAGCTCAAAATTCTTCAGCAAAAAACTACACATAAATACCAGCACCACTGATCCTTCTCACGTGCATTCTCTCAGGCTCTCTTACACCAGTTCTTTCACGGATAAAAAGAGAAAAGGTTGCCGCAAATTATAAGCTACTGGTACACTCCTTTTCCCCCTACTGAAAAGCGCAAACTCTCACAACAGACAGCGATAACAGCTACACTCTGGGCAAAGATGCTCACTCACTCGAAAGTGCAGAATCTGGGTAATACACGAGCGTCGAGACACGGCGAAGTAATCGAGGATCACTGAACCACAATGACTAAAATGTAGAACCAAAGAAAGCTGTAGAATCAGAGACAACAATTGGCCCGCACAGAGAAAGATTGCAAGGCCACGTAAGAGAACTTTGAAGACGAGGAAGAAGATGCCAGCGGCGAAGAGGGGCAGGACTGGCGCGCGACACACACCTAACGCAGGAGCTCTGACAGAAGGGCTGCTGACAAAAGGAGGAGACGACCGCCGTTTCCGCGGGTCCCCTGTGACTATACCGACCTAACTCAGCTGGATACCCAGTAAGAATACATGGCGAAGAGTTTGCGCACCCACATTAGTACCATGGTAGAAATCCCAAAGTCCATTTAAATTATTTTATAAATTATATTTTAAGACTAAATCAGGCTCTCTGAGGTCAAATCTTAACATTTTTTGGGGTTAATATGGCCACTAAGAGGCCTCACTCAAAAAGGTGAAGATACAAACATGGGTGCTGGTTTACCCTAGCCATGTACCACCCAAAAAGGAATAAGAAAAAATACTTCAAAATAACTAAAAGGCTTAAATCTTGCTCCATTAAGGATTGGCGTTGCAAATTTTGGCATTTTCTTGAGCACATTGTGTAACATAATCTTCTGACGATGATCATACATTCCTACTAAATACTCCTAATAGTGACCAAATTCTCTGTTGAACATGAATTTCTAAAAGTTTGTTGAATCTGTGTCACCCTAGACCTCAATGTTGTGGATTGGTCTCTGCCGTTGCCCATTATGTTGGCCCCACCCTAAGAGGCTGGCCTGTTGCCTTACCCAAGGTGATGGTAGGGTCTTGACCATTTCATAGACAACTCCTTTTTTATTTCTCCCTGTATTTTGAGGGATCTCCCTCAGCAGAAGTATCCTGGTGCGTCAGGCTGAGGGAGCTCCCCCAATTTTATGTTCTCATGAAATTTGTTTTTTTTACAAAATGGGAAAGAAGTGACGAAATAAAAAGAGAGTTGTTTACTTAAGGGGAGGTTCCAGTACTTGTGCATTCTCCTGAGGTTTGGGAACAACCTGGGGTGCCCTTCCTCGGGAGAACATACTCGTACAGGAACCTCCCCTACAACTAAATACACAGAGCAGCTCCAATTTCAAAGCAATATATATCTGGCGAAGATTCCTCAAAATGTGAGACTGAATGAGAACTACATCATTCCGTCATCTCTCCATTTCTAGGGCACAAAAGACCTTCAGACCCATAGCTCACTTCTCTTCTTCTTTCTTTTCCTTGCGTTTGGGCCTCAAATCCATCCAAGTCACAATAAAAAATTAATCTGGCAAGTAAGTTGAAGGGTTGAAGAGAAAAACCAATTTCTTGAGCTAAACCATCCAGACAGTAAAATTTATTGTGAGAAAGTCAAAATGTGCCAGTTTAGCTCAGGAAATTGGTTTTTCTGCCCCAATTTGGTGCAGCTTGCCGTGGCTGGTAAAAGGTGCAACACAGTCCTCACAGCTAAAACTTAGACATTTAATTTTATTATCCAGAGTGACGTAGTGAGCACGGTGTAGATGCTCAGTATTTGACCCTGCAAATTAAAATTGGATGAAGAAAACTCAAAATTTGGCTCCCTCGCTGCTCCCTGTTTCTGATTGGTCGATCATAAGGGAGACTAAACCACATGGACAAATTGGTTTAGTCTCCCACCCCAGGTTTTTTTTAAAAGTTTGTGAGGTAGACATTGTACTGATCAGAAAAATTCTCCAAATATCTCAACTATGGGGCATTTTTTCCAAAATAAAACCTTTCTTTTTGGTGGGTGCAAAACTTCAAGACAAAATACAAACACTGCTCCCACCTTTTTGCAGTCCCACTTTTAGTTTCATGGGTGGGATTGGAAAAAACTAAATACCATGGTACTGGGTCCAATTTGACACTAATTACATTACTTTCGGATTTTTTAATTTAGTAAAAATATTTTTAGTTCAGAAGTAATTTTTTTCTGAAGGACTGTGATAGAATATTGGGGGTTCTATGATTTGTTGAAATGGAATCCTCAGAATTAATTAATTTAGTATTCGACAAACATGTGTCAAAGCGGTGAAGGTACTTGGATGTGAGCAAAGAACCAAATGCAGTGGGGTCACATACTGAGCACTGCTGGAGATGCTCTTTAGATTAGCCACGAACTTTAAACTTTCAATAAGGGGAGGGGGGTTAATGGAGAAAAAGATGTGATCTCAATTACCCAATGTTGTCAGTAGTGTCAACCTTCCACACCAATTCGGTGGGTGGGTTT